>Ga0137307_102580_pt1 | contig 12248 bp, 11 predicted proteins | sample NAcewD2O_March_2_FD_97180 | JGI IMG/M metagenome (GOLD analysis project Ga0137307, IMG submission 97180) | Mouse cecal microbial communities from Vienna, Austria - N-Acetylglucosamine amended D2O_March | ecosystem: Host-associated > Mammals > Digestive system > Large intestine > Cecum | place...
CGACAGAGCTTTGGCCACCGTGGACATACTTTTTGCCTCACCTTTTCCAATAGCCTCTATCACATGCATGTCATTGTTGGAGATATCCCTGTATTCCTCCGTGATAATAGCTTTTTCTTCTATATCCATGATTTCATTGAAAAGTTTTACCAGAACTTCATTGATTGTATTATAATTATCCACAGGATACCTCCTTTGAAATGATTTATTCCGTATAAACGGGTTCCTCCTCAGTTCATATTTTCCGCACTCAGGTCTCCTCCCATCTTCGATGGGTCCCTCCTCAGTTCATATTTTCCGCACTCAGGTCTCCTCCCATCTTCGATGAGTCCCTCCTCAGTTCATATTTTCCGCACTCAGGTCTCCTCCCATCTTCGATGGGTCCCTCCTCAGTGCATATTATACCATATTTTTTAATTATAATAACAGATGAATTGTAATAATTGAGAACAATATCGTAACAGTTCCGCTCATAGCCTGCATACTCCGGCCTTTTCATATATTTTCCCAGGACCAGCACATTTTTCTTCTCTGTGCATAAGATATAAACAACTGTATTTTCTGGAGAACTGATACCATGCTGAATTATTTATGGGGTTTTATGATTATCATCGGCATTCTCTATGCCGCATTTACCGGAAACCTCCCTGAGGTCACCAACGCTGCGCTGGATTCTTCCAAAGAAGCTGTGGCACTTTGTATCACCATGCTGGGTGTTATGTCCCTGTGGGTGGGACTTATGCGAATTGCGGAAAGCTGCAGTATTATTTCAGGCGCCACCCGGATGCTGAACCCGCTGCTTCGCTTTATGTTTCCCAAAATTCCAAAAGGACATAAAGCAAATGAGTACATATCTACAAATATAATTGCCAATGTCTTCGGCCTGGGCTGGGCTGCCACTCCCGCCGGACTGAAAGCCATGGAAGAAATGAGCGAACTGAATCATCACAGTAAAGTTGCCAGCAAAGACATGTGCACTTTTCTGATTCTGAATGTTTCTTCTTTCCAGCTTATTCCGGTCAACATGATTGCCTACCGCAGCCAGTACGGCTCTACTAATCCTGCGGCTATCCTGGGGCCCGCCATAATCGCCACCTGCTTTTCCACGCTGGCCGGAATTATATTTGCAAAAGTCATGTATCTGCTGCCGGAAAAACAGCCTTCCGCATACGGCGGCAGTCTGCCTCACCGGGAACAGGAAATTTCCCGCAAAAAGAAAAAAGGAGGAATCTTCCATTGAAAATTCTCCTTTTTTTATCAGACGCCATGATTCCTCTTCTGATTTTTCTGATTGTAGGATACGGCATTTTAAATCATCACCATGTATATGACGACTTTATCAAAGGTGCCAAAGACGGATTCCAGACAGTCATCGGCATTATGCCCACTCTGATTGGCCTGATGGTGGGCGTTGGAATCCTGCGGGCGTCAGGATTTCTGGATTTGCTGTCAACAGGCCTTGGAATCTTCACGGAACCTCTGCATTTTCCTGCCGCCCTGGTACCCGTATCCGTAGTAAAAATGTTTTCTTCCTCTGCCGCAACCGGACTGGTCATTGACATTTTTAAGGAATACGGGCCGGATTCTTATTATGGAACCATAACATCTATTATGATGAGCTGCACCGAAACCATTTTTTATACCATGAGCGTCTATTTTATGACGGCCAAAGTGCAGAAAACACGCTATACACTGGCAGGAGCATTGTTTGCCACCCTGGTGGGCACCATTGCAAGCGTGATTCTGGCACAGATTATGTAACGGATAATCCGGTACTGTCAGGTATAAACATAAAAGTATTATCCCAATTTATCCACTTTTTTCAGATACTGCCTGGTCTCTGCCGCAACCACACCGTTCAGAGCAATAATGGCAATCAGATTCGGAATTGCCATCAGTCCGTTAAAAATATCTGCAATGGTCCATACTGCGGAAACGGTCATAAACGGTCCGATGAACACACAGAGTATGTAAACCCAGCGATATGTTTTCACTGCCTGCCGGCTTCCGCCGGTCAGGTATTCCAGACATTTTTCGCTGTAATAATTCCATCCCAGAATGGTGGTAAATGCGAAGCATACCAGGCAGATCATCAGAATAAAAGAGGAAACCGCCGGTGCGAAAGGCAATCCTGTCTGAAATGCTTTTGTGGTTACGTCCACTCCGTCCAGGCCGATATTCCATGTATCGGTAATCACAATGATCAGCCCCGTCATGGTACAGATAATCACAGTATCAATAACGGTGCCCAGCATGGAAACAAGGCCCTGAGACGCCGGCTCTTCTGTCTGCACTGCGGCAGCGGCAATGGGAGCGCTTCCCAGCCCGGCTTCATTGGAAAAGATTCCTCTGGCAACACCTTTCTGCATGGCTGTCATCATGGCGCCGAGAGCGCCGCCTGCAGCGGCTTTTATTCCAAATGCACTCTGTACGATTGTTACAAAAGCTGCCGGAATTTCACTGGCATGGAATATAAGAATCAGCAAAGCCGCTGTGATATAGGTAGCCGCCATCAGCGGTACCAGCACCTGCGCCACACCGGAAATCCGCTGCAGCCCTCCGATTACCACCAGAGCCACGCATACGGTCAGAATCACTCCTGCTATCACAACTGTCCAGGAATATTCTCTTCCAAAAAGTTCCACCGTCCACTGGTTTTTCGGGTCAAAAAAGCTGTTTACCGCTCCGGTAATCCCATTAATCTGGGTAAAAGTTCCAATTCCCAGAAGCCCCGCACCCACGCCAAAGAAAGCAAACAACTTACCCAGCCATTTCCAGTTCTTCCCCATGCCGCGCTCAATATAGTAAAAAGGCCCGCCTACCACATGTCCGTCTTCTGCTGTTACCCTGTATTTAATGGCCAGCATACATTCCGCATATTTCGTGACAGTGCCCAGAACAGCCGCCACCACCATCCAGAACAATGCCCCCGGTCCGCCTGCTACCAGCGCTGTGGCAACTCCCACAATATTTCCCGTTCCTATGGTGGCTGACAGAGCTGTACACAGTGCTCCGAATCCGGACACTTCTCCTTCCTGCCCCGACGATTCATTAAAAATCAGGTTACGTATTGCCAGAGGCAGGCGGCGAATCTGAAGGCCCCTCAAACGCACGGTCAGAAAAATTCCCACTGCCAGAATCAATACAATCAGAGGAATTCCCCACACCAAATCATCAATTGTCTTTAACATTGTCTCTACTGACATAAATCCTCCCTTTTAATCCAGATATCTGCCAAACTGTGGTATCCAGTCTCCAATAAAAATCTCATCTCTAAGTGCCATTTCCAGAATAGGCGTAAAAAATTTCACCAGAAGCTGTATTACCTGGCTCCAGGAAGGACCGTATATTCCTTCCCGGCTGTTCTGGATTTCCCACCGTTTCTTCATATACCCATAATCTTCATATTCATTGATAATATCCAGACGGGTTTTCAGCAATGGTATGGGACATTCCATGAGAAGCTGTCCAAAACTCTGAGAGACTTTCTTTCCTATAATAACTTCTTTTAAAAGGATATCATAAATTTCCCTGTACCAGGATAAATTGCCGATTAACTCCAGATTGTCCATAATTTCATAAAAACTTCTGGATATATACTCCTCCGGAGTCAGCATAAAATAAGTAATTTCCTGTTCTTCTCTCTCCCTTCCCCGGAACACCTTTTCCTGAAACTCTCTGACCTCTCCCTTATAGGGAATAATTTCAATTTCAAAAGGAATATGATAGGGCCTTTCCGTAATTTTCAGGTGTATGCGGGGATTCTTTTCCCCTTCCTCCCATCGTTCTTCCCGCCTGCTGCAAAGAACCACACAGAGTCCATCCGGTTCTTCTTTTATCTCTGAAACATCTTCCTCTGATTCTTTTGGTTCTTCCGGTTCCCTTTCAGTTTCCGGTATATATTCCTCCGGTTCTTCCGGTTCCCTTTCAGTTTCCGATATACCCTCCTCTGACTCTTTCTGTGTTTCTTCAAATTCCGGAGTAAACAGGCTCTCCAGAATTTCCACAATATCAGCAACTTCTTCTTCGGGAGAAAAAAATTCCAGATGATTCACCAGAATTTTCTGATACCATTCTTCATTCAGACAACTGTCGTTTCTGAGAAGCAATTTCTCTCCGAGTAAAGCACTTCCAATCTTCCGTATTATTATTTCCGTTCCGCGTCCTGCAGCCAGATTCATCTCCGGTACCTGATAAATTCTGCTTCCTTTGTCCATTTTTTCCATCCTGTTTCTGTTCTTATCCGATGATAAACGTATGTTTTTATTATATTCTTATCCAGTTTCTCTGTCAATTATGAATAAAAAAGAATCTCCGCTGAGAGATTCTTTTTTATAATATTCCTTAGTTCTGAATACTGCCGCTTTTCTTCTTATTACTCCAGGCTCCATACAGCTTCTGGCTCTTACCGTTTACTTTAATATTTTTATATGAACGTATCCTTACGTAATATTTCCTGCCCTCTTTCAGTTTTGAAAATGTTTTGGAAGCGGTATTTTTATTTTTTACGATTGTGGTTTTTGTAACCTTTTTGTCTTTAAATTTACTGTCCGTGCTGTACTGTATTTCATAACCTGCAGCTCTTTTATCCTTCTTCCAGGTGACTTTTAATTTCTTTCCCTTCACCATATTCAGAGATTTTATGACAGCTTTTTCAGGTTTCACTTTAACTGCGATTTTCACAGTTTTTTCTCTGTACTTATCGGTTTCCTCCGCCTTTACGGTAATAGTGGCAATACCGGTGCCTTTGATGGTGACTTTTCCTTTCTTATCCACAGCCGCCACTTTTTTATCCGAACTTCCATAAGTAAGAAATCCATCTCCCTTTTTCACTCTGACATTCAGGTTAAAGGACTTATCTCCGTAAATTTTATTGTAACTTTTCCGATAATCCAGCGTCTGGCTTTCCTTCTCCTTATCATAAATAGTAAAGGTTTTCTCCACTGTTCCGGTGTATTTCCCTGTTCCGGTAATTACCACCGTGGCAGTTCCGGGATTAATGTTATTACGGTATTCCAGCGTATAATCTGTTTTTTCCTTTAATGTATAACTTCCGTCCTTTATAGTTACTTCAGGAGTTTTTTCCTTCCCGTCCCAGACATAAGAATCAGGATGTACGGTAATTTCACAGGAAGAAATATTTCTGACATTTCCAAAGGGAATGTTGTTTTCTTTCGCCCAGGTCTCTATATAGGAACCTTTCTTTCCGTAAATAGTCAGTTTACCGCATTTCTTAAAAACATCCTTTCCCATTTCCTTTACCGTTTCCGGAATAAATACAGACGTAAGATTCGTACACATCTGGAATGCAGTGTTTCCGATGGTTTTGACTCCTTTCGGAATGGTAATACTTTTCAGACTGGTACAGGAACCAAAGGCTTTGCTTCCAATCACTGTCAGTGTACCCGGAAGTTCCACATCTTCCAGTGCGCTGCATCCGTTAAATACGGCTGATCCTAACTCTGTGGTTCCTTCTGCAATGGTAACACGTTTCAATGATTTGCAGGCCATAAACGCAGAGAAACTTAATTTTTTCACACTTCCCGGAATGGAAATGCTGCTGACCCCGGAAGCATAAAAAGCTAATTCTCCGATACTTTCCAGTCCTGTGTTCAGTCTGACGCTGCCAAGTGTGTTGCAGCCGTAAAAAGCCGACGTTCCGATACTTTTCACCGTACCCGGAATTACCACGCTTTTCAGAAAATCGCACTCGGAAAATGCCAGCTCGCCGATAGCAGTTACCGTACCCGGAATCTCTACATGTTCCGCCTTCCCGGTGTATTTTTTTAATACCCCGTTTTCTATTTCAAATCCATTTACATCGGCCGCCCTTGTCTGACTTTCCTGTCTCATGGGTTCCTGTTCTTCAGCAGATATCACAGGCGCCGGAATCAGTAACACGGTGCTCATAACCAAAGCTGTCATACGTTTCCGGAATTTTTTGTTTCTCATTGTGCTTCCTCCTTTCAGGATGCCTGAAACGTTACGGTTGTGTCTTATTTATTATCGCACACTTTTCGGCAAATTTGGAGGTTTTTTATAATATTTACTTCCGATGTTTCTTTTTCCGGAATTTTATTTCCTTAAAACTCATTTTCTGCTGCCTTCTGCATTCCATCTTATATTTAATCAGATAAAAATTATCCACAAAATGATAAATTCCAAATCCGATTCCTGCAAGAAGCAACACTGCCAGAACGCCCAGCACTATATATTTTACATTTATTTTAAGTACCTTTTTTTCTTTTGCGGCTTTTTCTGTTTCCGGTTCCTTTTGTTTGTGGAAGGTAAACTCCGAAACTTTTGCCCCGGTGATTTCAATTTCCGTGCCGCCTACCACGCGTCCTGCATAGGTGTAGCGGATGTTGCCGATTACCTCTTTGGAATCTGTTACTTCCTCCACCTCAGGCACCGCATCCGTAAAGGCCGCAGCCTTGGGAAGAACAATACATCCCTCTTTGTTTAATCCCACAAAGGATTCTTCATTTTCAAATATTTTATTTTCTTTGATTTCACTGTCATAACTCTTTTCATGTTCCGCCACATTCCATAACTGGAAATTTTCAAAACAGTAATCAAACAATGTTCTGGTATCCAGATAATGATTGGGAGCCTGCTCTCTGGTTACCACACAAATCAGCGTCATCCCGTCTTTTTCCGCAAAAGTGGCAAGGGTGCTTCCCGCCACGCTGGTATATCCTGTTTTTCCGCCGATACAGTAATCATACAGATACCTGCTGTCCCCCTGATAATTAGTAAGCATTTTGTGATGGTTCACCAGATACGTTTCTTCCTCATGCTTGTTAGTGGGAGGAATGGTATGCCGTTTGGTGTTGACAATCATACGAAAAATATCATTTTTCAAAGCCTCTTTTGATATCATGGCTATGTCGCAGGCGCTGGTCACATGTTCTTCATCCGGCAGTCCGTGAGGATTATTGAAATGGGTATCACTGCACCCCAGTTCTTTTGCCCTGGTATTCATCATATTGATGAAATCCTCGTAATCCTTTCCCACATGCTCCGCAATGGCATAGCCGCATTCATTGGCCGATTCCAGCATCAGACCGTACAGACATTCCTCCATGCTCATCACTTCATCCACATCTCTTGCAATCCCGGAACCTTCTGTTTTGTACACCGCATTTTTGGAAAATACAACTTCTTCATCCAGACTGCTGTTCTCCACTGCCAGAAGGGCAGTCATAATCTTTGTAATACTTGCAGGATAGGATTGCTGATGGGAATTTTTTTCATACAAAACAGTTCCTGTGGATGCTTCCATTACAATGGCCGATTCCCCTGCAATCTGAGGGCCCTCCGGCCAGTATTCTTCCGCCTGAACAGGTAACAGATTTATCTGCAGGAGACTTACGATTCCCAGAGCCAGACCTGCCCATTTTCTTCTCTTTTTCATGAAACTTTCTCCTTAAGTACCGTTTTTCATCGTAACAGTTCAGCTCACGCAACTGTTACTTTTCATCTTCCAAAATATCTCATTTGTTTTACAATTTTATTACAATTCCAGTATAGTATATCATATTGCAAAGTACAGTTCAATTCCGGAAATGCAAAAGTGGCGGTTGTAAATTCATAAAAATATGATATGATATACTCATTATGACAATTTTCGGAGGTATTTATGAGATTGCGAAATATACCCGGCTCCAGAGAAGCCATTGCGGAAAACCGCTGGTGCATCCAGGAATCAGAACAGCTTAAGGGAAGCTGGCACCAGGTTTTCGGAAACGACCATCCCGTTCATGTTGAAATCGGTATGGGAAAAGGCAGATTCCTTATGGCTCTGGCCAGAGAAAATCCCCGGAACAATTATATCGGAATTGAGAAATATTCCAGTGTTCTGCTGCGGGCCCTTCAGAAAATGGAAGAAGCACCTCTGGAAAATATTCGTTTTATCCGTATGGACGCCGAAACGGTAAGCAATATTTTTCAAAAAGGAGAAGTAGAAAGGATTTACCTGAATTTCTCCGACCCTTGGCCAAAAGACAGACATGCCAGACGCCGGCTGACCTCCCGCCAGTTCTTCGCCCGTTATGATTCCATCCTGAAGCCGGATGGCCATGTGGAATTCAAAACAGATAACCAGGGCTTATTTGATTTCTCTCTGGAGGAAGTAAAAGAAGCCGGCTGGAAACTGGATGGATGTACCAGAGACCTGCACCATGATGAAACCATGAATCAGGGAAACATCATGACAGAATATGAAGAACGTTTTTCCGCCATGGGAAATCCCATTTTTAAACTGATTGCTTCCAGATAAAAAACAGTGTATACTATATGAAAGGTGTTTGCGAAACTCAATAATTGTACTAATTTCATGTACAATTTAGAAAAATTTGAGTGCAGATATTTTCTCATACAAAAGGTGAGAAATGCATTTCAGCACCATGGAAACGAGACTCAAAGAAACATGGAAGCCTTTGCTGAACATGATTCTTTGTATTCAGAGGCTCGTTGGAATGTTTGGTGCGTCTGGCATTTCGGCCTTTTGTATGAGAAAATATTTAAGAGAAATTTTGATAATTAAATAGTTTCGCAATTGCCTGAATATTATTATGAAACAGAAGGGAGGAAAAGATGAAAAACTCAAAATTAATCGCACCGATTATTATTACCATTATTCTGGTAATGATTCTGACAGCTCATTTTTTTCTGTGGACTCTTATGCCGGTTCCCGGCTTTATAAAAGTTCTGATCCTTCTGGCATTACTGGCTCTTATAGGAGTTGCAGTCTGTAACTTAGTGGAAAGAATACAGGAAATAAGGAGTGGTGAAGAAGATGATCTTGGTAAATACTGATTATATTTCCGGCAAAGAACTTGAAATGCTCGGTCTGGTGAAAGGAAGCACCATCCAGTCTAAAAACATAGGAAGGGACATCAGCCAGAGTTTTAAAACCCTCGTAGGCGGCGAGTTAAAAGCCTACAACGACATGATGAATGACGCAAGAGCGCTTGCCACCAAACGTATGGTAGAAGAAGCGGAAGCACTTGGAGCTGACGCTGTTGTAAATATCCGTTATGCCTCTTCTGCAATTATGCAGGGCGCTGCGGAAGTCATTGCCTACGGCACTGCGGTAAGATTTACCAGTTAAAACAAAAGGAACTGGGGCAAAGTGCCGCTGTATACAGAATATGACATGAAACATAAAACTACATCCATATACTGTATATAAGCTGTATTTTGCCGCAGTTTTGCTCCGGTATCATCTGTTCTTTACAGAAATACAATTTCCTGCCTGCCGCTGTCCGCCCGCACCCTTGCCCCATAAGGCAGTATGGCTCTGGGCATGGCATGTCCGAAATTCACATTGTACAGAACCGGAAGATTTCTGCTTCCAAAGATTTCCAGGTAAACTTCTTTATATTCTTCATAATACTGTTCATCCTGAGGTTTTCCCACAATGATTCCGCTTATTACTTCAAAAGCCCCTGTTTTTTCCACTGTTCGTAATTCTCTGTACAGAAGTTCCGGTTCCGGTTTTTCCTCACATGTTTCCAGGAACATAATCTTTCCTTTCCATTCTTCCTGTTCCGGAAAGATTCGGTATTTTCGGCATATCTCACTTTCATCCGGATACCTTTTCGATACCAGCATATCATAGATACTTTCCAGACAGCCGCCCAGCAGTTCTCCCTCAAAAACCTGTCTTCCGCAGAGCAGTTCATACCCGTGGATTTCCTCATGGGAAATTCGGTCTGTGCCCATGGCTGCTCTGGAAAAATCCTTTCTTTCTTCATACCACAATGCACTGGGCTTTATGGTCTGAAATCCATGAAAACACCCCAGAAACCTTTCTCTGGTATAAGGAAGCATTTCCTCTGCCATTTCAGCAATATCACAGATAAAGCACTGGCCATAGAAAGTCCGGAGCCCTAACCGATGGAACATCAGGTGGTTTACCGTGGTATCGGAAAAGCCCAGAAACAGTTTCGGAGATTGCCTCACAGCCTGAATAAATACTTCATCTTCCATCAGATAAGGCAGCAAACGGTAAGTGTCATCTCCGCCGATGGCGCAGATAATCCCCCGGATGGAGTTATCCAGAAAGGCCTGTTTCAAATCTTTTGCCCGCTGCTGAGGATGCTCTTTTAAAATCTCGATTCCTTTCAGTGAATTTGGCATAAATACAGGCTTCAGGCCAAATTCTTTCAGCCTTTTCGTACCGATTTCAATATTGTGGCTGCAAAATTCTTCCCCCGGCATCCCGCTGGAAAGGCTTACGACTGCCACAGAATCTCCGGGTTTTAATAACTCAGGTTTTAATAATTCAGGTTTTATCACGGTTCGTCTTCCTGTACCTCCTCCGATAATATTCCATTGTCCTGTACTCCAGTATATCTTTCATATGATATTTCAGAGCTTCATCCTCCAGCCATTCTCTCAGTTCTTCCCGAAGGGCAAGGGCATATCCCTCTTTTTCCATAAAAAATCCCTTTCCGGAAGATTTCAGAAATTTCACAGGCATGGTTTTCGCCTTGCTTATATGCTGCCTGTCTGTGATTTTTTTATATTCTTCCTGAGATATTCCCGGTGAGAAATCCTTCCAGTTTGTTCCCGTATCAAAAAATTCTTTCCAGCTTTCCAGCAGTTCTTCCTCCGTCACTTCCAGACGCAGATTGCCATGGTTATAAAAGCTGTATAAGACAGGCATTTTATATACTTTCTGCATGTCCGTAGTTTCAATCAGCGCAAGAAACTCCCGTCCCATACCGGAATACAGCTTTTCTTCTTCCGGAGAAAATTCCTGCAGTTCATGCAGAAATTCCAGATACCTGCGGAAAGGATTTTCTTTTGCGTGTCTGATACAATACTGATAAATATCATCATCCATGCAGGTAAACAATTCCATTCTGGAAGGTACCTTCCCGTCCAGCAATTCCTTCACACGATAAAATTCCTGAATCACACGCTGTCTGGCAGACAGAGACTTTTTCTCCAGTTCCCGGAACAAATCTGTTAAGCGTATGTCAAAATCCACCATACAGCCATCAGGATATTCCCGGTTATGGAAATCATGCTCTTTCTTTTCACAGAAAAAATCTTCCCCGTTCAGCAGTGACAGAATTTTTCCCGCTTTTTCATAATTTCCGATAAAATCAAGCACATTCAGGTATTCTTTTCCTTTATATGTACGGAGTCCTCTTCCAAGCTGCTGCAAAAATATAATGGGAGACTCTGTGGGCCTGAGAAACATGACCATGTCCAGAGACGCAATATCTAATCCCTCATTGAACATATCCACAGAAAAAATTACTTTAATTTCCTGATGAAGCAGCCGATTAATGGCAGTATCTCTTTCCTCGGAATATTCCCCGTCTCCGTTACTGTACACTGCGACAGCGGGAACATTCCGTTTACAGAATTCGGCCGCCATTTCCTCCGCATGTGCCCTGGAACAGCAAAATCCCAGAGCCCTTCGGGATTTATACTTCATATAATATTTGTAGATTAAATCATATCTTCGTATATTATTCCGGTAAATCTCCGTCAGTTCCTGCTCTTTATAGCGGCCTTTTACCAGATGAAGGCCGCTATAATCTGTCTCATCATAAACTCCATAATAGTGAAAGGGCACAAGAACGCCTTTGTTGATGGCTTCTTTCAGTGAAATCTCATAAGGCACATTATAATCACAGATTTCATAAATATTTTTCCCATCCATCCGTTCCGGCGTTGCGGTAAGCCCCAGTAAAAACTGAGGCTTAAAATAATCCACAATTCTTCTGTACTGTTCGTTTACCGCATGATGAAATTCATCAATTACAATATAATCAAAATAATTCGCTGCAAAATATTCATCTCTGAGATATTCCGGTTTACCCAGTGTGGAAACAGACGCAAATATGACAGCTTTGGCCGTATCTTTCTGTTTACCGTAAAAAAATCCGTAATCGTCTGAATTTCTCACATTCTGAAAAGAAATGGAAGCCTGTTTTAATATTTCTTCCCGATGGGCTACAAACAGTACTTTTTCATACCTGGCAGAATCAAAAGCCGCCAGATATGTTTTTCCAACTCCGGTAGCCGCCTGTACAAGCCCTTTCACTGCTCCTTCCGCTCTGCTGTCCTCCAGAGCATACAGGGCTTCTATCTGCACGCCTCTGGGCTGAAACAATGGGCTGGTTTTCCTGTTTTCTTCCGGAACGTCATACCGTTCCATATCTTTGAACACTGCCGGTTTATGCCAGCTTCTGGAATACCGTTTCAGTTCTTCATCATCCACC
>Ga0137307_102108_pt2 | contig 12247 bp, 10 predicted proteins | sample NAcewD2O_March_2_FD_97180 | JGI IMG/M metagenome (GOLD analysis project Ga0137307, IMG submission 97180) | Mouse cecal microbial communities from Vienna, Austria - N-Acetylglucosamine amended D2O_March | ecosystem: Host-associated > Mammals > Digestive system > Large intestine > Cecum | place...
TCCGCCAGACCCGCCGCTTTCAGGGCCTGACTCAGTTTTATATAATCGTCTCTCAGTTTTATGATCTCCATAAGTTCCTCCTAAACGGATGCCGCATTGAAATTCACAGGCAGGATGAGGTAAATATAGCTTTCCTCCGGGTCCTTGATAAAACATGGAGACTTTGGATTCATCATATAAAGATCAACTTCCTCTTCGTCGATGATCCGGAGAGCATCCATAAGAAATTTGGGATTAAAACCGATCATAATATCCTTTCCTGTCTTATGGATGGTAACATCCGAATTCATGGAACCGAAACTGGAATTCATCTTCATCTGCATCAGATCATCGGTGATGTTCAGGATAATAGGCTTTTTGTCGTTTTCCCGGATCAGGATGCTGGCTCTGTCGATATTGTCCAGAAATTCTCTCTTATTGACGGAGACCTTTGTCTCGTAGTCGCTGGAGAGCATCTGTTCGATGCGGAAATATTCTCCTTCAATGAGCCTGGAGATCACTACCGTGTCATCGAACTCAAAGAGAATGTGGTTTTTGCTGAAATAAATCAGCACTTCACTCTCATTGTCGCCGCCCAGGATCTTGCTGATTTCACTGAGAGTCTTGCCAGGAACGATGACTTTTATATCATCATACCGGTCTTTCAGGGTAATTTTTCTGATAGACATCCTGTGTCCGTCCAGAGATACTACTTTCAGAGTATATCCGTCTACCTGGAACAATTCGCCTGTCATCATCTTGTTGCTGTCATTGACAGAGATGGAGAACAGGGTCTGACGGATGACTTCTTTCAGGGTAAACTGAGAAAGGCTGATATGGTGATCCTTCTCTATATAGGGAAGGTAGGGGAATTCTTCTCCATCCTTTCCCTGGATATGGAATACGGAAGTTCCCCATCTGATGGTAGTTTTGAATTTGTCGTCAGATTCGATGGTGACGGGGGAGTCTCCTCCGGAAAGTTTTCTGATAAACTCGGAAAACAGCTTTGCCTCAAGGGCGACTTTGCCTCTTTCCAGGATTTCCCCTTCTACTGTGGTCTCGATGCCCAGTTCCATGTCATTGGCAGTCAGTTTGATGGTGTCAGCCGATGCATCCAACAGGATGCATTCCAGGATGGGCATGGTGGTCTTGGATGATACTGCTTTTAAAACGATGTTGATGCCATTCATTAAATTCTCTTTTTTAAATGTCAGCTTCATAAATGTTAATAACTCCTTTGCCGTTGATGGCGCTCTATAGAAAGAAATAAATAGTTCTTTTTCGTAGCATTCGTAGTAGGGCCTGTGGATTTGTGTAAACCCTGAGAATTGCTGTGAAAATAAAGGAAAAACAGGTGTTAAGAACCATGTGGAAAAGGTTGAGAATCATTAACAGATTCAGGTTCTTTATCCACAGTGTGGAAACGGACGAAAAATCTGCATCGGTTATCCACAGAGATTCAACAGGATGTCCACAGCTTATTGTGGGTTAAGTTTCTTTTTCAGGATCTCGATGGTGTTGGCAGTGCTCTCATTGGTCTTTAAGTCGGCGGCTATCTTGTCTCTGCCATGGATGATGGTAGTATGATCCCTTCCTCCCAGCAGTCTGCCGATCTCCTGAAGAGGAATCCCCATGATATCCTGACAGAGATACATACAGATCTGCCTGGGATAAGCGATGTTCTTGCTCCTCTTCTGGGAGGCGATATCCAGAGGAGTCAGGCCGAAATGGTCGGCGACCACCTGGATGATCAGGTCTGAAGTGATCTTGCGCTGGGCATTGGGGGAGATAATGTCTTTTAGGGCCTCCTCCGCCAGGGCGATGTTGATCTCTTTGTTATGATCCAGTTTGGACAGAGCGACGATCTTTGTCAGGGCTCCTTCCAGTTCTCGGATGTTGGATTTGATGTTGGTGGCAATGTATTTGATCACTTCATTGTCAATGTTGTAGCCTTCCAGTTCTTCTTTTTTCCGGAGGATGGCCATGCGGGTCTCATAGTCCGGCGACTGGATATCCACGGTCAGGCCCCATTCAAATCTGGAACGAAGGCGTTCCTCCAGGGTCTCAATATCTTTGGGCGGTTTATCCGAGGATATGATGATCTGCTTTTTGGACTCATACAGGGTATTAAATGTGTGGAAAAATTCCTCCTGAGTACTCTCCTTGCCGATAATAAACTGTATATCGTCGATGAGCAGCACATCGTTGTTTCTGTATTTTTCCCGGAATTCGGTGGTTGTGATATTGTTCTTGTTCCTGATGGCATCGATCAGCTCATTGGTAAATTTCTCTGATGTCACATACAGAATCTTGGCATCCTTGTTGTTTTTCAGGATAAAATGAGCAATGGAGTGCATCAGATGGGTCTTTCCGAGTCCCACTCCTCCGTAGATAAAGAGAGGATTGTATACCTCGCCGGGAGATTCGGCCACGGCAAGGGCGGCCGCATGAGCCAGATTGTTGTTGGCTCCCACGACAAAGGTGTCAAATGTGTAGCGGGGATTTAAGTTGGCAGTCTGAAGGGCAGACTGGCTCACATCGGAGGCGCCGGTCCGGATCAGCTGTTTCTCGGATCTGTCCCTCTCCGAGTTTTTGATGGAATTCTCTGTGATAAATTCCAGCTCACATGAAAATCCTGTCACTTCCTCTATAGCTATTTGGATGAAAAAACCGTACTTTTTTCTGATATAACTGACAATATTGGCATCCGGAGTCAAAATGCTGACAGTATTGCCTTCTACTGAATAAAGCTTCAATGGTTGGAGCCATGTCTTAAAGGACACATCTGAAAGTTCATGCTCCTCCTTCAGATAAAGCAGGATATCATCCCATTGTTGTAATAATTGTTCAAGCATAATTTGTCTCCTGACATGAATTTATCTTCGCGCACACTTACCCAAACTACTCCTATTTTACAATAGGAAACTGAATTTTTCAATGAAAATAGAAAATTTGTGTGGATAAGTTGTGGAAAATGTGTGTAACTTTCGGGAAAACGGGTTTTGAAGAACTGGTTATCCACAGAGTGGGATCAGGGAAAACGGAGGTTTTCAACAAAGAACAAATATGGGAAATACCGAAAAAAATCAGGCTGTCTGTGAAAAAATCAGGATAAATCCAGACACTTATCCACAAGTTATCAACAATATGTGGATAAGTGTCCTGATTCATCCTGGGAAATGGGGAAAAATCCTATTGACGAAGGAATCTGTGTTTTATATAATCCACATGTAATGCATTGTATCTTATAAAAGAACAGTAGCAGGAGGAAAAAGAAAGATGAAAAGCAGAAAAAAAGACACACGTTACTTGACCAGTGTTGCACTTATGGCGGCTGTGGTGATTCTTCTGGCCAACACGCCTCTGGGGATGATCCATCTTCCTATTATTAAGGCAACAACTGTTCACATCCCGGTGATCCTGGGAGCCGTTATCCTCGGACCCGGGGCAGGAGCCATAATGGGAGGAGTTTTCGGAGTATGTTCTCTGATCAGCAACACTATGGCGCCTACATTGTTATCTTTTGCATTTTCCCCGTTCATGAGCATGACGGGAATTCCGGGAGCTTTGAAGGCTCTGTGGATCTCAGTGGGATGCAGAGTGATGATCGGGGTGGTTTCCGGATGGCTGTGGATCGGTCTCAAGAGATGCAGGGTGAATCAGACGGTGGCACTGTCGGTCGTGGGATTTGCCGGAGCTCTCACCAATACGGTGTTTGTTATGGGAAGCATCTACATTCTTCTGGCTTCTCAGTATGCACAGGCCAGGAGTGTGGCCGTGGATGCGGTGTGGGGAATGATCATGGTCACTGTTACAGGCTCCGGGATTCCCGAAGCCGTGGCTGCAGCCGTCATGGTTGGGATTATGGGAAAGGTATTGCTGAAGACAGTACCATATTTTGCGAAAAGTGCTTGACTTTAGGGAATTCCTTCTTTATAATTGAGAAGATGTTTAATTTAGAATTGTCTAAATATGCTTATGAGAGTTTAAGATAAAGAGGAGGTGCCTGCGATATGAAGATGACATTTCAGCCGAAGAGAAGACAGAGAGCAAAAGTTCATGGTTTCAGAGCCAGAATGAGTACTTCGGGCGGAAGAAAAGTGTTAGCTGCCAGAAGAAGAAAAGGAAGAGCAAGATTATCTGCTTAATGAACCAGGCCGCAAGAGATTGTGGCCTTTTCTTTTATGCGCAGGCCTCCAAAATACGATTACCGTCTGTCGGCGGCATGGGGGACGCGCGGCGGGCAGGGGAAAAATCCTTCTCTGCCCGATTGTACACGGGGCAGAGGAGGTTTCATGAGAAGATTTCCTTCCGTAAAAAAGAACAGCGATTTTCAGACCGTTTATAAGAACGGAAAATCCTATGCCAATAAACTGCTTGTCATGTATGTTTATGAGACGGGCAGAGACGAGACCCGCATCGGGATCTCTGTCAGCAAAAAAGTGGGCAACAGTGTGGTACGACACAGGGTTACCCGGTTAGTAAGGGAAAGCTTTCGATTACACAGAGAGAAGACGAATTCCGGATTAGACATCATCGTGGTTGCCAGGGCGGCGGCCGCAGCTTCAGATTACAAAAAAATTGAAAGTGCATACAGGCACTTGTGCGGACTGCATAACATTATAAGAGAATCGAAGTGATTGATCATGATAAAAAAGATACTGATCATGTGTATCAGAGGGTATCAGATTTTTTTATCCCCTCTGAAAGTAAGATATCACTGTATCTACACGCCTACGTGCTCTCAATACGCCATTGAGGCGCTTCAGAAGTACGGCGTAGTAAAAGGTCTGTGGCTGTCCATCAGGAGGATCCTTCGGTGTCATCCGTGGGCGGAGGGCGGTTATGATCCAGTTCCGTAATGACGAGGAGGTAGTTCATTGGATTTATTAGTTCTGACAAAGACAGGGGGGATCCTGGGTCCCTTTGCCCAGATTCTGGGTTGGATCATGGAGGCGCTGTTCAGGTTTACCAGTACCTTTGGAATCATGAACATCGGTCTCTGTATTATCTTGTTTACCATCGTGATGAAGCTTCTCATGCTTCCTCTTACTCTGAAGCAGCAGAAATCCAGTAAGCTTATGGCTGTGATGCAGCCGGAGCTTCAGGCTATTCAGAAAAAGTATAAAGGCAAAAACGATAATGATTCCATGATGAGGATGAATGTTGAGACAAAGGCAGTATATGACAAATACGGCACTTCCATGACCGGCGGCTGTCTGCCCATGCTCATCCAGCTTCCCATCATGTTTGCACTGTACCGGGTTATGTATAACATTCCGGCCTATGCAGGTTCTGTGAGAACTTATTTTGACCATATCATAGAGAAGCTGCCGGCGGGGTTTGCCTCATCTGAGGTATTTACCAGTCTGGCTGAGACTCATAACCTGGCCAATGCGGATTATACCAATATGGACAAGGTGGTTGATCTTCTCTATAAGCTGACGGACAAGCAGTGGGAACAGCTGGCAGGAGCATTTCCCGATATTTCCCAGGTTGTGACCTCTGCAGGAGAGAACGTGATCCAGGCTATTAACGGGATGCAGCAGTTCTGGACCATGAATATTACCTACACTCCCTTTAATGTGTTGAAGGAGTTTTTGACAGGCAGTTCTGATGTGGCCATGATTACGGCCTTCATTGCGTTTATGATCCCCGTTCTGTCCGGTCTGACTCAGTGGTACAGCACCAAACTGATGACTGCCGCACAGCCTCAGATGAGCGATGAAGAGAACCCCAGCGCTGCCATGATGAAATCCATGAACATCTATATGCCGCTGATGTCTGTAGTATTCTGTTTTACCTTCCCTCTGGGCATCGGACTCTACTGGGTGGCCAGCAGTATCCTGCAGGTAGTACAGCAGCTGGGCGTTAATGCCTATCTGAAAAAAGTAGATGTAGATGAACTGATCAGACAGAATGTGGAGAAGGCCAACAGAAAGCGTGCCAGGAAAGGACTTCCGCCTGAGAAAGTGAACTTGAAGGCCTCCGAAACCTTAAAGAAGCTTCAGGAAGCGGAAAAGAAGGAGGAAACGGCCAGGGCAGCCAAGGTAGCCAAGTCAAAGGAGCTGGCCAAAGAGTCAACTGCCTACTATAACAAGGATGCCAAACCGGGCAGTCTGGCGGCCAAGGCCAATATGGTGCAGAAGTATAACGAGAAGCACAACAAATAGGAGGGGACCTATGAATATGATTACCGTAACTGCAAAGACTTTGGATGAGGCCATTACCAAAGCTTTGATTGAACTGGGAACTACCAGCGATAATCTGGATTATGAAGTGATAGAGAAGGGAAGTTCCGGATTTTTAGGTTTTTTTGGTAAGAATGTGGTGATCAGGGCAAAGAAGAAAAAAGAAGACGACGACCTGGAAGCATTCCTCACTTCCGGCAGGATTGAGACCGTCTCCGAAGAGCCTGTGAAGGAAAAGAAAAAAGAGACTCCCAGAGAACAGCCGCCCAGAGAAACACAGGCACCCAAGAAAAATTCTCAGAAAAACAAGCAGAAAAATCAGCAGAAGAACTCCCAGAAGGCTCAGAAAGAAGAGGCTGCTTCCGATACAAGGGATGAGACCAGACAGGCGTCCAAAGCTGTATACAGACAGAACCCCAAACCTTCTGTGCCCCCTGTGCAGGAAGCGGAACAGGAGAAGGAGACAGTTGGGGAATCGGAAGAGAAGAAATCAGCCAAAAAGATCGATGTGGAAGCCTGCGAGAAAGCAGCCAAAGAGTTTTTAAAGCAGGTGTTTGCAGCCATGTCCATGGATGTGACTGTGGATACGGTATTTGATGAGAAAGACCGGGAGATGACCGTAAATATGTCCGGTGCAGACATGGGCATCCTGATCGGCAAGAGAGGACAGACCTTGGATTCTCTTCAGTACCTTACCAGCCTTGTGGTAAATAAGGAATGCGACGGCTATGTGAGAGTGAAGCTGGATACGGAGAACTACAGGGAGAGAAGAAAAGAAACTCTGGAAACTCTGGCCAGAAATATCGCTTATAAGGTAAAGAGAACCAGGAGAAGCGTGTCTCTGGAGCCCATGAATCCCTATGAGAGAAGAATCATCCATGCGGCTCTTCAGAGCGACAGATACGTGGTTACTAGAAGCGAAGGAGAAGATCCTTTCCGCCATGTGGTGATCTCTCTTAAGAGAGAAGAAAAAGGCAGGAGAGAGGGAAGAAGGAACCACGGTCAGAATCAGTCTCAGAGCCACAGCCAGGAACAGGAATAAGATTATCATAAGTATGGAACAGTCAGTAAGACGGGGAAGAATTTCTCCGTCTTACTTGATTATAGGAAGGATGGGAGATATGAGGAATACGGACACCATCGCAGCTGTCGCTACGGCCATGAGCAGTTCGGGGATCGGTATCATCAGAGTCAGCGGGGATGAAGCATTTTCCATTGGAGATCAGATCTTCAGAAAATACAGGTCAGATGACGAAGAGAGCCATCTGTGGAATCCGGGTCAGGAATCCCACAAGGTTTTTTACGGACATATCTGTGACAGGGGAGAGATCGTGGACGAGGTCATGGTTCTCGTGATGAAGGGACCTCACAGCTATACGGCAGAGGATACCATAGAGATCCAGTGTCATGGAGGAATTCTGGTGATGAAAAAGATCCTTGAGACCGTGATCCGGTATGGAGCAAGGCCGGCAGAGCCGGGAGAATTTACGAAGAGGGCATTTTTAAACGGAAGAATGGATCTGTCCCAGGCCGAGGCGGTCATGGATGTGATCAATGCCCGGAATCAATATGCCCTGAAAAGTTCGGTGAGTCAGCTGAACGGAAAGGTCTCCGGAAAAATAAGAGAGCTGAGAGCGAAGATCCTCTATGAGATCGCTTTTATCGAGTCTGCCCTGGATGATCCGGAACATATCTCTCTGGACGGATATCCGGACCGTTTGAGACAGATCCTTAAGCCTGTTATAGAGGAGACGGAGAAGCTTCTTGATTCTGCCGACAACGGGAGAGTGATGAAGGAAGGGATTCGGACCGTGATTCTGGGCAAGCCCAATGCGGGCAAGTCTTCTTTGATGAATGTTCTTCTGGGAGAAGAGAGAGCCATTGTCACGGATATCGCAGGGACTACCAGGGATATTCTGGAAGAACAGATCCAACTGGAGGGGATCAGCCTTAATGTAGTGGATACGGCAGGGATCAGGAATACGAGCGACGTGGTGGAACAGATCGGAGTGACAAGAGCAAAAAATGCGGCGGAGTCAGCAGATCTGATCATCTATGTGGTGGATTCTTCCGTTCCCCTGGATGACAACGACAGGCATATTATGGAGATGATAAAAGGACAGAAGGCGGTGATCCTTCTGAACAAGACCGATCTGCCGGCAGTGGTGGGTGCAGAGGATCTGATAAAACTTACAGAATATCCCATCATCGGCATCTCCGCAAAGGAAGGAACCGGCATCGATGAGCTGGAGGATCAGGTCAAGTCCATGTTTTATGAGGGAGAGATCGATTTTAACGATCAGATTTATATTACCAGCGTCCGCCATAAAACAGCATTGACGGAAAGCTGCCGCAGCCTTAAGATGGTTATGGAAAGCATCGATTCAGGAATGCCGGAAGATTTTTATTCCATTGATCTTATGGATGCCTATGAACAGCTGGGGACGATTATAGGAGAAGCGGTGGAAGAGGACCTGATCGATGAAATATTCGGCAGATTCTGTACAGGAAAGTAGAAGGAGACAAAAGTCATGCCTTATTTGGAAGAAACATATGACGTGGTGGTAGCAGGCGGTGGACATGCAGGATGTGAGGCGGCTCTGGCCTGTGCCAGACTTGGGCTGGAGACGATCATGTTTACGGTCAGCGTGGACAGTATCGCTCTTATGCCCTGCAACCCCAATATAGGAGGAAGTTCCAAGGGCCATCTGGTACGGGAGCTGGATGCTCTCGGTGGAGAGATGGGCAAAAATATTGACAAGACATTTATCCAGTCAAAGATGTTAAATGAATCAAAAGGTCCTGCCGTACACTCCCTGAGAGCTCAGGCCGATAAACAGGAATATACGAGGCAGATGAGAAAAACCCTGGAGAACACGGACCATCTGACCATACGACAGGCGGAGGTGTCGGAGATTCTGGTGGAGGCCGGGAAGATACAGGGAGTAAAAACCCTGTCCGGCGCCGTGTATCACAGCAGGGCAGTGATTCTGGCTACAGGAACTTATCTGAATGCCAGATGTATCTACGGGGATGTCAGCAATCCTACAGGTCCCAACGGCCTTCAGGCGGCCACCCATCTGACAGATTCCCTGAAAGCCAACGGGGTGGAGATGTTTCGTTTTAAGACAGGGACCCCGGCCAGAGTGGATAAACGAAGCATCGATTTCTCCAGGATGGAGGAACAGTTGGGTGATAAGAGGATTGTACCTTTCTCTTTTTCCACAGATCCGGAATCCATACAGAAGGATCAGGTATCCTGCTGGCTTACTTACACGAACGAGGAGACACATAAGATCATCCGGGCCAATCTGGATCGTTCTCCATTGTTCTCCGGGGCTATCGAGGGAACCGGTCCCAGATACTGCCCTTCTATCGAGGACAAGGTAGTAAAATTTCCCGATAAGGAAAGACATCAGGTGTTTATTGAACCCGAGGGATTATATACAAATGAGATGTATCTGGGAGGCATGTCCAGTTCTCTGCCGGAGGATGTCCAGCATGCCATGTACAAGACGGTTCCGGGTCTTGAAAATGTAAAGATCGTGAGAAACGCCTACGCGATCGAGTATGACTGTATTAATTCCCTGCAGCTTAAGGCGACGCTGGAATTTAAGGCCATTGAGGGGCTGTTCAGCGGGGGCCAGTTTAACGGAAGTTCCGGATATGAGGAAGCGGCGGTTCAGGGATTCATGGCAGGTGTAAATGCAGCTATGAAGCTGCTGGGAAGAAAACAGTATGTTCTTGACAGGTCTCAGGCCTACATCGGAGTCCTGATCGACGATCTGGTGACAAAAGAGAATCATGAGCCTTACCGGATGATGACTTCCAGGGCAGAATATCGTCTTCTTCTCCGGCAGGATAATGCGGACCTGCGTCTCCGTGCCATCGGTCATGAGATCGGTCTCGTGAGTGATGAGGAGTATGAGAGAACTGTTCGGAAGGAAAAAGATATCCTGGCAGAAGTGGAGAGACTGGAAAATACGAACATCGGAGCCAGTGAGAGAGTTCAGAATTTCCTCAGAGCCCATGGAAGCACAGAGTTAAAGACAGGGGCTACTCTGGCCGAACTGGTGAGAAGGCCGGAACTTGACTATTTTATGTTAACTGAGATTGATGAAAAAATGCCTGATTTACTGGAGGATACAGCAGAACAGGTTAACATAAATATAAAGTATGAAGGCTATATCCGACGTCAGAAACAGCAGGTGGCACAGTTTAAGAAACTGGAGTCCAGAAAGCTGAGTGTGGATTTTGATTACAGTACGGTTAACAGTCTCCGAAAGGAGGCAGTTCAGAAATTAAACCAGTTCAAGCCTATGTCCATCGGGCAGGCATCCAGAATATCGGGAGTGTCGCCGGCGGACATCTCGGTGCTTCTGGTACATCTGGAGCAGAGCCGGCGTGGAAGAAGGGAGTGACGGACTGTGAGAGAAGAGTTTGATAATTTGATGAGACAGGGTGCAAAGGAGCTGTCTGTTGAACTGTCAGGCAGTCAGATGGATGGATTTTACCGGTATTATGAGCTTCTGACAGAGTGGAACAAGATGATGAATCTGACCGCCATCACAGAGCTTCATGAAGTGGTGACAAAGCATTTTTTGGACAGTCTGTCGCTGGTGAAGGCGGTTTCTGCGGGGGAGCTGGAAGAGGCCCGGATTTTGGATCTGGGCACAGGAGCCGGATTTCCCGGTATCCCCTTAAAGAATGATTTTCCTGAGATGAAGGTGACCCTTCTTGATTCCCTGAACAAGAGGATCAGATTTCTTCAGCAGGTAGTCAGCGAGCTGAACCTTTCGGAGGTAGAGGCGGTTCACGGCAGGGCGGAGGATTATGGAAGGCAGAGAGAATTTCGGGAAAACTATGATTTCTGTGTCTCACGGGCCGTGGCTAATTTTTCGACTCTGGCCGAGTATTGTCTTCCATTTGTCAGGAAAGGTGGATATTTTATCTCATATAAATCCTCGGATGTGGAAAAAGAACTGGAAGCCGGGGATAAGGCCTTAAAGGTATTAGGAGGAAGACTGGAAACTGTTGTTGATTTTTATCTTCCGGGATCCCAGATGTACAGAAAACTAGTGAAAGTGAAGAAAGAAAAAAATACACCCGAGAAATATCCAAGAAAAGCGGGGCTTCCCGGAAAAGAACCTCTGTAGAATTGAATCAGTAGAAGAACGGATTTCTGTCCAGGGATTGAATTATCGGGCATAGAAAGACTGCCGGGAAACAGCGGATCGAAAAACGCTGAATTTCCCGGCAGCCAGCAGTTACTCTTGTAAAGATGTTATATTATGCAAAGAAGGTATTCACATTAGAAAGAAAGTCTGCCGGCTTCTCCAGATGAGGAAGATGATTGGTATCATCGATGATGGAGTATTCAACAGCCGGATTATAAGTCACATATTCTGAAAGTATGTCTTTTATATTCTCTTTTTTGTTACCACCGATCAGATAGATACTATTATTAATTTTCTTTAAGGCATTGACAATATTACATCTGCTGTAGTTGCAGCGTACACAGGCGTAGACAGATTTTGGGGAAAATCCTAAATGGGCTGCTTCATAGTAGGTGTCAATCATTGATTCCGTTATGGCTTCTGGATTGGAAAAATACTGTTTTGTGAACATTTCTTTCAGGGAAGCTTTGCTGTAAGCTATATGGTAGATCAGTGTCCCTGTAATAGGAAAATCTAAAAAGCATTTGTAGTGTCTGGAATAAGATCCAGGCAGCTGACAGCAGGTGTTTATGCTGTCAGGATCGATCAGCATCAGACGATTAAACAGATCGGGACTGTTATTACATGCCATAATGACAAAAGAACCGGAGGCCCCGGAAGCAATCACATCTGTTCTGTGCCCGATTACTGATTTGATAAAATCGGAGATGAGCTGAACATACAGATAATTCGTATAAGTAAGACAGGGTTTCTCGGAGAGACCGCATCCAAGTAAATCTATGGTATATACAGTAAACTTTTTTGAAAGAGCAGGGATTACACGATGGTATTCATAACTACTGGCTGCAGCATCCAGGTCATGAATTAAAAGCAAAGGTTTACCGGATCCTGCTTTGCGGT
>Ga0137307_102582_pt1 | contig 12245 bp, 10 predicted proteins | sample NAcewD2O_March_2_FD_97180 | JGI IMG/M metagenome (GOLD analysis project Ga0137307, IMG submission 97180) | Mouse cecal microbial communities from Vienna, Austria - N-Acetylglucosamine amended D2O_March | ecosystem: Host-associated > Mammals > Digestive system > Large intestine > Cecum | place...
TTTCTCGTGAAGCAGTACGGCAAAGTGATGCTTGCGGGCAATGCGTTTCATCAAATCCATCACAAGCTGGTTGTGGTCGTTGGCAAGGTTGGCATTCTCAAAGATAGGCGCCAGTTCAAATTGGTTGGGAGCTACTTCGTTATGACGTGTCTTGACCGGGATACCCAGTTTGTGACATTCTATTTCCAGTTCTTTCATGAAGGCTGTGACGCGTGGCGGGATGGAGCCAAAATAGTGGTCCTCCAGTTGTTGGTCTTTAGCCGAAGAGTGTCCCATCAGGGTGCGTCCGGTTAAGCAAAGGTCTGGGCGGGCATTGTACAGTGCCGAGTCGACGAGGAAATACTCTTGTTCCCAACCTAAATTGGTGAAGACACGTGTGATATTCTTGTCGAACAGTTGGCATACGTCTGTCGCTGCCTTGTCTACGGCTGCCAAGGCTTTGAGCAATGGAGTCTTATAGTCGAGTGCTTCGCCGGTATAAGAGATGAAGATGGTGGGGATACAGAGCGTGGTATCTACCACAAAAGCGGGTGAAGAAACGTCCCAAGCCGTATATCCACGTGCCTCGAATGTGTTTCTGATACCTCCGTTGGGGAAAGAGGAGGCATCCGGTTCCTGCTGGATGAGCAGTTTGCCGGAAAAACGTTCAATTACTTCTGTTCCTTCGCCGAATTCGATGAAGCCGTCATGCTTTTCGGCTGTTCCGTCTGTCAGAGGTTGGAACCAGTGCGTGTAGTGGGTGACGTTGAGGGACTTTGCCCAACTTTTCATGCCGTTGGCAATCAGGTCTGCCATTTCGCGGTTGATGGGGGTACCTTTTTCGATGGCGTCGGTCACGGCTTTGTAGGCTTCACGGGGCAGGTATTCCTGCATTTTTTTACGATCGAAGACATGGCTGCCGTAGTAGTCGGACAGTTTGTTTGAAGGGGTAGTTACTTCAAGAGGTTGCCGATTGGCAAGTTCTTGAAGAGCAAAAAATCGCATTTTTGACATATAAGTCTTTCCTTTTATTGGTTGTTTGGCGCAAAAATACATGTTTTTTCTGAAACACCCCCTCTTTTTTGGGGGGTGTTGTTGGAAATATTAGTGTTTTTTGAGAATGTGCCCCTTTAAAAAAAAGAAAACCAGCTTGTGTGAAAAGAATAGCTCGAAGATTGTGTTCGTCTCATGTTTCAATCAGTAACCTTCGTGTATTACGATTAGTAATGCCTACAACTCGGTATACATGGTGCCGATTTTATGATTCTTCGCACCTGCTCTGATTTCTTTAACTCCTAACGAAGGGAATTGAAGTGGAACTCTCTAATTTCTCTGGATGAAAGAGTTGTACGCCATTTTTCTTCTTTATGAAACATGTTTTTGCATTACACAAATTCTTCCGTATATTTGTTCCGGTTCAAAAAAGAGAGATTGCGGTTGAAACGTTTATTGTTTATATGGGTTGGGATTTGCTTCTTGTTTTCTTTCATACAGAAGGCAGGGGCGGAGCGTATATCTTATCCGGTTGACAAACATGTGAGTTCGGCAGACTCCATCATGGAGAAAGTCATCTTCTTTGCTCCTTTTTATGAACGTATTATTGAGAGTTATAAAGCTGAACTTTACATAAAAGGCTGGGTGAACATTCGTAAGAAGAATCATATTCTTCGCTATATCCCTTCCATGTTCCGGCCCAAGAAAGGGGTGCGGGAATATATGATGGAAACTTATAGCGATTTACATTTTACAGCTCCTGACATCTATGACCAAAAGGTAAAGGCAAGTGTCGGCACAGCTTCCGAGTTTTGGGAACTGGACGGACGATTGCCTGAATATTTCCATGTCAACATCTATTCTTCTACTTTATTATATGATAAACTGATTTCTCCCTTAGCTCCCAATGCCAGGAAATATTATATCTACCGGATTGATACGGTGATGGGCGAGAGGCATGCCCTTCAGTATAAAATCCGCTTTATGCCCAAAAGTAAGAGCTTTCAGTTGGTGGGCGGTTATCTGATAGTGAGTGACAACGTGTGGAGTGTGCGTGAGATGCGCTTTTCCGGACGCAATGAGATGGTAAGGTTCAACAACCTGGTGAAAATGGGAAATGTGGGAGACTCGGACGAGTTCCTGCCATTGCAGTATGACGTGGAGGCGACATTCCGTTTTTTGGGAAATGTGGTAGATGGTACTTATGAAGCTGTACTCGATTATAAGAATATCATTCAGAAGGCTCCCGGCAGTGACATAAGAAAGTCGGCATGGAAGAGCAAGTATGATTTGTCCGATTCGTACACGTTGCGTACAGATACAAACGCTTTTCGGCGTGATACCGCCTACTTTAAAACTTTACGTCCCGTTCCGTTAACCCCGCATGAGGAGACTCTGTATCAGGATTTTTTCTTACGTCGGGATACACTCGTCCGGAAAAAGAAATCGGTCAATAAGAATCTGGAATTCTGGGGACAGATTGGCGATGCTCTGATTAGTCGTTATACGGTAGACTTGGATAAATTGGGGAGCGTGCGTTGTTCACCGTTAATTAATCCGTTTCTTTTGAGCTATAGCGGTACACATGGAATTTCGTATCGGCAAGAATTCAAGTACAACCGTATTTTTAAGGGCGACCGCCTGCTACGCGTTGTTCCCCGGATAGGTTATAACTTTAGAGAGAAGGAATTTTACTGGAGGGTGAGGTCTGACTTCGATTATTGGCCTCGTAAGCGTGCGGCGTTTCATCTGGAATTTGGTAATGGAAACCGGATTTATAGTAGTGATGTGCTGGATGACCTGAAAGCTATTCCTGACAGTATTTTTGATTTCAACCAGATACATTTGGACTATTTCAAGGACTTGTATCTGAATCTGCGCCATAGCTGGGAGCTAGTGAACGGCTTGTCGCTGGAAGTCGGCATATCCATGCATAGACGTACGGAAGTGAACCGTTCCAGATTTGAGCTTAACTATCCGAGTATGCCATCAGTAAAATCAGCGACAAACGTAGGTTCCGGCGGCTCGTCATTCTTTCCGAATTTCGACCCGAATATCCTGAACAAGTTTCGCCATACTTATAATAGTTTTGCCCCCCGTGTTCGTCTGTCCTGGATTCCAGGACAATATTATTATATGAACGGTGACCGCAAGGTAAATCTTCATTCCAAGTATCCTTCCATTTCGGTGGATTGGGAGAGGGGAATCAGCGGGGTGTTGCAGAGTAGTGGTTCATACGAACGTGTGGAGATTGATTTGCAGCATCAGATTTCTTTGGGACTGATGCGCGATATTTATTGGCGCTTTGGCTGGGGAGAGTTCACCAATCAGAAAGAGCTATACTTTGTGGACTTTGCCAATTTGCGGCGTTCCAATCTTCCTATGGGCTGGAATGATGATATTGGCGGGGTGTTCCAGTTGCTTGACGGACGATGGTACAACTCTTCCCGCAGATATATCCGCGGACATCTTACCTATGAAGCGCCTTTCCTTCTGCTCCGCCATCTGGTGAAATATACCCAGTATGTATTGAATGAACGTCTGTATCTGAATGTACTGGTAGTACCTCACTTGAAGCCTTATCTGGAAGTGGGTTATGGTATTGGTACCCATGTCTTTGACTTTGGCTTATTTGCCAGCTTTGCCAACTGGAAGTATCAGGAAATAGGTTGCAAATTCACCTTCGAACTGTTTAACAAATAGCAATGTGGTAATTTGACAATTAGTATATTGGCACATTATCACATTAATCAATTGTCAATTATCGTTTCTTTCGTACCTTTGCTGCAAATTACTTGTAACTATGGGTATAGTGATAGGAATAGATGTGGGTGGAAGTACCACGAAAATCGTTGGAATCAATGAGGGGCAGATACAGTCTCCAATGTTTATTACGGCAACCGATCCGGTGACTTCCTTGTTTGGAGCATTCGGCAAGTATATTTATGACAATGGCATACAGTTGTCTGATGTGGAGCAAGTGATGCTGACAGGAGTAGGAAGCGCATTTGTCGACAGTCCTTTATACGGATTGCCTACCCGCAAAACGGATGAGTTTATTGCCAATGGCTTGGGAGCCAGGCATGCGACGGAGATAGACCAACTGATTGTGGTCAGTATGGGTACCGGTACTTCTTTTGTGAAAATAGACAGAGATAAGATACAGCATATTGGTGGTTTGGGAATTGGTGGAGGTACCTTGCAGGGGTTGTCGAGGCTGCTACTGAAAACCCATGACATCCATCAGGTGTCCGAGTTGGCAGAGAAAGGGGATGTGACCCGTATCAACTTGCAAATAGGTGACATTTGTAATGTTGCTTTGCCTGACTTACCCGTAAGCGCCACCGCCTCCCTTTTCGGAAAGGCGGATAGTAATGCTTCCCAAGAAGATATTGCTTGCGGCATCATCTGTACTGTACTTCAAACCATTGGAGGAGCTGCTGTACTGTCAGCTTTGAACAGTCCTATTAAGGATTTTGTTCTGATAGGAAATCTTACCCAACTGCCCCAGTGCCGGGAGGTATTTTCTAAAATGGATGATATCTATCATGTACATTTCCATATACCGCCCTATGCTGAATATAGAACAGCGATAGGAGCGGCATTGGCATACGTAAAAGAAAGGCAAGGATAGTGGTTACTTCTTGCCTGCCTTCTTCATATAGCTGTTTATCAAAGTGCAGGCTGGAGTGACCACCGTACCATGGTCAAATCCCTCCATCTGATAGAGGGTGGATTTTTGTCCCAATGCTTTGAGAAGAGCATGCAAATGGGCATTTTCTTCATAGCGTGCCAGCATCTCCAACTCTTTGTCGCCAGTGATAAGTATCATGGGTGAAGCGTCTTTTCTTACGTTATTGGAAGGAGCATATTTGTCTATAATCGGAGTGTCGGAAGGCAGCCCGCGTTCTTTGCGGATGGTATAATGGGTAGTGGTCTGTCCGCTGATGGGGAAAGCACCTGCCAGGCTGTTGGCGTCAATATTCCACTTTGCCAGGTAACTCTTGTCCAGATTGAGTGTCAGACAGAGATAACCACCGGCTGAATGACCGGCTATGTATATTTTGTCTTTATCTCCTCCGAATTCTTCTATATTCTCGAAAGTCCAAGCAACGGCCTCTGCGGCATCTTCCGTGTAGGCAGGATTTTGCGCACGCGGACTGAGTCGGTAGTTTACGGCTATCACGGCGTAGCCTTGCCCCAGGAATTCCTTCGGAAAATGTTTTTCTCCGGCTTCCAGTCCTCCACCGTGGAACCAGACAAGGGTGGCAAATCCTTTTTTATCAGTAGGATAATAGAGGTCGAGTTTGCAACGCTCCAGCTTATAACTGTCCTTTTCGCCGGGATGAAGATAGGAAATGTTCTTTTGTGTACGGTAGTTGTTGTCCGTTGCCTGATTTTGGCTATAACATAATAATGTATAGCAAATGATGGAAATGCATGCGATTATTTTTTTCATGATAAATTATTGAAATTATGTATAAATGAAACGATGCAAAGGTACTATTTTTTTGTTCTTTAATTGATTATTCCACTGCTGTTTTGAGTGCTTTTTGTTTTGTAGTTCAAGAAAATACTTCTATCTTTGTGGCCGATTTACAATGAGTCAACATAAAGTCTCACTTAATTAACGAGTTAAACAATTTATTTATTAATGGAAAATTTAAAGAATGTAGCTCCTATTGAAGACTTCAACTGGGATGCTTATGAGAACGGCGAATCAGTAGCCAGTGCAAGCCACGAAGAACTGGAAAAGGCGTATGACAATACGTTGAATAAGGTTAACGACCGCGAGGTAGTTGACGGAACCGTAATTGCAATGAACAAGCGTGAAGTAGTTGTGAACATCGGTTACAAATCAGACGGTATCATTCCGATGAGTGAATTCCGTTACAACCCTGAGCTTAAGATTGGTGATACTGTTGAAGTATACATCGAAAATCAGGAAGACAAAAAAGGACAGCTTGTACTGTCTCACCGTAAAGCTCGTGCTACCCGTTCTTGGGATCGCGTAAACGCTGCTTTGGAAAACGAAGAAATTATCAAGGGTTACATCAAATGTCGCACAAAGGGTGGTATGATTGTGGACGTATTCGGCATCGAAGCTTTCTTGCCGGGTTCTCAAATCGACGTGAAGCCTATCCGCGACTACGATGTATTCGTTGGCAAAACTATGGAATTCAAGGTTGTTAAAATCAATCAGGAATTCAAGAACGTGGTTGTTTCTCACAAGGCTCTTATCGAAGCTGAGCTGGAACAACAGAAGAAGGAAATCATCGGTAAACTCGAAAAGGGACAAGTCCTCGAAGGTACCGTTAAAAATATCACTTCCTATGGTGTATTTATTGACCTGGGTGGCGTAGACGGTTTGATTCACATCACAGATCTTTCTTGGGGCCGTGTCAGCGATCCGAAAGAAGTGGTTGAACTCGACCAGAAACTCAACGTCGTTATCCTTGACTTCGATGATGAGAAGAAGCGCATTGCTCTTGGCTTGAAACAACTCACTCCGCATCCTTGGGATGCCTTGGATGGTAATCTGAAGGTGGGTGATCATGTAAATGGTAAAGTAGTTGTTATGGCTGACTATGGTGCATTCATCGAAATTGCTGCCGGTGTTGAAGGTCTGATTCACGTATCTGAAATGTCTTGGTCACAGCACTTGCGTTCTGCACAAGACTTCATGAAGGTAGGTGATGAAGTGGAAGCAGTAGTCCTGACTCTGGACCGCGAAGAACGTAAGATGTCTTTGGGTATCAAGCAGCTGAAGTCTGATCCTTGGGAAACTATCGAAGAGAAGTATCCTATCGGCAGCAAGCACACTGCAAAAGTTCGCAACTTCACTAACTTCGGTGTATTTGTTGAAATCGAAGAAGGCGTTGACGGCTTGATTCACATTTCTGATTTGTCTTGGACGAAGAAGGTTAAACATCCGTCTGAATTCACTCAGATTGGTGCTGATATTGACGTGCAGGTATTGGAAATCGACAAGGAAAACCGCCGCTTGAGCCTCGGTCACAAGCAGCTCGAAGAAAATCCCTGGGATGTATTTGAAACAGTATTTACAGTAGGTTCTGTACACGAAGGTACTATCATCGAAATGTTGGATAAGGGTGCTGTTGTAGCTCTGCCTTATGGTGTAGAAGGTTTCGCTACTCCGAAACACCTCGTTAAGGAAGACGGCTCACAGGCTCAGTTGGACGAGAAACTTGAGTTCAAGGCAATCGAGTTCAATAAGGACGCTAAGCGTATCATCCTTTCTCACAGCCGTATCTTCGAAGATGCTGCAAAGGCAGAAGAAAGAGCTGAAAAGAAGGCTGCTGCCAAGAAGTCAGCCAATAAGAGAGAAGACGTTGCTCCTGCCATCCAAAATCAGGCTGCATCTACTACTCTGGGTGACATTGACGCTTTGGCTGCTTTGAAAGAGCAGATGGAAGCTGGAAAGAAGTAACTATTATTAAACTATAAATTAAGAGTAGGGCACTTATATTACAAGTGCCCTTTCTTTTTATAAATTTTTATTTATGATGGAAAATATGTTCAAAAGTGCGGGGAAGACGGTATTGTTCGCTTGCCTGTCATTGATGTTACTGACTGCATGCAGTCAGAAGTCTAAATTGAAAATGGCCATAGAAATTGCCAACAAGCAGTGTCCGATGAGTATGGGGACGGCTGGCGAGGTGTCAAGCATTGTTTTTGACGGAACTAATGTGGTATATTCTATGTTGATGAACGAAGATTATGCGGATTTTGAGGCTTGGGAAAAGCATCCGGATGTCATGAAGTCAACTACAATCGCCATGTTCAGTAATCCTAAAGACAATATCAGGAAACTGTTGGAAATGGTGGTTGATACTAAATCCGGGATGAAATTCGTTTATAAAGGGAATGCTACCGGGAAAGAGGCAGAGTGTCTGTTGGATACAAAGGACTTGGAAAATATCCTGAATCAGAAGGTTTCGAAGGAAGAAAGCGAACAGAAGAAACTGGAGGAACTTGTGAAGGCTACCAATATTTCTTGTCCTATGAGGGTAGACGAAGTCACTGTACTTGAGAAACTGGCAATAGAGGCGGAGAATGTGGTCTATACTTATACTATAGATGAGAACTCTATGGATATAGCTTCCTTGAAAGGAAATGAGGAGCAGATGAAACAAAATGTCAAGGGGTCCTTGAATGTGTCAGAGCCGGCATTGAAAGTATTCTTGGAGGCATGTGTGAAGAATAACAAAGGTCTGGTTTATCGCTATGTGGGGGATGTTTCCGGTGATAGTACGGAGTTTATGTTCAGTGTTGCTGAGATAACAATGCTCTTGAAATAGAGGATATTTTTTTGCATATAATACGCACTGTAAAGAAATGTGCTGAGCTTTTTATACGTAGATATGAGGAGAGGATTGCGAAAACTGTTGGTTTTGCAATCCTCTTTTTCGTGTTTGTGCGGATAAATAGCTATATTTGTCACATTATGGAGAAATTTGAGTTACATATTCTTGGTTGCGGTTCCGCTTTACCCACAACGCGTCATTTCCCTACGTCTCAAATCGTGAATGTGCGCGACAAGCTGTTTATGATTGATTGTGGGGAAGGAGCACAGTTGCAGTTCCGTAAATCGCATCTGAAGTTTTCACGTTTGAATCATATCTTTATCTCCCATTTACATGGAGACCATTGTTTTGGCTTATTGGGGTTGGTTTCCACACTTAATCTTTTAGGACGTACAGCCGAGCTGCATATCCATTCTCCCAAAGGACTGAGAGATTTGCTGGTGCCTATGTTTGAATTTTTTAATAAACAGATGACGTACCAAGTTCTTTTCCATGAGTTTGATGCTAAAGAACCGATACAGATTTATGAAGACCGTTCGTTGACGGTTACTACCATTCCCTTACGCCATCGTATGCCATGCTGTGGCTTTTTGTTTGCAGAGAAGCAGCGTCCTAACCATATCATCCGTGAAATGATAGACTTTTATCAGGTGCCGGTATATGAGTTGAACCGCATTAAGAATGGAGCCGATTATGTAACTCCGGAGGGAGAAATTATAGCAAATGCCCGTTTGACGCGTCCTTCTGAATCTCCTCGCAGTTATGCATATTGTTCGGATACAATTTATTTGCCTTCTATTGTAGAGCAGATAAAAGGAGTTGACTTGTTATTTCACGAGGCTACTTTTGCTGATGAAGATGCGCCGCGTGCCAAGGAGACATTCCATACCACAGCCACGCAGGCTGCATGGATAGCCAGGGAGGCAGGAGCAAAAAAATTGATGATAGGACATTTTTCTGCCCGTTATGAGAATGAAAATGTTCTGTTGAAAGAAGCTGTTGCCATCTTTCCGGACACACAGCTTGCTAAAGAGACACTTTGTGTATCGGTATGAATTAAACTTTTTGTATCTTTGGCAGTCTAAAAAATAAATGCGAATAGAAAAACATATGACCCCTTCCTATAATGAACGCGAAGTGTTGGCTCTTCTACAAGACGAAAGCACACAAAAGCGGGGATTTGAGATGATTGTTGCCCAATATAGCGAGCAGCTGTATTGGCAGATTCGTCGTATAGTCCTCTCTCATGAAGATGCCAATGATTTACTTCAGAATACTTTCATTAAAGCATGGATTAATATAGATTATTTCAGGGCAGAGGCTAAACTCTCTACCTGGCTCTATCGCATAGCCTTGAATGAATGCCTCACTTTTCTGAACAAACAACGGGCTGCTTCCACAGTCTCTTTGGATGACCCCGAGGCAGATGCACTTCAAAAGCTTGAAAGTGATCCTTACTTCTCCGGTGATAAAGCAGAGATGGCTTTGCAAAAAGCCTTGCTTGCCTTGCCGGAAAAACAACGTATGGTGTTTAACCTGAAGTATTACCAGGAAATGAAATACGAAGAGATGTCCGATATATTTGGTACTTCCGTAGGTGCCTTGAAGGCTTCCTATCACCATGCCGTGAAGAAAATAGAAAAGTTTTTGGGTGAGGAGTATTAAACCTTTGCCACAAAACAATGTCTAATTAAACAGAAAGGATAAAGCTTATGAAAGAAGAAGATAAAATACTGAAAAAGATAGGGACGGAAAATCCTTTCCGCGTTCCTGACGGCTACTTTGAGAATCTTACTTCAGAGGTAATGAACCGGCTTCCCGAAAAAGAAAAACTCACTGCTGTGCAGACAGAGCCTACAATATGGCAGAAGGTAAGGCCTTGGTTGTATATGACCGCCATGTTTATAGGTGCGGCATTGATTATCCGTGTAGCTTCTTCGGAGCATACTCCATCTGTAGAGCGTATGGCTGCTGATGATACGGAAACAGAAATGGAATATATTAATATGGCTGTAGAGAATTCCATGCTGGATGATTATTCATTGTATGTTTATTTGGCAGACTCTGATGCAGAATAAGGTAACAACACTCAACTATTTAAAAATGAAAAGACTGATTGTTTTATTGGTTATGATATGTGGCATTATGCCTCTGCTTTGGGCTAGCGATGGATGTGACCAGCATCTGTCACCTGAAGAGTTTCGTGCCAAACAAAAAGCGTTTATAACGGAGAAAGCCGGACTGACGAGTGAGGAGGCAGCCAAGTTCTTCCCATTGTATTTTGAATTGCAGGACCGGAAGAAACAGCTAAATGACGAGGCTTGGAAGTTGCTTCGACAAGGGAAAGATGAAAAAACAACCGAAGCCCAGTATGAGGAAATTATGGAAGGTGTATATGATGCCCGTATCGCTTCTGACCGGTTGGACAAGACCTACTTTGATAAGTTCAAGAAAATATTGCCTTGTAAAAAGATTTATCTGGTGCAAAGGGCTGAAATGCGTTTCCACCGTGAATTACTGAAAGGCATGCATAAAAAGGGGGATGCTTCTCCACGAAAAACACAAGGAAAAAGATGAATAGTGAATGAATACAAATAAGGAAGGTTGCCACAATGATGTGAGCAACCTTCTTTTGTTAATGATAGATACCTTGTTTTAGCCTTGCTAAACCTCTACTTTAGTTCCCTAAACCTTTACTTTAGCCAGCTAAACCTGACCTTTAGAAGAATCATCTTGTTTCCCTTCTTTTTCCAGTACTTTCGCTTCGTTCCATAGCTTATCCATCTCCTCCAGCGTCATGTCATGGAGGTTTTTGCCCTCCTTGTTGCTGTGGGTTTCTCCATAGTTGAAGCGGTTGATGACCTTTTGGTTGGTCTGTTCCAGCGCTTTGTCCGGTTTGTTTTTGTAGAGGCGGGCAGCGTTGATGAGGCTGAACATGACATCGCCGAATTCAGCTTCAGCCTTTTCTTTATCCATGTGGGCGACTTCAGCCTGGAATTCTTGGATTTCTTCTTTTACCTTATCCCACACTTGCTCGCGTTCCTCCCAGTCAAATCCTACATTGCGTGCCTTGTCCTGGATGCGGTAGGCCTTGATGAGCGAGGGTAGGGCAGCGGGTACACCGCTCAGCACTGTTTTGTTCCCATCTTTTTCCTTCAATTTTAGCTGTTCCCAGTTTTCAGAAACCTGGCCTGCGGTTTCGGCCTTTACATCACCGAATACGTGCGGATGGCGGAAGATAAGCTTTTCGCAAAGACAGTCGCAAACATCCTTCATGTCGAAATCATCGGATTCACTGCCTATCTTGGCATAAAATGCTACGTGCAGCAGTACGTCGCCCAGCTCTTTGCAGATGTCATTCTTGTCATCGCGTATCAGGGCGTCGCAAAGTTCATAAGTCTCTTCGATGGTATTGGGGCGCAGGCTTTCGTTGGTCTGCTTGCAGTCCCAGGGACATTTCTCGCGCAGCTCGTCGAGTATGTCGAGGAAGCGGCCGAAGGCTTCCATTTGTTCTTTTCTTGTATGCATGATTATATTGTTTAATGTACCATTTATATTGTTTATTCTTCCGGAATCACTTTCCCGTGGTTCTTCCATTCTTCGTAAGAGATAAGCAATCCTATTACTTCCGAATAGTTCTTGCGTCCGCTTTGAATCTTGTTTCCTTTAAGGTACAAGTCGTAGATAAAGTTCTGGATGTCTCCGATGAGCGGACTGTATTTCTCCATCCAGTATTGCTGGTTCTTTTGGACCAGTTCTATGATTTCAGGACGTATCCGGCTGAAAAGCTCTGCGTATTCTTCTTCGCTCATCAGTCGGCGGGCGTTACCCAGCACATGTGATAGCACGGAAAGATAGCCGCTGAAACGAATCTCTTTCACCTGCGAACGGGTGCAGACCTGGTAAGCGTAGAAGTTGGCTTCTGCCTCGCTGGTGATGCCTAAA
>Ga0137307_102583_pt1 | contig 12229 bp, 14 predicted proteins | sample NAcewD2O_March_2_FD_97180 | JGI IMG/M metagenome (GOLD analysis project Ga0137307, IMG submission 97180) | Mouse cecal microbial communities from Vienna, Austria - N-Acetylglucosamine amended D2O_March | ecosystem: Host-associated > Mammals > Digestive system > Large intestine > Cecum | place...
ACCAGCCGACGAACACATAGTTTGTTTTTGTCGGGTTGCTCGGTACGGTAGGCTTGCCGTGCTTTTCAACGATTTGCGAGTTATGCACTTTGTCGTCTGCCATAAACTTAACATCGTATTTGTAGGTAATGTCGGCAACGAAAACGGTATCGGCAGTAATGCGGTATTCGCTTACATTCGTTGCAATGCCGTTGACTTTCCAGCCGTTAAATACCTTGTACGCCGTACTTGTAGCCGTAGGCGCAGTTGCGCAATTGCCGCTCTTGACGGTTTCGGTTTTAAGCGTAGTATCTTCGTACTTGAAAACTACTGAATACAACTTTGTGAATTTTGCCGTGAATGTTACGTTCTGCGTAACGGTGTAGTTTGTAAGATTGACAACCGAATTGCCGTCGAGCGTCCAACCGTCGAACACATAACCGTTCTTTGTCGGGTTAGTAGGTATCGTAACCTTTGCGTCTTTGAGTACGATTTGGCTATTGTGGTTTACACCGTCCACCATAAAGGTTACGTCGTACTTGTGCGTTACGTCCGCAACGATTTTCGTGTTCGCCGTGATACGAAACGTCGCAAGGTCTATCGGCTCGCCATTTACAGTCCAGCCGTTGAAAATCACATAAGCAGTCGAAGTCGGCGTAGTTACAGAAAGCGTACTGTTCTTATTTACAATCTGAATATTGTAAACGCTGCCGTCGAACTCAAACGTAGCGACAACCTGTTCGCCGTTTTCAAGCGTTGCCAAATACTGCTCGTAGTAACTTACCGATTTTTGAAGTTCGGCAATCTTTACATTGAGCGAGTTGACTGTTGCAGAATGGTTTTGCATTTGTAACGTGAGTTCGCTTATTTGATTGTTCAGTCCTACGATTTGAGAATTTAGCCCGTTAATCGTGCGAGCGTTCAATTCGTTGGTTTCCTGCAACTGCGTATTGAGCGATTGCAAATTTGCAAGTTGGCTATTGAGAGCGTTAATGGTATTTGCGTTCTCATCCTTGTTAGCCTCCAACATAAGCACTTCGTTAGAAAGCGTGGCGATCTGCCCATTTAATTCCGATATTGTTGTTTCATTACTTTCCTTAATTGTGTTAAGAGTTTCGATTTGCGTTTCAAGAGCGGTCTTTTGCTCGTTAAGTGTATTGATTTGCCCTTGATAATCTTTGATGCTGTTATTGAGAGCCGTTGCTTCGCTTGTGTACTGCGAAATCAAATCGTTCTGCGTAGTAATGGTATCTCTATAACTGTTGATAAGTTTGTCGTATTCTTCCTTATCCGTAAGTGCCGTATTATAGCCGTCCTCGTAGGCGTTCTGAACATCGTCTTGCGTATATAAGCCGTTACCGGCCATGCCTGCTTTAACTTTCGACCAATTCAGAATGCCCCAAGTCAGCACGAACGCAAATGCACCCACGACAATAATACTGAAGATTATTGCTAAAACTTTTTTTGTGGTTGACACTGTTATACCTCCTTGATGATTTCTATAATTTGCAACCGAATACCGTTGTCCGCAAAATACTGTTCGAGGAACGACGCATTTGTGTTTCCGGTGGTTGCAAGTGTGAGTTGTGTTTTGCTACTTAAAAACTTGACTGAAATTTTCATAGACGCACTATTGACGATTTGCCCGTCGGTATTGTAAAAGTCTAAAACGACCGTCGCATATACCGATCCAGCCTTTATCTCGCAGTTAAGCAAAATGTAATCGTTAAGCACGACGTTGTAGGTTTTTTGCGCCCCATCAAAGCTATCCACTTTCAGCAATTCTTTCTCAAAATAGTAAGTGTCCGTATCATCGTAAAGGTCGTGATAGAACACCACACTCGTAGCCGAATACTTAAAGCTCTCTTGCGAAAAGCGATTGCTTATGTCGATAGTTCCGTTGACGTAGCTCTCGGCTTTGACTTCCTTATAGAGTTGCAAACCGCAGAATACGCCGGCAACGATAAGCGCAAAAGCGAGAATATACAAAATTACCAAACCTATGACTTTCTTCATAGCACCACCTCCGTATATTCGTTGTTTGTTGCCACTTCTACTCCGTCAAGCGTAATATTACGGCTGCGAATAAGCCGTTGCAGATTCGTTCCGCAAAGTGAATTTTCAAGCATATAGAACGTCTGCATATAGCCTTTAAGCGTAATTGTGTCTAACTCAACTCCGTTAAACGCATCATAGTCCAACCCTACTATCGTCATGTTCTTGTCTTTGAAATAGTCCGACGCCAGATCGAGCGTAACATTTACTTTTGCTCTCGGGATATCCGCAAACAGTTTCTTGGCGTCCATAGTAAGCGAAACAAAATACCCTTCGTAAACCTCGCTGTAACGGTAAGTGAAAATATCCTCGCCGCGTAATTTGCTTGTTTCGTTCAGATTGTAAGTCATACGCTCTTGCCAATAGCTCGTGTCGATTTTATCTTCCGATACGTCATACTTCGAGTTGTTGTCGATAATACCGAACATACTTTGCGTGCTGTTTCTTGCGCCGTTTTCATCGTAGTGAAATTTGAGAACCGAGTACGTTTTGATAATATCCGTTACGTCGTCCGTCTTGAATTTTTTAGTGTCATAATCGTATTCCTTGATAGAGAACAGCGAAGATAAATCAACCGTAATGTAATAATCGCCGTAGCCTGCGCTGTTGGTTTTTAATGCTTGCATACACGACTGAAACAAACTGCCGTAGGTGTAATAGTAACGGTTGTAAATGTCGCCGACTTTCCAGCCGATACCGAAGAAATTGCGCAGATCTCCGACGTCGCGGTCGAAATACTTGTTGAGAGAAATTGCGAACGCTCGGTCGTCGATTTTGATAATAAATTCGGTTGTGCGTTTGAGTTCGGTTGCGATACTTCCGTTTTCGTTGGTAACGCCGTTCCAATTTATACCGTTCGTGTAATCGTAGTAATTGAAGGCTTTATCGACGTAACTGTTGACGATTTTCATAGCGTTGTCGTCCGTTCCGTAATAGCGGTCATTGTTTCCGAACGGGTTAATAAACTTAACACTTGTATTACCGTCCCACACGTCGAGCGGCAGACCTTTATAATCGCCCAAATACTGCATACCCGTAGAGCGGTAGTCCGCAGACGTAAGATTGACAGTTGTAAAGTAATTCATTTTGAGTTCCTGCAACTGTGTTCCGTTGCCTTTGTCGTTACTGTAATAATTTACTTCGAGGAAATAACGGTCTTTGAGTTCGTCTTTTTCTTCTTCCGTCAGATCATCAGATTTGATTATCTCTTGGATATCCAAACCGACTTGGTTATCAATGTTGTTTACGCCTATCGTTATATCCTTCACAAAGTAGTGGTAATAGATAAAGGCGATAATAACGCACACACTGATAACACACAAAAATACAAGGCAACAGTTGGCTATTGTTTTTAAGACCTTCAAATTTTTTGTACCTCCTTGATAGAATAAAAGGCGCTAAATAAACTTTTCCGTCTAAATAGCGCCTTCGTTGTTGGGGTTTTACAGTAAGCCGTTCCAGCCGAAGAAGTTGAGCATTTGGGCAAGCCAACGTAAGCCGTATGCAATCCATTCAAAGAGTTTGGCGAGAATTGATAACGGCCACGTTCCGACCAGCACCACAAGGATTATGACGAGGATAATAAGTATCAATTTCTTCATCGGAACACCTCGCTGTTAGCGCATAAGCATTGCAAGCAAAGTCTTGTCAGAATTGCGTGCGGGCTTAACGGCGCACTCGTAAACTTCGCCCGTTTCCTTATCCACCGTGCGGACGAGAAAGCGCGTACCGGTAACGGGCTTGCCTTCGCCGTTGGTGAACTCGAAAGGTTCGGCGATGAAATCCGCCTTATCCTCGTTGCCGAACACAATATCCAAAACCGTGTAACCGCCTTTGTCGTTTTTATCGGGCGGCGCGATTTTGATTTTCACGTCCCTACCACGAACGTTGCCGCAGATGAAATACTCGGAATAGGTTTTGCCCTTATACTCGAATGCGCCCTTTTCTACCTTAATGTTGTTCTTTGCCATACTTTCTTTACCTCCCTGTTATGCGGATTTCTTTCCGCCCTTTTTTGCCGGCAACTTCGTGCCTTTTTCTCTGGAATACTTCTTCGCTTCCGATTTGGAAAGACCGGCGTCCATAGCCTGCTTGTAGCGGAACAGTCCGGCGTGGTCGCTCTGACACTGCAAGTAGCCCGAACGGAGTCCTGCTTCGTAGTCGCTCAAAGGCTGACCTTCTTTCTGTCCGTGCTGATGCACCTTTGCCCTGCGTTCCTCGACGTAGCTCGCCGCACGCTTGCTGGGGGTAGTCCAACGTCTTTCCGTATTGTAATTTGCCATATTCAAATCTCCTATTGATTTTAATATTGCCCGTGAAACCGATAGCACAGCTTATCTGTCAAACCGGCGCTGATATGTTTACTTTGTCGATCTGTTCGTGCGTAGGCGGCCACCTTTATGAAATTCACGCTGAACACAATCGCCGTTTATTTATGCGCCGTGTAACATTCGATTAGTTGAGTAGGCTTAAAAAGCCGTCGTCCGATTCGCTTTCCAAAAGAACTTGCTCGCCCTTTACAAGCGTGCCTTGCTCGTCGTAGTAACTCCTTACCAACCACAGTTCTGCGCCGAAGCCACAAGCGGTCTTGTAATCGAAATACGCACTTGCCTTGTCATCGTCGGCAAAGTATTTACTGCCGCGATTACACTCGACACGATAAAACTGCACGACGGCGTTCTTTTGCGCACCCTTCATCTTACACATTGTCTTTCTCCTTACTTGGTTTATTTTGTAGACGCTCATTCATAACCCCTACACTTATAGCCACGAAAACGGGCAAAAGTTTTCGGTCTTACAAAAAGTTTTTGAGTTTTTTATAAATTCGCGCCAATCTGTTGCTTATGCTGCATACCGCAACGACGTCGCTTGCCGCTATCTCTGATACCGTTTGTCTTTCAACAAACACGCGATTTAATAGGTCTTGTTGCGAGGGTAACAGTTGCGAAATAGCTTCTTGTAACTGCTCGTTTTCCATACCGCCGAAAATCTCATCGAAATTGTATTCGTCGGTATAAGACGGTTCGACATTCATTTCGGTAAGCGTTTCCAACGAAACGTGCCTGCGAGTTTCACGGCGATTTCCGTACTTTTCTTCCTTATCCATTTCAATCAAAAGGTCGTAAAGCTTGTCCTCTACTTCCACGACACTTTTTGTTCCGTCTGCAAATTTGTAAGTATAAGTTTTCATATTTTGACTCCTTGAATTTTGTAGTTAAATCCGCAGAGCCGAATTTTCCGCAAACTAAAAGACGGCATAGAAACGATTGAGATTTGTTTCCATTGCCGTCTTGCGGTCTGCGGATATTATTAAGTTGTTACGGCTATCTACGCCGCTTTATCTTTATTGGTTACGCTGATTTGTCCGTCGTCTGAAAAGCATATAAGCGTTGTGCAGCCTTTCAATACTATCTGGACGGTTTTGCTCGATTTATCTACACGGCACACGAGCTTGCCTTGACTGTTGCGTACTTCTTCCATATTTAATCCTCCGATTTCTTTTCATTTTGCCATTTGAGAATATTCTCAAGAAACTTCTTTGCTATTGGCTCTAAAGTTGCTTTGGGTATTTTGCCGTAGTCCGGCATACCATTGACTTGAATTTCATACGCTGGTTCTATTTTCTGTTTCATTTACTTACTCCCTTCAACCCGAAAGTTTTAATTATGGACTTCATTACTTCCGCATCTTTGCCGTCAAGTTCTGGCAAAAGCCTTTGTAATAATTCCTGCTGTTCGTCTTTGAGATAGGTCTTACCTAACCTGTAATTTTCATCTACACGAATTCCACCTCCATTGCCTTTTGAAGTGTAAATCGGATAATCTAAAGACAATATCAAAATGTCATTGCGGATCGTTCTATCTGTTACGTTAAACTCGAATGCCAGATTTGCAACTGTTTCAAATCTACGCATACAAAGAACTTCCAATATGGCATTTCTTCGCTCGTTTGCCGTCATATCCGATTTCACCTCCTTTCGCGTTTCTTGGCGTTATTCTAAAATCCAAATAGGAAGGTTTTTTTCCTATTTGAAAAAATTTTTTTAGTTTTTTTGAAAAATAAAAAGCCGCCGAGTAGCTTTCACGCACTACTCCCAATGAGTAAATGCGCTTTGCGCTATTCGGCGGCCTCTCGTGTTATTGTAATTACTTACAAAGGTTCGGTTAAACCATCCGATATATACAGTTCGACTTTCTTGGCTTTACAAGGTCTCTGTTTCAGACCGACCAAGCGTCTTGCCGTATATTGTCTTACAGACTATAAATTGTATTTTTTCTTTCGTTACTGCATAATCGTTTGCCCTTCGGGTGCGTAAACGTCTAATGAAACGTGCCGCCTGCTCATTACCCGTGATATTGTTACAGTACCACAGTGCGGACACTTGACTTTCGTCAGACCGTTTATGTCCCTTATCCCGATTATCTTTTGGTGGCAGTTTACACACACAAATGGCACGGGTTTTTCGTAGTCGAATTTTGCCATTATCTTTATCCTACTCCTTTTCTCACGCCTGCAATAGAGGATATTTAGAAAACTGCCTTTGTGCGGTTGAGAACTCCGGCACGGAAGTAATCTATCTTTTGCAAGTCTTATATAACAACGATTTCGGGGCAAAACCGCAGTTAATACATTTTAATGCAACTAACAAGAACCCCTTGTATTTCGCAGTTCTTGACAATTATATCATGCATGGTCTTGTTTTCCGGATGCAGTCTTATTTTGTTCTTTTCCTTATAGAAGCGTTTTAGTGTGTTTTCGCCATTGACAAGCGCCACTACTATTTCGCCGTCTATCGCTTCGCTTTGCTTACGAATAACGAGCAAGTCGCCTTTGTTGATTCCAGCGTCTATCATACTGTCGCCAAACGCTCGTAGCATATACATTTCACTATTGCCGAAGATGGAGCAAGGAAGCGTAAAACTTTCCTCTATATTCTCTACTTCCGAACAAGGATCACCGCAAGCTATTTCGCCAACGAGCGGAACGGTTACAGTTTCACCGCCCCACAGTTTTGCAAGCGGCGCTATGTTGCCTATATCCGTGCGTTCAATGCGTCCTTCAGCTTCCAACTGCTTGATATACCGTTGCACGGTAGCAAGCGAGCCAAGACTTAAGGCGTTCATTATCTTACGGAAGCTCGGCGATATGCCGTGCCGCTTTTGGTACTCTACGTTGAACTCCGCTATGGCGTTTTTCGTTTCTTCGCTTAAAACTCTCATTTTGTGTCCTTTGCATTATAACAAAACTATCCGTTTCGTTATGTGAAAAGAGTATAACATAAAAACCGCCATATTGCAAGCGTGCAGCGCGGCGGTTTATGGACAGTGAAAAATTTTTAATTGGAAATATCTTATGTACGAATTATTCCAAATCCTCAAAAGAAATATTCGTGTACTCGAATGTTTGCAAATCAATAAAAATTTTGATTGAGTTTATAACAGCTTGCAAACACTCGGCACCGAACTCATGCACAAAGCTTTTACAATAATATGGAATCAAAACCAAATCATATATTCCCCGTCGTGTTCCAACTATATACTTTTGTCGAGATTTGCAAGGTGATTATAAAAGTTACTACCGGAATACTTATACTCGGCATAAAGCAATTTAGCACCTCTATCCAAATGCGCTTTAAGATATTTCGGAAAGTAATCTTCATCCGGTAGATCGCGCCCGTTTTTATTTACAACAAGAGCCTTAAATAAATCATCATATTCACCCGTAATTGTTTGACGATTAAGCTCAAGTCCATCAGTATCGGTATTGAAACTGTCCTCGTCTAACTCCGCACTATTTCTTATAGATAGAGCAATCGCAATTTTAGCCAACGCAAATGGCTGCAAATGAATACTTGCACCAATATCGTTAAACACCCGCATTGTTTCTTTTGACGTTTTTAACTTAAATACCATATTACACCTCAAAATACTTTGACGGAATGACAGTAGTATTACCGTAATCATTTATAGATAAAATAAAACGATCCGATATTTTGTCCTCGATAAGTGCTTTGTACTCTCCGACTATTTCTTCGTCGGTAGAAAGGATAAACATCTGATTGGAAATCTTATTGAAGAACTCCTCAACAATCTTTTCACGATGATTAGAGTCAATTCTTGCAAATGGAGTATCAATAAAAAACGGTATATCTTTCCGGCTCGTTTTTAGTAATGCCAGATACAAAGACATAATATAGACCTGTCTTTCACCTTGCGAGAACGGTGCTGTTATCGGTGATGGCAATACTATGGTTTCCTTTTCCCCCAAACGCAACTTGTTGATTTCAATTAAGTATTTCGTATCAAACATTTCCAAGAAATGAGTCTTTTCGTTCACTTGCAAATAATTCTCAATCTGCAAAAAGGTAACGTCAATAAACTTATACGGAATCACGTTTATATTTTTATCAATCACGATCCCGTCTATAAAATTATCCTTGTTAATGATAGATGAGAAGCACTCAATAAACGCCTCCTGTAGAATTTTACCTTGTCGCGCAATCAATTCTTCCTCAAGTAACGTATATACTCCTATTGCTCTTGATGAAAGTTCCGTAATGGATTTTGATTTTAGCATCTTTTCGTAAACTTCTTTGGCTTTATTAAACTCCGAATTAAGTTGCAATTTCTCGGCGTCTTTTACAGAAATATCTTGAACTAACTTTTCAGTCCTTAACTTCAAGTCCAACAACGTTTTCTCGATTTTTTCCTTTTGTTCAGAATATTCCTCGTACCCATCAATCGAACTGGCAGAAAGTTGTTCTCTTAATTTCTTTGTTGTTCTTAATGAAGCCGCTAACGTCCTATTCGATTTTATAATCAACTGCTGCTCAAAATCTATTTTTTCATAGATTTGCGCAATCAACCTATTTATCTGACTATTTGACAAATCGAACAACACATTTTGTTCTTCACCGCCAACAAAAAGAGTGCGTAGAAACTGTACAATTTCTTCCGAAGAAGATTCGGCAATTCCCTTTTCGTTAAGAAACGCCAATAATGATTTTTGTATATTATCTTCCTGCAAGGCTTCCGAAATCGCCATTTGACTTTTGACGTCTTGCTCATATTCCAACCGTGCAAGAAGTTCCTGCATCTGCTTTTTCACAATAAGGAAAGGCAAATAATGATTGGCTACTTCCTTTAGCCATCTATTAATTTCTTCTCTTTTTGCTTCTTCTTTTGTAAGATTGGCACTTATTTCTTTCCATTCAGCCAAACTTACCCCACCAGATTTGGAATACTCTTTATGGAGTGCTTGCAACTTTATTTGTAACAAATCTGTTTCATTTTCAAGGCTTTTAAGTTGCTCGTGCATACTTTCAAGCTCTTGTTCACACAATGATAACTTCTTCTTTGACTCTTGATATGCAAAATAAGCCGTATTGCTGCCGTCTTTTTTCTTAAAATATCTCTCAAAATTTTCAACCATAAGGGACAACGTATCTAACCCATACAGTTTCAAAAAAGCATTCTTAAAGTTCTTTCCACCGCCATTCCCAAGAAAGAAATCGGCAATAGATTCGCCGTCGAAGAAATAGAAATTAAACATATCCGGCGGAATGATGGATAAAAGATAGTTAATGAAATTAGATTGACTTTCCGCGTCAAGCAACTCATCATCTTTGTAAATCAAAAATGTTTCATCAATTCCTTTTTTCTTTTTTTCCCATTCTCTATGTAACCGATATGTGTCTATTTGCTTTCCATCATTAAACACTAACTCTAATTCTACATAGCCTCTCACAGAAGCATCGTACTGTAATTTTATATTGAGAAGATTTTCGATAATCGAATAATACTCCTTGCCCGGTGCTTCAAAGCCCCAAACACGACAACCATATAAACAAGTTTTAATTGACTTGAAAAAAGTTGTTTTTCCTGCCCCGTTCTTACCGCCAATCAAAACAATATTGTGGACTTCATCAGATGACAAATCAAATACGTTTCTATCAACGTAAGGGCCTATATTATATAAAATAATTTTTTTAATCTTCATCGTCTAATCCTGCTTGTATATTTTCGTAGTGAATCCACTCTTGGTTGATGAGCTTATCAAACTCTTTTTGCATCTTGCTACTTCTTGCTATGTACTTAATATTGTTTATGGACACTATCAACTTGGTTATCAATTCAAAAGGTATATCTGCTTCTTCCGCCGCACTCTTTATTCTATCAATTATTTCAGGCGCATACAAAGCATCCTTATATCTATCCCACGGTAGCCTTTCCCCATAAACTTCAAAATATATATCTACAAGTTTTCTTCTTGACAAATCTCCTTCCAAGTCCCAAAGTGTATCAATATACTTTAATTCATCCAAAGTAATTAACTCAATGCCGGTGTCCTTTTGTAAGACTAACAGTCGTCTTAATATCTCCTGTCTTGCTTCGAGTTTGAACGGACCAAAACCATATTCGCCATTGTTTTTCTTATAAACCTTACCATTTCTACGCTTATTATCACGAAAATTAGGATCTTGCCTAATACTAACAAGCCAATTCCTAAAATCACGCAACGGAACAAGCTCATGCGAGCCGTGATTGATAAAGTTTTGTAATGATTTATCTTCTTTTACGATTGTGCAACACCAACAGCCAAAGCGTGAATTGCCTGTTACGGGAATTTTATCTTTATCTATTTGTCCGATAACGCTTTGTTCTTCGCCCATATCTTCGCCTTGATATAAACTAAATAAATATTTCATATCAACGTTCCACGGGCTTATACCGTCATTTTTAAGCAAATACTCCCAAACTCTTTCGTTTTTGATTTCTGTAAGCGGATTATAAACATACGCCTTTGCTATATCAGTATGCGGCGTAAGAATTTTACCCTCTATTTCCCTTGAGGAAATACTTCTGTTTCTCGCACTACTTTCCGCCTTTCTAACGCCCAATAAAAGTATTACTTCCCCAGACTGCTCAATTAAGGAATTGGTATATTTGTTCATAGGCAATATCTTTAATCTTTCGGTACACCATCTAAATCCCGGAGGTTCAGGTGTAGGATAGCCCAATCCAATAATCAAACTCCAAAAAGATTGCGTTACGTCGGGATAAATAATGTCGGCTTGAATATTCGCCCTAACCTTCTTTGAAAAAATATTTATCTTCTCGGAAGAGCTGTGCATATACTTTTTGACAACAGGATTTTCAACGCCCGTATCGGAAGTAACAATAAATATTTTCTTGGTACGCGCATATTCAGGCAAACGCAAAACCGTTTCAACTACTAATGTTACAAGTAAGGAAGAATCTTTGCCGCCGCTATACCCAATAAGCCACGGGCGATTATCGTGCTTATAGACATAGGTCATTTCATTGATTATATCTTCAAATTCTGGAAAATTATTATCTGATTTCATTCTCTTTCGCTTCCTCTTCACGTGTTAAGGATATGCCGATCTTTGACTTAATCAAATTACACATTTTTATGATAGCGTCCTCATTATTCACTATCTTTCCGTGTGCATCTATCATTCGCCCATTCCATTCTTGATTACAACGAAGCCAATCAATATTGGATAATTGCGTCAACTTATCTAACTCGTTTTGATTTTCATAAAAATATCGTCCCAATCGACCAAACGCTTGCAACGTAACAGATAAGGTTAATACATAATCTTCTCTTAAATCACATTTATGTATTTGCTTATTTTCTAACTGCTGCCACTCCACTATATACTTAAATATCATTCCCCAATAATCTACAAGGAACTTGCTATCGCTTTCTGTAACCACTTCATCTTTTAGCACCCTTCTATTGGCTCTTAAAAAGTTTGCTAACGTAAAGAGTTTTAGTGAGTTTTTCCCAAGATTATCTTTTTCTTTGTCTGTATATTTAGACAAAAAAGAAACCTTTGCAACCACCTCTTTTACTGCATTAGCTAAATCATCACGGCTATCATATAAAGTAGAAAGCGACATTGTAGATTTAACCGCGTGCTTATTAAGATCAGCAAACATTTGTTGACTTCGTTTCAAGCCGGCATCTTCAAAAAAGACGATTGATATTGTTTCGCGTGCTAAATCGGGCGCTTCTGCAAGAGCAGCTTCAATGGCCGCCTTTCTATGCTGTCCGTCATTGATTAGGAACACAGCCTCCATATCGACTTCCAATATGCCAATACTATCGTCTAACTCCGATGGAATAAATTTCATACTGCCATCAATCGACGCCGATAAAGCCGAAA
>Ga0137307_102588_pt1 | contig 12209 bp, 10 predicted proteins | sample NAcewD2O_March_2_FD_97180 | JGI IMG/M metagenome (GOLD analysis project Ga0137307, IMG submission 97180) | Mouse cecal microbial communities from Vienna, Austria - N-Acetylglucosamine amended D2O_March | ecosystem: Host-associated > Mammals > Digestive system > Large intestine > Cecum | place...
GTCAAAAATATTTTGGCCTGTGCCTTTGGCAATACACAAGTGCCAATATCTCTTCCATCCATAATGACACTGGCACTGGCAGCCAGCCCGCGCTGTAAGTCCAAAAGATGAGCACGTACTGCTGGATAAGCACTGACAGCTGAAGCTGTCTTCCCTACTTCTTCGGTTCGGATCTGACCGGATACATCTTCTCCATTCAAGAGTACCCGCTGGGTACCATTTTGATGACGAATGGTAATCTGCGCCTCGGCAATCCCGGAAGAAACCTCCTTTTCATCCTCCGGTCTTATCCCCTGACGCAGACAAAAAAGGGCGATTGCCCGATACATCGCTCCGGTATCCACATAAATAAATCCCAACCGCTCCGCAGCCAGGCGGGCAATTGTGCTCTTACCGGCCCCTGCCGGTCCGTCTACTGCAATGGCAAAAATCTGATTCTGCATCTTAATCCTGCTCCTTTTCCGATTTATTATAAAAACGATACCGACATCCCTGCCAAATAACCGGTAGACCATGCAATCTGCAGATTAAATCCTCCGGTTACGGCATCCAAATCCAGTACCTCTCCTGCAAAATACAAGCCTTGTACCAATTTGGATTCCATGGTCCCAGGATGAATCTCTCGCACAGAAATCCCTCCTTGGGTAACAATCGCCTCCGAATAATCTCGAAGTCCGACCAATGTCAACCGAAAATCTTTTATCAACGCTATCAAACGATGCCGTTCTTCTCGCGTAATCTCATTTACTGGCTTGTCTTCTACAATCTTACTTCTCTCCACAATCACCGGGATCAGCCGGGAGGGCAGTAAATGAACCAGAAAATTTTTAAACTTCCGATTTTTTGCCTCCTCAAAATCCCGCAAAATTCGTGCATCCAACTGCTCCTTTGTCATTGCTGGCTTCAAATCTATCGCTAAGGTCAGAACCTCTTTTTTCAATTCCTTTGCCACATAGCTGCTAGCCGATAGCAGTACTGGCCCACTGACTCCAAAATGAGTAAACAGCATCTCGCCAAAAGCTTCATATCTGATTTTTTCACCTTTTAACACACGCACCCGAACATTTCTCAGGGACAATCCCTGCAATGCCTGTACGGATGTCAGTTCCTGTACCACAAAAGGTACCAGTGCCGGACTTTGTTCGGTCAAAGTGTGTCCCATCTTTCTGGCAAACACGTATCCATCGCCGGTAGAACCCGTAGAAGGATAGGATAGTCCACCAGTAGCAACAATTATGGCATCGGCCGGAATCGGACGATGTCCCTTTTTTAAAATAATTCCAGTGATATGACCGGAATCCTGGGTCAAATCTGCCACCTCCTCCCGGAGATGTACCTCCACGCCTAACGCCTGAAGGCGCCTGGAAATCGCTTTTATCACATCCGAAGATTTATCTGACGTCGGAAAAACCCGGTTTCCTCTCTCTATTTTTACCGGACAACCGTTCTCTTCCATAAAAGCAATCATATCCTGATTAGAAAAAGCATAAAAACTACTGTAAAGAAATTTTCCATTGTGTACCACGTGGTCGAACAATTCCTCTGTATCACAGGCGTTGGTCAAATTACAGCGACCTTTCCCTGTAATATAAATTTTCTTACCTAACTTCTCATTTTTTTCATAAAGCCGGACTTGATGCCCGGCACCAGCGGCAGATACGGCCGCCATCATGCCTGCCGCTCCGCCGCCGATAATCACCACCTTGCTCATACCATTCCCATCACGGCTGCTAAAACTCCGCTTTGCCGCTTCCTGTCACTTTTATTTGTTCTCGGCCTTCACCTGCCGAATCTTCTCTTCCAATGCCTCCACAACTGTCTGCAGAACCTTGACGCGAGCATAATATTTGTTGTTTCCTTCCACTACAATCCAAGGTGCATAAGTGGTCGAGGTCCGCACTAACATCTCATTGACGGCAATCTCATACTGATCCCATTTCTCCCGGTTGCGCCAGTCCTCATCGGTGATCTTCCATTGCTTTTCCGGAATTTCCATTCTCTCCTTGAAGCGCCGCTCCTGCTCGTCTTTATCGATATGAAGCCAGAATTTCAGCACCACAGCACCGGCATTCGCCATATGCGCCTCCATCTCATTGATCTCCTGATAAGCCCGTTTCCAGTCATCTTCTGTGCAAAAACCCTCAATTCGCTCTACCATCACCCGGCCATACCAGGTACGATCAAAGATCGCCACATGTCCGGCCTTTGGCACTTTATTCCAGAAACGCCACAGATAATGATGCTTCTTCTCGATATCGTTGGGAGATGCGGTGGGACATACCTGATAACCACGAGGATCCATATGGCTAGTGAGGCGCTTAATGGCTCCTCCTTTTCCTCCGGCATCCCATCCTTCAAATCCCAGTACCACCGGAATCCGCAGGCGATAAATATCACTGTGCAAAATTTCCAGCCGTCTTTGCAACTTATCCAACTTTTCTTTATATTCTTCCTTTGTCAGTTTCTTGGAAAGATCCACCCCTGACAACACTCCATTCTGATAACGGCTGCCGGCATCCAGAGAGATTCCAGAATTCACCTTTTTCATAACCTTTTTCGCTTCCTTCTCAGTCAGCGCCCGCTCCAGTCTTTCCGTCACAGTTTTTATGATTTTCATTGCCGCATAATTGCGATCCGTAGCCTCAATGATCGTCCACGGAGCAAACTCCGTATCCGTCCGTTCCAGCATCTCCTCGTTAATTTGAAGATATTCTTCATAATTCCGGTTTCTCTCCCAGTCACTGTCATTGACATGCCAGCGAGTCTCCACCGACTTCTCCAGCTTTTTAAAACGCTTTTTTTGCTCCTCCTGAGAGATGTACAAAAACAGCTTAATAATCACTGCACCACCGTCACTCAATTGTTTTTCAAAAGAACAAATATCCCGAAACGCCTCTGGCAATTCTTTTTTCTTTGTCACCTTATCAAACCGATCGACTAAGACTTTCCGATACCAGCTCCGGTCATAGATAGCAATTCGTCCGTTCTCCGGAGTCAACGTCCAAAACTTCCACAAAAATGGTCGTAGATTTTCTTCTTCTGTAGGCTGATTGCTGGCATACACATCAAATCCCCGAGGATCCAATGCCTGAATCAGGCGGTTGATCTGCGTTCCTTTTCCGGCAGCGCCCATACCCTCAAAAAGGATCAGTACCGGAATCCCCGCATCCTTTAAACGCCGCTGCAATTGTCCTAACTTAGCCCCTTCTTCCTGCTGAACCTTTTTGTAGATTTCCTTCTCCACGGTTCTTGATAAATCGATCTTTTCTAACATCCCTTCTTACCTCCAAGCTGTCTTTCTTTTATGGATCTATCTTAAGGTTGTTCCGTATCTGCGTTCGGTATGCGATCAATTCTTCATATCGATAAAAGAATTGTATTCTCGCTCCCCAATTACCGCCCGCCTCCCCTGGCCGATCTGTCAAGACAAACCATACAAAGCTCTCTTTCAAATCCGGCAACGGTTCTTTATAATCTCCTGGCTTCACTCCCAACTCTACCTGTTGTGCCGAATTCTCATCGGAAAATATGATTTCAAAATCTGTCCGATATTCCTCAATCTGTTCTAGCATCTGTCCATATAGCAGCAAAATCTGACGAATCATATCTGTCTCATTCCGCCATTTTCCCTCCGCTGTCAGGGCATCTTCCAGATCCAGACCCCAGATAAATTCTGGTTCTCTTTGTTCCTCTGCTTCCTCGTCTTCCTCCGGCTGTAGGATCTCCAAAGCCGTCTTCGTCTCCCCAATACCATCCGTATAAAAGTCGATACGTCGCAAACGCTGCCCGTCACCCATTGGCAACAATTGCCTCACAAGCGTCAACAGCACGTTGACTCGTGGGTCCTGCGCTCCTGCATTTTCCATCTCCCGGCGTCCCAACCCCAGCTGCGGGTTCTGCCCGGCGGCTGGGATAATCTCGTAGCTGTCTAACAGTATCTTCTCTGTCGGATATTCCCGAAATTCCAGTTCATAGCCATCCGTTTCCGGAGTCATGGATATCGCAGTCCGGCCGACCACATCCTGCCAACTACCAGCAATCCCATTGGGCCCTTCTGTCTCTTCTATCGGCTCTCCATACACCGATACCAACCGCTCCCGCATATCTGCCATATCGACTCCAGCGCCATCCCCATCTACAGCAATCGTATCCAACCGGCCATTCTGATAATAGTATGTAGTCAGTAAAACCTGATCCACTCCCAGCCACTTTACCGGATATTCCCAGGACTGAATGGTATTTCCCTCCCCGTCCGTATTCTCTGCTGCCAAAAATCCCCGAATACCCAAACGGTTCTCCGTCTCCTGCGGCGTCTCTCCAAAACCAATTGGCTGTCTTATTGGCTGAATATAGGCATCATCCCGCAAATCGTTGTAGTGATGGGCTTTTGCCAACATTGACGGAGTGTCTGGACTCATGATATCGAAAATGGCACGACTCACTACGTTCACCACCTGAGCCAGCCGCTCAATGTCCACCAGTTCCGGTCGGTCAAAACGAGAACCCGCCTCAAATGCCTCCCGTTGCTGACTCACAGTCACTGCCGGCACTCGGCCGCGAACAAAAGGACTATGCTCTCCTTCCTGCTGTCCATAAAACCAGTTTTCCTGAAGAAGTTCCTGACTGGCATCCCGCAAGGCATCTCCTAGCATGGTCGGCTTTCCATCCTCAGATTCCAGCATAATTCCACTATTTATGGAACACCCCAAGCCCCCCAGATGTACGACTCCGATCACTCGATGACGCTCTTCCTCACTCAAAGATTCTACATAATAGCGACTCCCTGTCTGCCCTTTTGAATAACGGGAAAAACTGACAAAGCGAAGTTCCGTATCGGTAGGCATTCGTGAAAGCAACCTCGCCGTTTCCAAAAGAGCTGCCACCCCAGAAGCGCTCTCGCTAGCTCCAGGACTCCAAGGAAGCGTGTCATGACAAGCGCTTACAATCACAATATCTGCCTCTGGTTTTGATGTTTCTCTCACTGCCACCACATTGATGCCCGAAACATCTGTCTCCGGCGCGCCTGACGGACTGCTAAATTGTTGAAGCGAGGTATCATATCCGTAATCCTCCAATAACTGTCGGATATAGCGAATCGCCTCCCTCTCCTCCTCGCTTCCTCCGGCACGGGGGGTCCCGGCAAGGATTTCCAGCTCTTCTTGCAAATAAAAAGGATTGCTCTCTTCTAAAACCGGAAGCTCCTCTTTAGGAACCATAACTTCTTTGCTCTCCTGAGGCAAAACCCGGGTGGATGGCCCGGCACAGCCACCCAAAAGACACCCCGTTATCCATACTGCCGCCAGAAAGATTGCCCGTAGGAATTTGGGTAAATCATCCATAAAACTCTCCTTTCGGACAGATTTTCTTTTTAGTATAGCATATCTGGGATTTTTTAGAAAGAGGAGATATGGGAAAATGAGAGAAATTGATGCTGTTGTGATATTGAAACAAAAAGAGGAAAAAACAAAAGGCGGACAAACGTCAAAATCTCGGCTGACTGTCCGTCTTTTTGCTTCTTCCTTCTAAACTAATGTTAAATATTCTCGTTACATTTCTGCTGTGACAAAAATATCATAGATCGCCTTGATCGCTCCCTCGAAATCCACATTTTTCACGCCGATAATAATGTTCAATTCACTGGAACCCTGATCGATCATCTTTACATTAATCCGGGCATGCGCCAGGGCGGAAAAGATCCTTCCGGCAGTTCCCCGGGTCGCTTTCATTCCACGTCCCACCACAGCAATCAATGCCAGATCCGACTCCAGCTCTACACTGTCCGGCTCTACTGCCCGATGAATTCCCGCAATCACCGATTGTTCATACTCTTCAAATTCGTCCTGATGAACCATGATAGTCATCGTATCAATTCCCGATGGCATATGCTCAAAAGAAATGCCATATTTCTCGAATACCTCCAGAACCTTTCTTCCAAAACCAACTTCTGCATTCATCATTGCCTTTTCAATATTGATGGCGCAAAAGCCTCGCTTCCCGGCAATTCCGGTGATCGTATATCTTGGTTTCCGGCAAGTGCTCTCCACGATCAGCGTCCCTTTATCCTCCGGCTTATTGGTATTGCGAATATTGATGGGAATTCCTTCTTTTCTCACCGGGAAAATGGCATCCTCATGAAGCACGCTGGCTCCCATGTAGGCCAACTCACGCAGCTCTTTATAGGTAATCGTCTCAATCACCTCGGGAGCCTCCACGATCCGTGGATCCGCTACCAAAAACCCCGACACATCCGTCCAGTTCTCGTACAAATCAGCATGAATCGCCTTTGCCACGATCGAACCAGTCACATCAGAACCACCGCGGGAGAAGGTCTTGATACTTCCATCATGTTTCGAGCCATAGAATCCTGGAATCACTGCTCTTTCCACATGCGCCAAACGCTCTGACAATTCTTTATGGGTAGTCTCTGGCTCAAAGTTTCCCTGAGCATCAAAAAATATCACTTCTGCAGCATCGATGAATTCGAATCCCAGATAAGTGGCCATCACAATGCCATTCAGATACTCGCCGCGGGAAGCCGCATAGTCCCGTCCGATTCCCTTGACAAAGTTTTCTTCAATTCGATCAAATTCATAGTCTAGATTCAGATTCAAATCCAGTCCATCAATGATCTCCAAATAACGCTCTTTGATCCGGTTCAGCAGCTTCTTGTAAGCCACGCCTGTGCTGGCAGCATCGTAGCAGGCATACAACATATCGGTAACTTTTTCGTCCTTATCATTCCGCTTGCCCGGCGCGGAAGGGATCACATACCGCCTCGTCTTATCCGAACGGATGATCTCTCCCACCTTTTTGAACTGTCTGGTGCTGGCCAGTGAACTTCCGCCAAATTTTACAACCTTCTTCATCATGTCCTCTCCTGTCTGCCGGGGCTTCTTGGCAAAGCCCTGTAATCCGTTTCATTCGACAACATAATACTGTAAATTTGGGGGGCTGTCAAGAAAAATCCTACAAAACCCTGTTTGCTGGCAAGCTGGAAATTATCTTTTCTGGCCGGCCAACAAACAGGATTTTCAATATTGATTCATCTTTTATTGAGTTTGTACTATTCCGTCAATGACCCATGCACCATCTGCATTTACCTGATAACCATCTGGAGTTATTGTGGATGCATACATGATGCCATTTGTACCAAGATAATACCATTTATGATTCGATAAAATCCATCCGGACATCATCGCACCATCTGCATTCATATAATACCATTGATTATCTACATTCTGCCATCCAGTCAACATAATGCTATTTTGATCGAATATATACCACTGATTATTCACAAATACCCACTGGCTAGAGGCAAATTTTCCATTATTCATTAATAAATTCCAGTTTTTCCCATTTAATATCCATAATCCATCATATCCGTAAACTCCTGTTGTCTGTAATGTAGTCGTCCCCGGTCCAGTCACACCTGTTCCTGTACGGCTTGTTGAACTGGAGCCACTATGAGAGCCACCGCCGCCTGAACCACCGCCTGAGCCGCCTGAACCGCCGCCTGAGCCGCCTCCTGAATTACTACTGTCGGAGCTAGACATAGAAAAGAATGTTACCGTATAGTTAATTTCCGTTTCTGTTCCATCCGGCCGTTGTAAACCAGTTACCTGAACCTCAACAGTTTCATTTTTTCCTATGGAAGAAGAAGGCTTAAATATTACTGCTGGCCCCATACCGTAATAGACGGAATTAAAAGAAAAATATCCATCTGCATCGGCTTTACTGAATGTCATGGTTTTTCCAGAAGATAATTTTAAAACCACTTTTATATTCTCATCCACATGATAAGAATTTGAATTAAACTGTATTGACCATGGACCATCAAAATATTCATATGGCATAACTTTTCCGGGCCAGGAAACATAACCTTCCGTTATCTCTTCTCTGGAACCATCAAAAGCATATAATGCGCTGTAATCTCTATAAAATCCAAATCCTGTATATTTCATCCCTGGGTTCAGACACCATCGTCGATGTCCTACTCTATCAATATTTTTTTCGTCTCCATCATCCATATACATCTCAATCGTTTTGCTTAAACTTAATCTATTGCTACCCCAAGCAATATTAGAACTTCTAGCGCCAAGTGCAGCTTTTTCAAAAAAAGCATCTGGCATATCCGATGGTTGTTTGGGATAATGTGATAATTCATCATTTCTGGCCATCACTACACTAGCTGCCTGTGCAAGCTCCGCCATTTCTTCATCAATTGACACATCCGAAGAAATGCCCGCAATAAACCTTACAAAGTTAAGAGCATTGAGTCCATCCTGCTCACTCTTTTTAGAGATTCGCCCTTCCTTATAAGGGGAAAAACTTGGTGATTCTTCAAATGTAACCGTAGAAGATCGCTTAAATGGATGCTCTTTATAAAAACTTTTAATTTCTTCTTTCGTTCTTTCTTTTAGATAATCCACCTGTAAATGAATCACAAAAGTCAAATCTTGATAGTTATCCGACTGAATTATAAAAGGAACCTGTACGCTGCGTTTCACTGCCGGAACAGCCAACTTCATAGTTACCCGATTTTCATCAATTACTGGTTCCTCACTCAATGCTTGTTTTAATTCCTCATTCATTTCTCCAAAAACTATTTTAGGATTTTCTATATCTTGCGGAACACTCAGATTTCCATCATTATCCTTATGATTTAATATATCTACGGTTATTTCAGAGTTACTGTTCGCGTCCATATAATATTTAGCACTACGGTTTGTCACCAATCGCTTCTGGATTTCCAATTTTGAATATTGATTTTGAACTACCGTAAATTCCTTATGTTCATCTTCTATTTCAATTCCAGTTATCTCATAGATTCCTACATCTTCTCCTTCCTTACGTAAAAGCTTCGTAATATTAAGAGGCCATGGAATCAACTTGCCGTCTTTATCTTTTATAACTATCAAATCATTTGACAAATAATTCGGATCTTCCTGTCCCAACTGCTTTGTCAAAATTTTCAAAAACGTTAGTGTATATTTCTGAGGAACTATCTTTAATATAGTTTCTGCCAGTTTCTCCCCATACAAGTATACGGATATCGTCCAATCTCCTAATTCCAGAAAATCTGTATATAATTCGCCTCTCCTTTCCTCGCTGTCTGACTCTTCTGTTATTAAAGAATAAAAAATTCTCTTTTCGTCTTCTCCTTCTTTTTCTGCAAAAAACGATAGATTTCCGATATCCTCATCGGAAATACCTTGAACCACAAATTCGATTTTTTCCTCATATTGAATTTCCTCTTTTTCCAAAACAAATTCAATTTCCTCAACAATATCTGCATTCTCTATTCCTTCATTTTCTTTTTGTGAGGGTTCTAACAGTGTTATTTGCGATGCACTTGCGAGATTCTCTTCTTCATATTCTTCGTCCAATATATTCGACGAAGAAGCCTGTTTCTTATTTGCTGCCTCTGCAACAATTCCTGAACCTCCATTTATCATATACGGATTCCCATCAAACACACCGGAAAATAGTATTTCAATTGCCATTGTTGCAATTAATAAACCTGCTACCTTCCTTTTCATTTCGGCTAACTCCTCTCTATTTGCTTTTTTAATAATTACATTCCTATCATTCGCCCTTTAAAACAGATATTCTTCTTTACTTAACCATTTTGAATTTTTTACTTTTCTCCTCCTCTTTTTTCAAACCACTCAGGTTCTGTAAAATGAAGTTCTGTTTCTTCCCCCATCATTTCACGCTCAAGATTTGCCGCATTAAATCCAGCAACCAAATTTTCTTCAAACTCAGGACACACATCTTTTACTGTAACCTTCATTTTGTAATAATCACAATAAAATTCATTTCCCAAATCTCTTTCATGGCTACAAAAAGAATCCTTACATCCTTTTTGGCTCGCATAGGTATAATAATGGGTAAGATTAACATTTCTACCATATTTTCTGTAATAATTATCCCTTTTTCTTTTAGAATAACCATCCATAAGTTCACTATTATTGTCTTTTTCCTCTGACTGCCCGATTAAAAACGCACCAATGATTACAATTACCAATATAAATAACAGAAACATCGCTTGCCCTCCAGGATTTAATATATTTCAAAGGATTCGGATATAACAAAAACTTCTTTTTTTCTCTTTGTCTTTTTTACTTTATACATAAAGAGCTTTTCTGTCCCATATATATAAGCCACCACTGGAAACCAAAGCCATGATATATTTTCAAAAGCCTCCAGAATTCTCTTTGCATATCGAATATCCCCTTCTGACAATTCTGTTTTTGCTGTTAAGTGCATATGTATCATTCCGCAGAAATGAATCTTCCTTTTTTCCCAATATTCAATTTGACGATTTAAGACTATAACATCAGGTACGTAGGTATTAAAGGTATTGCATGCCGTACGATCTGCAAAAAAATGTTCTATCACATTTCTGTCATCAAAACAACCTACAATTCCTCCCTTTTCACAATTATTATTTTGTTCAAAGAAACACATGATTTCGATATAGGTATTTCTCTTGATGTATACCATAAATTAATACTCAAACCTCGAACATGCCTCTTGACTTGGCCTTACCCACTCACCTTTAAAAGCGCATCTTCGCGTACCGTCATTATAAAAGTTATTTTCCATCTCGATATATCGGCAATCACGGCAATAATTCGCACAAAAATGTCCTTCTGGTAACTTGAATTTACTATTCTCTGTTTTGTTTTTCATTTTTCATTTCCTCCTTGAATAAAAATTCATATTATTATTTAAAATAATATCATTCATTTCGTTGTTTGTCAATTCATTTCGTTTCTTTTTATTTTTTTGCCATTTCACTCCTGTATCATAAAATTGGGAGGTGATATTTTGAAATTTGGAGATGTATTGCGAGAACTGTTAGAAGAACAAAATTTAAACCAAAAACAACTGGCCGATAATTTAAATATTTCTGCAGGTGCCGTTGGAAACTATGTGCGCAATAATCGGGAACCTGACTTTGAAACACTAAAAAAAATCGCTCAATACTTTCGCGTATCTATTGACTATTTGCTGTCCTATCAGATAGATGAGTCCCACGATTATCGTGATTATAAAATTTTACAAATTTTTCACTCTCTTACAGAAGAACAAAAAGAAATTTATATCGAACAAGGAAACCTATTTATAAAAAGTAACAATAAGAAAAAAGAAAAATCATTTTCTTTCATGCAAGACAATAAAGTAATCTAATGTTTTCTATCAATCCCATAATGACAAAAAATTAATATCACGATAAAAAAGGACTCCTCGCAAAGTTTCCCTGCAAGGAGTCCTTTCTTTTATTCTTCTTTTACCGGAAATATCTCACCCCGGACTCAAAAATCTGCATATCCTGTTCTCCGTAAATATTGATTGCCACCGCTTCACCACGCCGCTCGGAATGGGCCATTTTGCCGAAGATTCTTCCGTCCGGACTGGTAATTCCCTCGATTGCCATATAAGAGCCGTTGGGATTCCAGAATTCGTCCATCGTCGGAACGCCCTCAGCATTCACATACTGCGTTGCCACTTGTCCGTTGACAAACAACTTTTGCAGCCACTCATCATTGGCCACAAAACGGCCCTCTCCATGGGAGGCCGGAATACAGTAGATCTTGCCTGGCTCTGCTCCCTGTAACCATGGCGAACGGTTGCTCATCACCTTCGTATAAACCATCTTTGATACATGGCGGCCAATGGTATTCATCGCTAAGGTCGGCGAATCTGCATGCTGCTCCACGATCCGTCCTTCCGGCACCAGGCCCAGCTTGATCAACGCCTGAAAACCATTGCAGATCCCCAGCATCAACCCGTCACGCTCATTTAAAAGCTTTTCGATTTCTTCTTTGATCACTACATTCCGAAATACTGTGGCAAAGAACTTCGCACTTCCCTCCGGTTCATCGCCGGCTGAGAAGCCTCCCGGAAACATTACAATCTGAGCTTTGGCGATATCTTTTTTGTATGTCTCTACAGATTCCCGGATATCCTCCGCCGAGAGATTCTTAAATACCCGCGTCACAACCTTTGCCCCGGCACGTTCAAATGCTTTTGTGCTGTCATATTCGCAATTCGTCCCCGGAAATACCGGAATAAATACCGTGGGCTGCGCCAGCTTATGATTGCAAATATATACTGAATCTGCCTGGTAAACTTCATTGGTCACCGGACTCTGCTCCACACCCGACTGGGTGGGGAATACCTTTTCCAAGGTGCCTGTCCAG
>Ga0137307_102589_pt1 | contig 12209 bp, 5 predicted proteins | sample NAcewD2O_March_2_FD_97180 | JGI IMG/M metagenome (GOLD analysis project Ga0137307, IMG submission 97180) | Mouse cecal microbial communities from Vienna, Austria - N-Acetylglucosamine amended D2O_March | ecosystem: Host-associated > Mammals > Digestive system > Large intestine > Cecum | place...
ATATCAGGAAAGGCCCCTCCATCAATGACGCAGTCATCGGCAAAATTCCGCCTGATGAAGGCGGAAGGGTGCTGGAGCTTGCCGATGGTGAATGGGCATTGGTTGAGTACAAAGGGATAACAGGGTATTGCAGCCGGGAATGGATGGTTTTGACAGAGCAGGAATAGGTTTATGGGAAACTATTTTCACGGACATCCACCCCTGTAATATTGTATAAACCGCTCATTTAACTGCCGGTATGCGCTGCGGCTGACTGGCAGAACCGTACGGTCTGCCAGCATACAATCGGTACGGCTGATTCTCTCGACATATGCGAGATTTACTACATAGCTTCTGTGACATTTCACAAACAGTTCTTTTCTGTGTAAGCGCTCAACAACTGCCGCCAGGCTTTCCTTGATTCGGATTGCCGGCGCATCTGCCAGATGAAGCCAGGTGTAATGCCCCAGCACCTCCACATAGCAGATGCTGTCCTCCGCTATCCTTTTCACCGCACCGTTCTCACTGATTGTAATACATATATTTTCCACCGCGCTGCGTTCCTGCTCTGCCAGCAGCGCATCGAGCAGGCTGTCAAGCTTATCTGCCGTGACTGGCTTGAGCAGGTACCGCAAGGCACGCACCTCATATCCCTCAATGGCAAACGATTTGTCCGCCGTCAGGAACGCAATCGGCAGCTTTTTATCCTTTTTGCGGATGGCATGCGCAAGCTCCACGCCGTTCATCTGCCGCATCGCGATGTCAAGAAAAACCGCATCATAGGGATAGTCCTCGTTCTGAAACAAAAATTCCTCGGCGCTCTCAAACAGGATCACCTCCACAGGCTCTTTCCTGCTGTCTGCCCAGCGTTCCATCATGGAACGGACAAGCCCTGCCTGCGCCGCCTCATCCTCACAGTATGCAATCCGCATAATTACTCACTCCGTTCTGCCTATGCCTCGTCCTTTACCTGTCTGCGTTTTTTGCGCGCATTTCGTTTCTTTTTCACGATAACCAGCACTGCAACAATGACTGCCGCTGCCGCCGCGCAGACAATGATGACCACAATGCCGGACGTATTTTCCACGACACAGAAATATTCCTGCGTGCCTGTCATGGTCACTTGCAGGTACTGCCCCCTCGGCTTGCTCTCCTGCTCTGTCCATGTACCGTCCTTATATCCGTAAACCACTGCATCCCCATACGGGTTCAGTATCCGCAGCGCAAATGTATCCGTCTCCCGGATACCGCTGTTTTCAAGGCTTACCTCGTATACGATGCACTGTTTTGCACCGGCTTTTTCCGGCGGTGCCATATCGCTTCGCTTCGCATGCAGTATCGTGTCCTCCGTGAAGATATCCTCAACCAGTGCATACGGTTTCTGCCTCTGTCCCTCCTGTAGGGTGTCGGCATCACCGCCGCTTTGTACGACTGTCACATTGTCCTTGTATGTCCCCTCGACGACAAAGGTTCCGCCCATCGTCTTGTCGGACACGTCCGGCCAGACTCCGTAAAATCCTTCTTTCCCGGGAATCTGCGGATAGTTGAGATGGTCGAGCTTTGTGCCGTATTTGACCTCCTCGGAGCCCAGGTACGTGTCATCCACCTTATAGATGACCTTGAGGTGCCAGAACTGCGTCGGGAGATGTTCCACGGTCAGAAGGTCACTGTATGCTATCGGTTCGGCGACCCCGATATAGCTGATGTTGTCGATGCCGTGAATATTCTCGCCCACGTAGAAATTACCGGTGACCTTTGGTTCCTCCTCCGCGTCCGCATCCACTTCGTCGTATCCTGCAATCTGGCCCGCTATCGCGCCCGCGCGTCCGTTCTCCGCATGGACATCCGCCATGGAGTAGCAGTTTTTCAGCGTCTCACCATAGCCGGCAATGCCGCCGACATTTTTGTTTCCGGCAACGGAGCAGAGCGCATAGCATCTCTTGATAATCGTCAGGGATTCCCCGCAGATGCCGCCCACATAGTCGCCCTCGGTGCTCTCCACGCTGCCGTAGCTCTCCGAGTCGATGATAATCCCATGGTTCATGTAGCCGCAGATGCCGCCCGCACCGTTCTTTTTGGCAGTGATATAGCCCTCATTCACGCTGTCCGTCACAAGGCACTTGGTGATAAACCGCCTGCCAATCTGGTACTCGATGCTGCCTGCCGCGCTGTCCTCCGGATCCTCGTCGTCAATCGCCATGGAACCGGCGATGCCGCCCACGTTGATGTCTCCTTTTACAATGCCCTTGTTGGCACATGCATCTGCCCTGCCTGTTGTTATGGATGCGATGTTCGTGTCGTCAACATCCTCGTAAAGCTCCTCAATGCTGAGGCTCTCAATGTCCACCATGCGGTCTGCAAGCAGGTTGAAGACAACATTGAGCTGGTCGTTGACTGCCCGGAGGTCATCATTGATGACGTCGGAGTAGCCTGACGCGTTGTCACTCAGTACCTTAATACTGTCCGACAGCCCCTTGAGCTGGTTGTGGAAATTTTCCTTCGACACGTCAAACCCGTCGCCAAGCTTGGCAAACTGGATATCCGGCTGCGCATTCATGTAATTGACAATGCCCTTGACGCCATTGTTTGCCGCCTTGAGCGAATCAAGCATGCTGTGGATATGGTCCGTTGCCTTCTCGATATCCTTTTTCGCCGCATTTGCCGCGTCCGTCATATAGGGTGAAAGGATGTTGTAGAGTGTCGTCAGGCTGCTGAGAATCGAGGAAGCCGCCGACGACATATCCCCGAGATATTCCACCAGGTTCAGCACTTCGGCCACCACCGCATCCTGCTCTGCGGATGTCAGTTCATCCCACCCCTTGTAGGATCCGTCCGGCTTTTTCACAATATCCTTTATCCTGTCAATCGACCTCTGCACATTGTCAGACGCTTTTGCAAGCTCCTCGACTGCCTCGTCAATGTTCGCCTTTGAAGTGTCCACAGCCTGTTTTTCATTCTGCCTTTTGAACGATACATTGACCGTACATGGTGCCTTTGTCATCTTGGCAATGTCAAACTCATAGATGTAGGAGCCGCTCTGCCGCCTGGAAACTGACAGCTTTTTGCCGCCTGCGTCTGTAACCGTAATACTGCTGACTGTGTACGCAGTATCCGGCTTTACATTCACGGTCACCATTCCCTCTGCATTGCCGGAGCATGTCGCGTTGCCGCTCAGATTGGATTTCAGGATAACGTCGACTGGCTCAAACGCCGCCGTAACCTCCGCATCCCCATCCGGCATGGTAAACGAATACCGTTTTTTGTCGCCCTCAGGCGTCAGGCTCTCCCCATTGACCAGTATTTTTGTCAGCACGTAACCGCTGTTTGACGCCGGTGTGGCGTACACCTTCTCCCCTGGCTTTGCGCTGGTCCTGTCGACCGTCACAATACCGCCGGTGCTTGACGCAGTCGTGACGTTGTATGATGTACCGCTGTCATCTGACGCACCTGCCTTTTTAACAAAAGTGACAAATGCCCTGTAGCTGTCCGGCGTGCCGCCCAAATCCACAATATATGTGTACGTGCCTGCATCCGCGTCATAGGTCAGCTGGTCTTTTCTGACAGCCTCCGCAGGAACTGCGTCTGCCCTTGCGCCTTCCTCCTGCTCCACAGTCGTCTGCTCCTCGCTGCTGCCTTCTGCCGCACCCGGACTTAACTGCACATCCTCACCGCCGCCTTCAATTTCCTCCTCTTCCGGAACCTCTGTCGGATTATTCTCTGCCGGATTGCTTTCTGCCGGATTGCTTTCTGCCGGAATGGTTTCCGTCGGAATGGTGTCCGTTTCCTCCGATGATGGCGCAGCGATGTCCGTTTCATCTGTAGAAATACTCTCTGACGGTTGTTCCCCCTGCTGTGCACCACTGCCCTTCTCCGCCTCCTCCGCCGGTGCATCAGATGGCAGCTCCAGATTCTCTGCCTGCGTTTCCGCCGGACTTTCCGCGTCCGCCGCAGAGTCTCCTGCCGTGCCGGAAAGTGTCACCTTTGTAAATTTCAGCGCGTCCGGTTCCGATACATCATGCTCCTTATCCGGCTTTATCGTAATCTGGTACTGTGCGCTGTCGGCTCCCTGCCGCACCGTCACAGTTCCCCCGGCATTGGACTCCTCAAAAATACGCCTGCCCGAGCTGCTCTCGCACTTGCTGCGGAACAGTACCTCCACCTCGACATCCCTGTCCGGCATCTGGAACGTTCTTTCATCAACATTTGTACTGCTCGGCGCAGAGGAAATTCCGCCGGAAATTTTCATCTCACTGTACTCATAACCGGAGCCTGCCACAACATGTACCGTGACCGTCTCCCCTGCCGCGGCAGTGTTCTTTCTGTCCGAGGCATACGCCGTCCCGCCGATTCCTGACGCCACGGTAACCTTGTGCACCGCGTCGCTTTTTTTGTCAAACACTGCCTCCACTGCCACCGAAGTGCCTTCTTTTATATAGGAAGCCTTGTCAAGCGTGATTTCACTCTCCTGAAACGCACTTCCATTTACGCGGAAACAGTTAAATGTATATCCGGCTGAAGCTGCCGCCTGAAAGGTGACCTTATCACCGTCTTCCGTCGTCGTGACCTTGCCGCCTACAGTCGACTTTACAAGAAACGTTCCCTTGTACACAAACTCTGCCGTTATTTTAACGTTACTCTTCGTCATGACAAACGTATACTGGTCATTCCTGCCGCCCACCGGTGTTATGGCAATCTTTTTCCCTTTCGCATCCGTTACCTTCAGGGAACCGTCCTTGAGCTGATAGCCGTCGTTTGGCTTTACGGTGATGGTCACCGTGTCATTGACTTCCGGCTCCGCGCTGTCCGTGGAAATCTCGCCGCCTACCGTGGACAGCAGGGAAATCCTGCTGTGCTGTGTCTCCGAGTACTGGGAATCGCCAAGCTTTCCGATGACATCCAAATCCCTGGACAGCTGTTTTGCCACATCATTTAAATCGGACATGGCATCCCCCGCGGCGGACACATTGTTCAAGATATCGGGCAGCATGTCAATGATATGCTCCATACGTCCGGACAGGCTGTTCACCTCATCCACATTCTCATCCACAAAATCCGTAAGCTGTGTGACGAGTACATCCCCTGTGTCAATCGCGCTGTCCGCATAGGACTGCATGGCATCCACATCCCGCCTGACGACATCCTTGGCAGAATCCATGTCGTCTATCGTCTTTTCAATAATATCATGCAGCTTGTCGATGGCATTTCTGAGTGATTCCGCCTCGTCAATCTCAATGAACGGCTCCATCTGCCCTACAATACCGCCGACATCCTTGCGCCCATAGACCGTGCCGTTGTTTGTGCTCAGCGACACGATGCCTGACTGGCGACCCGCAATGCCGCCAATATTGTAGCCGGTATGTTCATACCCCACTGTGCCCGTGTTCGTGCACCTTGATATCACACCGTCGGAAAATCCCGCAATGCCGCCTGTGTCAACACCGCTGTACAGCTCGTTGTCATCATTGTTCGCCAGGCTCTCGAGAATGCCAAGACCTCCCATCTCGTCATCCTCCTCGACCCACGCGCTGTCATCGTTGATTCCCGCGCGGTTCGAACAGTAATTCAGCGCACCGTGGTTGATGCCTGCGATTCCCCCGGTCGAATAATAGCCGGTTATCCGTCCCTTTACGGCACATCCGGTTATCGTGCCGGTTCCTTCGTTGATTCCTGCAATGCCGCCAACCGTGTCACGTCCGCTCACCGTGCCCTGAAAGGTACAGTTGCGGATGGTTCCATAATTGACACCACAGATGCTGCCAATACATTCCTTCTCATTCTCAGACGCGACCGCTCCCTTCAAAGTCAGATTCTGTATCACACCCTGGATTTCCACATAGCGGAACAGCCCTACGACATATCCGTCTCCCAGATAGTCAAATCCGGAAATCGTATGTCCCACACCGTCAAAGATTCCGTTAAATACGGGAATCACCTGAAAATCCACCCCGGTCAGGTCGATATCCGCCTTCAGGCTTACGTATTTATTTCGCGACCACGAGTCGATATAGCATTTTGCGGCGAAGTCGGCAAATTCCTCCGCAGTGCTGATGTCAATGCGCTTATACCGGATTTCCTCCTCCGCGGTCTCCTCCGACTCGCCCTTTTCCTCGTCTTCCTTGTCCGTGGCTGCTTCCTGTTTTGTCTGCTCCGCCGCCCTTACGCTATGTACCGGCATCATGCCAAACGTCATGGCAAGCGCCAGCGTCAGCGCCAACAGCCGTTTCGGTAATTTATGCATCCTTCCCACCCTCTTTCTTCTGTATCAGTGTCTCGAGGCTGCTTCCGTCATCCTCTCTCTGTTCCATTTTTCCCATATTGACAAACAGGCTTGCATCACCGCGGATCAGCCCGTGTACCTCGCCGATAATCGTTCCGTTCACCTGTCCCTGCACAATGCCGTCAACGCGCATCAGACCGCTGGCGCGTTCCAGCTTGAGCGGGATGGATACCGCAAAGGACGTCCGGTCAATAATCTTTTCACCCAGCAGGAGAATCTGCGGAAGGACAAACATAACCGTGAAAATCGAGAGAATCGTTCCCCTGCCCAGACACTGCCCAATGCCGCACACCGCGCCGTCCGATGACATCTGCCCGATGAAGATGCCCGCGAGCGCCAGCATGGTGCCTGACGTGACAATCGTCGGGAACGCAAAGTTCATCGTCTCGATAATGGCATCCTTCTTGGACATCTTGTCTTTAATCTCCAGGAACCTGCCCGAAATAACAATCGCATAGTCGATATTCGCACCCATCTGAATGGAAGACACAATCATGGCACTCAGGAAAAATACATTTTTCTGCTCCACCGACGGAAACGAGAAATTGACCCAGATAACGCCCTGAATCACCGCAATGAGGAGCACCGGCATGCCTGCTGACATGAACGTGAACAGCAGTACCACCAGCACGGCAAGAATCGAGACGACATTGACAACCGTGTTGTCCCTCTGGAATGTCTTGAACAAGTCATACTGGCTGGTCGACTCGCCCGGAACCAGCACTTCTGCCTTGTCGTAATACTGTCCGGCTATCTCGTGCATCTCATCCAGGAACGCAAACGTCTCATCCCCCTCCTCCGGAAGCGTCAGGTATACCAGCATACGGCTGTACGCCTCACCCTGCAGCTGGTCAAGTGCAATCTGCATCTTGGTGTGCGCCTCCTCGAGGGTGTCCATCAGTTCATCGTCAAGCGTGACATAGCCCTCGTCCACCTCGTCGTAAAGGAACATAAAAATATCAATCAGCGGGACACTGTAATTGGAAAAGCCGTTTACTATCTTTGCATAGTTCTCATCATTGACCGCATACGCCATATACAACAGCTCCGCAATCTCATAGTCCAGCTCCAGAAGCTCCGAAAAATCCCTTGCCGTCAGCTTGTCGGTCAGCATGTAGCCGTCCATCGCCTCCGTGTTGGCAAGCCCCTGCGAGTGGTCAACCTCCGGCCTTGCATCCAGCTCCTTTAACAGCTTTTTCTCCTTCTCGTAATTTCCTGCCGGGACGACAAGCGCCACGAAATTTTCCGCGCCGAAGCTCTCCTCAATCATCTCGTCCACGACCATCGCATCACTCTGCACCGGTGTCTCGAGCTGTGTGTAGCCATACACATAAGGACAGTGCGACTGGATGATATACGCGCCCACCAGCACGACAAGGAACAGAGGTGGTACGATATACCGCGTCTTATAAGCGAACCTTCCGACAAACGGAATGTCCGGGATAAAGCTCTTATGACGCGTCTTATCCATCGCCTTGCCAAAGAGCATAATCAGTCCCGGCATCAGCAGGAATACGGCAAGCAGACTCAGCACAATCGCCCGGATGAGACAAAGCGCCATATCGCTTCCGATGCCAAACTGCATGAACATCATCGCAATCAGACCGCCTACCGTCGTGAGCGAGCTTGACGAAATCTCCGGAATTGCCTTGCTGAGCGCCACGATGTCCGCCTCCCTGATGTCCAGTGCCTGGTGCTCCTCCTTATAGCGGTTGCAGAAGATAACCGCATAGTCAACTGACAGTGCCAGCTGTAAGACAATCGTAACCGAATCGGACACAAACGAGATGGTTCCCATCATAAAGTTCGTTCCCTTGGTAATCAGCGCCGCCGAGCAGAATGTCAGCAGCAGCACCGGCACCTCCGCCCATGTCTGCGAGGTGAACAGCAGCACAGAAACCACCACGATTGCGACAAGCACGCTAATCACGGACATCTCCTTTGCCAGCTGCTCTGCCGACGCATCGCCCATCGAGGTCGATACATAGATGTCATATCCATCCAGCACCGCCCTGACCTCGTCGAGCGCCGCAAGCGCCCTGTCATCCGTCTCCTCATATCCAAAAGTAATACTGTACAGCGCCGAGAAATTGTTGTAATGATCCTTGGTATTGTCAAAATCCAGCATAATGATGCTGTCAAACGCCGACAGCTCCTCGTAGATTTTGTCAGCCTCCTCGTATGGAATGTTTGTCACCATCACCCTTGCCGTGCCGTAGGTGATAAACTGCTCCTCCATGCGGTCAAGCCCCTGACTCGTCTCCGTCGTGTCCGGCAGATACGCCGAAAGTGCATTTTCCACCGATACCCAGTTCATGGAAACCACCGAGAAAATCAGTGCGATGCCAAACAGCAGAAAAAACAAGTTGCGCCTGTCAACGATAAAGGTAGCGACCTTAATCATAAATCCGCCGTCCTCGCTGCCCTTCTTTTGTTTTTCGTCCATGTTCCTTCCTCTCCTTTACATGAAAAATCTGTCTGGTATATTATAGTATATGATTTTTATTTATTCAATAATGACCTATGGTCATTTTAATTTTTTAATGTTTTCTTTATAAAAAGGTTACAAATGGCCTGACCGCTTCTCCTCCCCATATGCAAAAAAGCAACGATTCAGAAAATTCTTAAAATTTTCTAAACCGTTGCTTAAATTATAGCAAATTTTTATAGCTGATTCAAGTAGGATTCCCACCTTTTGTTCACTTTGTCGGGTGCCAGCCGCTCCACAATTTCGCGTGCCGACTCGCCCAGCTTCCGCTCAAACTCCGCGTCCTGGAGAATCCTGCGGAACGCGTCCGCAAGCGCAAAGGCATCCCCTACCGGTACCAGCAGCCCGTTTTCGCCATCCTGTATCAGCTCTGCCGGTCCCCCGCACGGACAGTCCGTGGCAATCACGGGAATTCCCAGCGCCATTGCCTCCATGATGGAATTCGGCATTCCCTCCGTGTTGGAGGTCAGTGTAAAAATCCGTGCCTTACAGATTCTGTCCGCCACGTCGCTCACGCTCCCGGGCATTTCAATCCGGTCTGACAGCCCTTTTTCCGCCACGAGCGCCTCAAGCTTTGCCCGAAGCGCCCCCTCGCCGTAAATCACGAGCCGCATCAGCGGGTATTCGTCCGCAATCTTGGCAAACGCATGAATCAGCATGGCATGGTTCTTGTTCTCGTCAAGCCTTCCGGCCGCCACAATCAGGTTCTCCCTGTCCGCACAGGGTTCCCTGCCTATAAACTGCGGATTCAGCGGATTGGGCAGAATGGCGCTTTTCCTGCGCACTGCCCTTGGAAAAAACGCGCGCGCGCGCTCCGTCTGAAGCACCACGCCGTCCGCAAAGCGAAACACCAGCCGCGCCAGGAGCTGCATCAGCCTTCCCTCGTATTCCATGGTCGGCTCACCCCTGACGGACACGGCAACCTTTGTCGGAAGAAACGCGGATGTCGCAATTGCCATCAGATTGTTTTTCCCCAGAAAAGCCAGTACCACATCCGGTTTATATGCCTTCCAGATATTTCTGAGTGTCATGAAACGGACGCAGAAATTCTTAAACCGGCTTCCCTGAAGCTGTGACTCATCCGGCTCGGAATATATCCGGCGCAGTTCAGGCGGCGTCTCATATTCATTTTCTCTCTTATACTGGGTCACAAGAATCACATCATATTTCTTTTCATTCAAATACTCTGCAAGATTTACCATAACCCGCTCCGCTCCTCCCCTTTGGAAAGAGCTGATAAATAAAGCTATCCTCTTCATAAATCTCTCCGTCCCGGAGCATTTGCAAGCATATATACTGCACGGCAAAAAGATTTGCCGTGCAGTTGCGCCAGCCGCACGCCGCAAAGCGGCAATTTTCCTTTGTGCGGCTGTGTGCATATTATTATACTAAGCGTCAGTCTTTTCGACGCTTAGTATAATAACCATACCATTGCTGGAAAACAAGAAATGCCCATATGAGCCTTGAATAATTCTGCCCGCTTCCAGCGCCGGCATCCCCTGTTTTCACATACTCCTGTATCAGTCCCGATGTAAAATCCGCCCGGAATATTCCCTGTCTTTCAAGAAAATCCTTGTCCGCGTAGTCCAGTAGCATGTCCCTGAGCGGTTCCCTAAGCCATCTGTCGACAGGAACGCCAAATCCGGTCTTTGGCCTGTCGAGAAGCTCCCTTGGCACATACTGGTACGCCAATTCCTTAAGAATCCTCTTCTTATTGCCCTTTTTATACTTAAATTCATGCGGCAGGCTAAATGCAAACTCCATAACATCCGTGTCAAGAATCGGGCACCTTGTCTCAAGCGAATATTTCATGGATGCCCTGTCGACCTTGCAAAGAATGTCATCCGGCAGGTATGTGTCCATATCCAGCAGCATGCGCCGCTCCTGCCAGTCAGCCTCATGGTACGCGCTCTCCCAGTCGTAATAGCAGGGCCTTGCATCTTTTACATCCACCATGTTTTCAGCCGCCTTTAAATAGTTTCCGGCTATAAACTGTGTCTTCGCCTCCTTGTTCCTGTTCTGTGCTATCACACGCAGCCTGAAAGGATAATGGTTTTCCAGACTGCCAAGCTGCCCGACAAGGTGCGCCGCGGCGCCCGGTATGTCAAGCATCTGTGCCTGACGTACCTTCTCGTATATGTTGTAGCCACAGAAAAATTCATCCCCGCCATCCCCGGACAGCGCGACCGTGACCTTTTTCTTGGCAAGCTGCGAGACAAGCATTGTCGCAATCTGTGAGCTGTCCGCGAAAGGCTCGTCATAATATTTCGGAATGCTCTCGACAAGCGCCATCATCTCGTCCTCACCGATATACAGCTCAGTATGGTCCGTTCCCAGATGGGCGGCTACCTCCTTTGCAAAACCAGCCTCATTATACCTGGCATCATGAAAGCCTATGCAAAAGGTCTTTACAGGTTCGTGCGATATGGACTGGGCGATTCCCGTCACAAGCGACGAATCGTATCCCCCGCTCAAAAAAGCCCCAAGCGGAACATCCGCTATCATTCTGTGACGTACTGAGGACTCCAGGACACACTTTAATCCGGCGACAGCTTCATTAAAATCTGCAGGACCCGTATTCTTTTTTTTGTGATAGACTGTCCGGACATCCCAATATTTCCATGTGCTGGTCACAAGCCGCGCGTCGCCGTTTTCCTGTTTTTTTATACTGATTTTGATAACCTCGCCCGGCGCTGCCTTATGGACATTTTCAAAAACCGTATCCGGGGCACAGATATATTTCTGGTACAGGTACCGCCCCAGCACCCGCCTGTTTATCATCTGTTCTTTCCCCAGATATCCCATCGCTTTCATGACAGGCTTTAACTCCGAGGCAAACACCACCGTATCATTTTCTTTCCAGTAATACAGCGGTTTCTTCCCTATTCTGTCGCGGCAGAGGTAAATCCTGTCTTTTTTTCTGTCATATATGGCAATTGCAAACATGCCGTTTAGCCTTTCAATGCACGCAATTCCCCACCTGAGGTAGGCTGCAAGTATCACTTCCGTGTCACATGACGACCGGAACGGATAATCGCGAAGCTCCTCCCTGATTTCCCGAAAGTTGTAAATCTCCCCATTAAAGACTATCGTCAGGCGGTTATCCGGCGAATGCATAGGCTGATGTCCAAGGGGTGACAAATCCAGTATGGACAGGCGCCTCTGCGCCATCCCGACCAGAAAACCACCCGCTGCCGCATATATTTCCTCTCCGCTGTCATTTGGTCCCCTATGGTACATTGTGTCATTCATCGCCTTGAGCTGTTCTGCCGTTATCCTGTCCCTTGAAATAAAACCGCATATTCCACACATAAGCCTCTCCTGTCATCATTACAGTCCGTCAATGTTAATCCAGCTGCCCATCCTGTCACACCACTCTTCTGGTTCGATATTGTTACAGCCGCCGCCGTGGTGAAACGTAATTTCCCCAAAATATATTTTTCCGTCCACATTATACAAATCTAC
>Ga0137307_102590_pt1 | contig 12208 bp, 5 predicted proteins | sample NAcewD2O_March_2_FD_97180 | JGI IMG/M metagenome (GOLD analysis project Ga0137307, IMG submission 97180) | Mouse cecal microbial communities from Vienna, Austria - N-Acetylglucosamine amended D2O_March | ecosystem: Host-associated > Mammals > Digestive system > Large intestine > Cecum | place...
GCTGCGATCTCAGCATCAGCAGTCTCAACAACAAACTTCTTCACATACTTCAGCTCTTTGATATCGCCGATCAACGGGATCATGATCTCCGGGCATACGTTCCAGTCCGGATGTGCTTTCTTTACATTGATGGCCGCACGGATCACTGCCTTGGTCTGCATCTTCGCAATCTCCGGATAGGTCACTGCCAGACGGCATCCGCGGTGGCCCATCATCGGGTTGAACTCATGCAGGCCGTCGATGATCGTCTTGATCTGCTCTACAGTCTTGCCCTGCGCGTCAGCCAGCTTCTTGATGTCCTCTTCCTCTGTCGGAACGAACTCATGCAGCGGCGGATCCAGGAAACGGATGGTAACCGGGTTGCCTTCCAGAGCCTCGTACAGCTTCTCGAAGTCTCCCTGCTGTTCCGGAAGGATCTTCTCCAGTGCTGCTTCTCTCTCTTCTACGGTCTCCGCACAGATCATCTCACGGAACGCATCAATTCTGTTGCCTTCGAAGAACATATGCTCTGTACGGCACAGTCCGATACCTTCAGCTCCCAGCTCACGGGCTTTCTTCGCGTCTGCAGGCGTATCTGCATTGGTACGTACCTTCATGGTTCTGTACTTGTCAGCCCATGCCATGATCCGTCCGAACTCTCCCGCAATGGTCGCGTCTACAGTCGGGATGATGCCATCGTAGATATTTCCGGTAGAACCGTTGATGGAGATCGGGTCTCCTTCATGGTATTCTTTTCCTGCCAGTGTGAACTTCTTGTTCTCTTCGTCCATCGCAATATCGCCGCAGCCGGATACACAGCATCTGCCCATCCCGCGCGCTACAACTGCCGCATGGCTTGTCATACCGCCGCGAACGGTCAGGATTCCCTGTGCAGCCTTCATACCTTCGATATCCTCCGGAGAAGTCTCCAGGCGGACCAGAACGACCTTTTCTCCTCTTGCAGCCCACTCCTTTGCGTCGTCAGCGGAGAATACGATCTTACCGCAGGCAGCTCCCGGTGAAGCGCCCAGAGCCTTTGCGATGGGCTCAGCAGCCTTCAATGCAGCAGCGTCAAACTGCGGATGAAGCAGTGTGTCAAGGTTTCTCGGGTCGATCATGGCAACAGCTTCTTCCTCTGTACGCATGCCTTCATCCACCAGGTCGCATGCGATCTTCAGAGCAGCCTGAGCGGTTCTCTTGCCGTTTCTGGTCTGCAGCATGTACAGCTTGCCGTGCTCTACGGTAAACTCCATATCCTGCATGTCTCTGTAGTGTGATTCCAGAGTCTTGCAAACGTCCTTGAACTGTACAAAAGCTTCCGGGAATTTGTCTTCCATCTCGGAAATATGCATCGGAGTACGTACACCTGCAACTACGTCCTCGCCCTGTGCATTGGTCAGGAACTCGCCGAACAGACCGTTCTCACCTGTAGCCGGGTCTCTGGTAAATGCAACGCCTGTACCGCAGTCATCTCCCATGTTTCCGAATGCCATCATCTGTACGTTGACAGCAGTTCCCCAGGAATACGGGATATCATTGTCACGGCGGTATACATTCGCTCTCGGGTTATCCCAGGAACGGAATACGGCTTTGATCGCTCCCATGAGCTGTTCCTTCGGATCTGTCGGGAAGTCTTCCCCGATCTTCTCTTTATATTCCGCTTTGAACTGTCCCGCAAGCGCTTTCAGGTCATCCGCAGTCAGTTCTACGTCCTGCTTCACGCCCTTTTCCTCTTTCATCTTGTCGATGAGCTCTTCAAAATACTTTTTGCCGACTTCCATAACGACATCGGAGTACATCTGGATAAATCTTCTGTAGCAGTCCCATGCCCAGCGCGGATTGCCGGATCCTTCCGCAAGTACGTCTACAACCTCTTCATTCAGACCCAGGTTCAGGATCGTGTCCATCATACCGGGCATAGAAGCTCTAGCACCGGAACGTACGGAAACCAGGAGCGGATTCTCCTTGTCACCAAACTTCTTGCCGGTAACCCCTTCCATCTTCGTGATTGCTTCCATGATCTGGCCCATGATCTCGTCATTGATCGTTCTGCCATCCTCATAATACTGCGTGCAGGCTTCTGTTGTGATCGTAAAGCCCTGCGGTACCGGCAGACCCAGATTTGTCATCTCAGCAAGGTTTGCACCTTTTCCGCCGAGCAGATTCCTCATGGTGGCGTCACCTTCGGTAAACATATAAACCCATTTTGCCATGTCCTAATGACCTCCCTAATATATATTTTGCTAAGCTTGTTTAAGTCGCATTCTTATTTTAAAGGTTTTGTCGTATCACGTCAAGATATTTGTACCTAAAATTGGCATTAATTGTTACTATTGTTACTGTTCACGGTGCCTTGCACCATGCTGCAAGACATCCGGCCGGTAAAATAGCGGTTGCATGCATCCAGCCCTTCGCCGTCAGGCGACTTTTTAATGGGCTGGATGCGTTACAGTTCGCGGCCGGTTGGGCCGTGAACTGTAACTTACTATTCGTTACTGTTCACGGCAATCGTGTACTTGATGCACAGTCAGCCGCCATAAAAGTAATTAGGCGATGACATCTGTCCCAACGCCGAAGTCGATTTTAAATACCATCGTATGCAGAAACGCTGCCAACGGCAGGTTTTCTGTATGGCAGATGTCGGTACTATGGACGGCCTGAATACCAACTTTTACGCGCATCCTCCCGATCAATCTATGAATAGTAACTTATATATGGCTCCTTCGGTACTGCCTCTTCCACTTCTCCAGAAGCACATCATTTAATTCCAGCTGCATGCCGTTGCGGATATCTTCCATCTCCTGGCGCATCCTGGCATTAATCTCCACATAATTCTCATGCTTTGTCAGCAGAATGTGGTATTCCTCCAGCGACATATACTTGTAAGACGCATAAAGATAGGGCTTTAAAAGATTCGGATCCTCGCAGATCTGGTACGCCCGGTCATACATCCTTGCCGACTCCTGGTACAAGAACAGCCTCCCATATGCCGCCCCCAGGCCGGCATAGATCCTGCCGTAAAACTTTGCATCCACACTCTCGTCCTTTTCCTGGTTCAGGATCGCCTGGTAGACCAGGATTGCCTCCTCGATCTCCCCGCTCTCCAGCAGATTGTCCCCCTTGTACTTCTGCCGCTCAATGTCCTTCTGGTTCCGCAGCCGTTCCAGCACATTCTGAATCCGGATCATCTCCGTATCCCGGTAAATCCTGGAGTCTTTCAGGATCGTCAGCACGAATTTTTCGATGGATCCGTGCAGACGGATCACGTCACGGAGCTGCCCTGCAAGCGTCCTCATGCCCAGCTCTTCATCCAGCCACACGCACAGCTGTTCGTTCATGATCGTATAATCGATCAGATACAGGTTATTGCAGAGATAATAACACAATTCTTCTATTGTAAATATCTTGCAGTGAATCCGCGTGATCTCATACGGATGCGTTGCATGTCTCTCATGACAAAGAACCAAACTTCCCATCGTTGCCTCCTAAATGTATAATCTTCTCCGCATGGAAATCCGTAGGCAGGAAAAACTCCCCGAAACCTACATCCCGTACTGTGATCTTACAGGTCTTTTCATCTAAAAGCAGGGTCTCAATCTGTAGCCGCATGGAATACTCCGCCCGTTTCGGAAACTTTTCCAGGGAGATCACCTCATTCCGAAGGGATCCCTGGACCAGAGACTCCACATGCAGCTCAATACTGTCCAAATCCTCCACCAGTACCTCCCACTGGTTATTGCACTCATACCACTGAGCGCCCCAGGATACGATAGGATACCACATTTCCTGGCCATTCACCCGCATATTGACCGTAATCTGATCCGTCAGCTTGCTGGCCGACAGATACACCGGATTCTCGATATGCATGTACAGCTTGCGGAAAGCCGTATAACAGGCCCCCTTACTGTACAGATTATTTCCTATAAAGGCACGCCGACCATTACAGAGCACACGCAAAGACTTTGGATACCAGTTATTCTCAAACCCTTCTCCTGTCAGAAATACCGAGGATACGATCCGCTTTTCAAATACACTCTGGATAAACTTGCAGAATCTTGCATCGGCTTCCTTCGCCTTGTCCTCATTCAGGACCGGATACACAGCTGCCAGTTCCTTCATATGAGCGCTGGCCACCTCATCCACCGTAACAAAGGTGGTCTTTCCGCCGCCCAGCCCTGGCTTCAGACGCCGGAGCATAAACGCTTTGATCTCGTTCCTGTCGCAGCAGAACAGCGCCGCGTCATACTGCCAGAGCTCCTTAGGTTGATAAAACAGGTAATTGCAGAAACTTTCTTTGTAATCCTGAATGAAGATATGCTGCTTTTCAATTCCCATCCGCACCGCGATCCCCCGGAGCATCTGGGCCAGTTCTTCGGTCAGTTCCGGAACGCTGAACACGATTCCGTCTATCACCGGAAATTGCTGCAGCGACAGCTGGATAAACTTAGACAGCAGCCAGACCGCGTCATAGGTCTCTTCCCCGCAGTCAATCTTTTCTCCCGCAAGACTCCGCTCCAGAAGCCTTGTCACCACAAATCCTTCTTTAATTGTAACAAGGCGCTTTGCTTCCTTTCCATAGGCCCAGGTATCTCGGAGCCTTCCAATAAGCAGCGGAATCTGATAATTGTCAGAATCCACTTCCAGAGTCTCCGGTTCTGACTGTTGGTCATTATAATAGCTGATCTGGCACATTTTCTCCGTGATCTCGTATCCTATCATGTTTCCCTGTCCCATAAAAATCAGCCTCCTTCATAAGTCTTTCCTGTTACTTCTTACGATTCATTCTCAAACATATGCGAGGCGGTCATATCCTCCTGCGCATATGCTTTCATCCTGGACTCACGGATGCTCCCTTCTGAGAGCAAGATATCATTGAGACGGCCGTATCGTCCGTTCTCGCCTTCTCTGATCTCCTTTGCGCAGCTCTCCTTTTCACTGCGGTAGGAATTGCCGTCAATCGTCTCTTTAAAATAGTATTTTAAAGTCTCATTGGCGAAGAGCACAAACTTCTTCACATAAATGTTGTCATACATCGGTGAAAGCACTTCCGTGGAATAATCCACACTTTCAGAGTTTCCTTTCTGCAATTGATAGTACAGCATGACACGGCTTCCCTTCTGTCCCTTATACTCGATCAGCGTCTTGTCCCATAACTGCAGTTCGATCAGCCAGTCCTTTTCATACGCCAGATAAAATGGGAAATACAGCTGCTTCCCACAGAGCTCCTGCAAGAATTTCTTTAATGTCCTGCGCTGTGAAGGCGTATAATCCTTGTCCGCGTAATATTTAAGCACCGCAATCTTGCAGATATCAATGGTATCTTCACCTTTTTCATATTCCCTGCAGATAATATCAATAACACTTCTGCTGATCTTCCGGTCCTCAGCCACATATTCCCGGGACATATACGCCAGGTACGCCTGCTGCAGACGGAAATATGCTCCTTCCGCATAATAATCCTCAAACACCGGAACCTCGGCAAATATCTCTTCTGCAAAAAGCATCTGTGTCAAAATCCTCTCACCTAGCTTATGGGTATGGACCTCATACTCCTTGGCCTCACGCCAGAGAAGCTTCATGTCAGTAGTCGCTCCGCAGTAATAGTTAGCGAGATAGGTCAGAGTCACTTTGTCGTACTGTCCTTTTTTAAACAGTTCAAAGCAGATATAAGTCAGGAAATCATCACATTCATAATTTGCTTCCCGTATCGTCTTGGTACAGAGTGCGAACAGTTCTTCCTCCGTATACTGTTCCACGCCGACAGACCTAACGGTCTCCAGTGTCAGTTCCTCCGCTTCTTCTTCCTGCCGTCTCAGCCGCATGCCGTTGATATAGCGTTTACACATGTCCAGGTAACGGAGTTCATAGAACAGACGCTTACTCTCATAGGGGATGGAATCCGTATAGTGCCTTCCGTTCCGTGCCTCCCACACCAGCCGATCTGTCTTGGAATATAAAAACACCTGCGCCCCGTCTTCCGTGTAAGGAACTGTCTGAGTAATGCTCCCATCCTCGGCTACCACATGGATAAACTTCATGTTCCTCACCTTAGTAGTAATCTCATAGGCATGACAGATATCATACAGTGCTTTCACCCTGTCCGGATTCATGAGCCTTTCTGCCACGAACCTTTTGTATATGATCCGCAGATGTTCATCGATATGTCTGCGTTCCATCTGATTCCATGCAAAGGCTTCAATCTCATCCCGGTAATGTGCGTAAATCTCGCTCCCCTCATCCACATAAGAAATCAGATTAGCGTATAAAAAGGCCAGCTTATGATAGTTCAGGGAATTACCATGCATAAAATACAGGTAAACCGAACGCGGAAGCGCCTTCTTAAACTGAGTCTCCTTCACGGACGCCATATAAAATTCATAAAGCTGGGCAATCTTCTGTTCCGACTTCACTGCTTTTTCATACCATCGGAAATAGATGTTATCCACACAGTTTCCCTTGATCAGAAGCGTACAGATTGCCGTAAGGATCATAGACTCCGGATACATTTTATAGCACAGCACCAATGTATTATATAAATGTTTATCAAAAGTCTTAAGCTGGCTTGCCAGATTTGCCGTATACAGCGCCAGTTCCTTTGTCATAAGCTTGTATTTTGCAGCAAAGAACAGCACTCTCACCTCGAACATCCCCAGCTTTTTCAGGGAAGTGCTCTTCTCCCGAAAGCAACGGAACACAACCAGATAGAAAATCAGGCTGTGAGGCTTTTCTTCATAGAACAGGTTCTCCATCACCCGGAGCCGCTCGCTTAAGATCTTGTACTCCGAGTCCACCTGCACTAGCATACACAGTATCTTCCAGCTCTCTGGATGCTTCATGTAATATTTGGAGATTTCCTCCGCCACGCGTCTCTGCCCGATCGAATCATTGCTCAAAAGCGTCGTCAGATAAAGGTAATAGGAACTCAGCTCCGCATTTTTTCCGATCGCAAAGCGATTATAGTTGTAGGATTCCAGAAGCAGCTTTGCCTCCTCCATCCGGTTTCCGATCAGACTGATATGGGCATTGACAAGAAGATACATATCGTTCTTGTCGCTCTTCTTCCGCAGCCGCTCGACCCTGCGCAATGCTTCCTCTGTCCAAGTGCTCAGTTCCTTCTTTCCCGCCTCATACTGTAGAAAGCCTTTCAAAATCCCTGCAAACTCCTGCTCCTGTGCATGATGCTCTTCATCCCGGTCTACGTTCTTTTCCACCACGATCTCATAGGTCAGCATCTCATAAGGAGACTCCAGGATGATCTGCCCGAAGTTGCTTCCTTTGTGAAGCTTCTCGTCGTGGATGATATACTCCATCCGGTAGGAATTTCCGATGAACTCCTCTGTGGAGATTCTTGTGCGCTCTATGGATATAAAGTCACTTTCCGTATGTACATCGATCAAAAGATGCCCCCAGGTATTCTTCTTGATCGTGAATATCTCCTTCCGCGTCTCGGTCAGAGAAATAAATGCCCGGCTCTCCTCCTCCAGTGTCAGAAATACCTTTTCTTTCTGCTTGCAGCCGACCAGAAATTCCTCCAAAGCCTGCTGGTCCAGCTCCCATTTACGCATGTTGTCGTAAAGGGCCTGGATCCTTTTATCTTCGTATTTTAAAATCTCATAAAAATCCCGGGAACGGAACAATTTCTCTGCCTCGGCCGGATCCTGAAAAGACAGCTTCCTAAAATCCTCCAGGCTCTGCACCTTGCCGTAACGCGTCATAACAAACGGCTTCTCGATAATCGCCGTAAACGCGATGTCAAATTCCCCCCCGTTGCAGACAATCGTAAACCTTCCGTGCTCCACATGCCCGGGCACCAGTCCGGTCCCGTCATACACATAGTAGATATTCACCGGATTGCCGTCAAAGCCTGTCTCTTCGCAGCGCATGCGAAAAGAAGAAGGATACACAAGCCCCCGTATAGTCCCCTCTCCCTGATTCTGCAGAGAAAAACTGCCTTTATATACTTCCCCCTCCCCTACCCGCATGGTAATGTGGGTTTCGGAAAAGATGATATCTGGTTGTGGAATATGAAAGTCTCCTTTGGAAAGACGTTTAATCTTATTCTTCAAATTCGTCACCTACTTCAAAACATTCTAACAGGGTATACCATTGAATTATAGCATTATTTTACCGCTTCTTGCAATGGTAGAATCATGAAATTTTGTATCCGCCCGTTACACTCCAACCATCCTGTTTTTTGGACAGGAGACACACGCATTCCGTATGGACTGTCTGACAAAACTGGTCCACTGCCCTGCATTTCACCAGCTCATACCCTCTTCCCTGTATCATCTCCAGATCCCTCGCCAGGCTAGTCACCTTACAGGAAATATAGACGATCCGATCCACCCCATAATCCAGGATCTTCGGCAATGCCTTTGAATGGATTCCGTCCCTGGGCGGATCAAGCACGATCACATCTGGCTTTTCCCTGATCTCATCCAGAACTTTGAACACATCTCCCGCAATAAACCGGCAGTTATCCAGTCCGTTTTTCGCTGCGTTTTCCCTGGCAGCTTCCACTGCTTCCTCCACAATCTCTACACCGATCACCTGTCCCGCCACCGGAGCCAGAACCTGTGCAATCGTTCCCGTCCCGCTGAACAGGTCAAAAACTGTCCTATCCCGGATATCGCCAATATATTCTCTGACCGTCCTATACAGCACCTCTGCTCCACAGGAGTTTGGCTGAAAGAAGGAAAATGGTGTCACCTTAAATTCCATGCCCAGAAGTTTCTCTGTAAAATAGTCCTGTCCATACATAAGCTCCGTCCTGTCGCTTCTCACCACGTCTGACAGAGAATCATTAAAAATATGAAGGATCCCTGTGATCCTTCCCTCAAGCTCCAGTCCCAAAAGCCGCTGTACCAAAGGCTGCAGGTCATGCTCTTCCTGTGTGGTAGTCACTAGATTAACCAGCATCTCGCCGGTAGCATTTCCCCGGCGCAGCAGCAGGTGCCTGAGATACCCCTCATGCCGCAGCTTCTTATAATAGGAAGTACCAAGCTCCTGAAAATATTGAAGTACGCAGTCCAGTATGATTGTCATGTCCCTGTGTACGAGCCTGCAGTCCGACACGGTCAGCACATCATAGGTACTCCCCTTTTTATGCAGTCCAAGCGACAGAGGACCATCTTTATATGAATCTCCAAAAGAAAATTCCATTTTATTCCGATAGCCAAACTCTTCCGGACTGCCCAGGATTCCTTCAAACTCATAACTGCCTCCGGGAACCAGTGCACGAGCCAGGATCCGGTTGACCTGTCCTGCTTTCATTTCCAGCTGGGCTTCATAGGACATAGTCTGGTACATGCACCCTCCGCAGGCCGGAAACTGACTGCAGACAGGCTCTCTCGTTTCTAAAGATGAACGTTCCAGCACCTCCAGAAGCCTCCCCTGGGCACTGCCGTGTTTTATCTTCTGGACCATGAAACGAATCTTCTGACCCGGAATCCCATTTTTTACAACAACATACTGCTTTTCATCCGCCACATAGACGTTCCCTTTGTCAGGGAAATCTACAGACTCGATGACTCCCTCATATATCTGCCCTTTTTTCATCTCTTCCCCTTATCATTCTGCCAGCCGCACTGTAAACCGACTGACACTTCTGCCTTACACAACACCGTCCGAATGATGCATCTCTGTACCTTTTATTGCAATTCCTGACTGCAACACAAAAAGAGGCAGAGTGTAACGCCACATCCTGCCCTGAGTCTTTAACCCTCAACCCGCCTCCCAGACAGCCGATCAAGAGAAATGACATCCAAAAAATGTGTATCTGTCTTTTTCCACAAATACACCTACAGTCCCATAAAAATGTCTTTAGGCTATTGGGTCTGCCCCTGCGATTTTTACATTTTCATATGGATAGCGCAGTCAATGCGCTATCCTGTTCTGATCAACTATAAAGTCCTCTGTCAAATGTCAGATTGTCTTCCTGCAGTTTATACCGGATCCTCTTCGCTGAAATAATCGTCGAAATCGTCATCAAAATCTTCCTCGAAGTCTTCCAGATAATCTGGTGTTACAAACTTATACACTGCAAATGCAATGGCTGCAACTGCCGCGATTGCTCCAATGATCGCCAATATCCATACGATCGTATTTTTCTGTTTTTCCGATTCTGTTCTGTGAAGCAGTTCCTTTAACTTTGTCTCTGCAATCAATCCTTCCACCTTGCTCATAGCATCCATATTCTTTTCCGTCCTTTCCCAATCTAATCTAGATTTCACTTGTTTTTTATTATAGCACTAACGTTTTAAGATTACTACTAAATTATTTGAATTTTTAAAAATTTCATATATTCTTATTACAATTTTTGAAGTTTTGCAAAGGATGCGAACATCTTCCGTACTCCTGCCGTATCAAACTCCACGGTTACTTCGTAATCCCTTCCGCCTTCCGTGATCACCTTCACCGTGCCTTCCCCGAACTTCATGTGTCTGACCCGGTCTCCCACTGCATAGTCCAGTCCCTTTTCCTTTGTTACTGTGAACTGTTTTGCCGCGGAATGGCTCTGGAAAGGCTGCTGATAAAATGCCTTTCTCGCCTGCCGCTTTGCATTTGGCACCGGCGCGGTCCGTTCTTTTTCAAACATCCGCTTCTCTGTCTCCAAAAGTTCTGCCGGAATCTCATTCAGAAAACGGGACATCGGATTAAACCGGATCTCACCCCGGAGCATCCGCTGCTTCGCATAGCTTACAGTCAGCCTTTTCTCCGCTCTCGTAATACCCACATAGCACAGACGCCGCTCCTCCTCCAGGTCATCCGGATCATCCAGGCACATGGCGCTGGGAAACAGTCCATCCTCCAGCCCAGCCAGGTATACATGAGGAAATTCCAGCCCTTTTGCGCTGTGCAGCGTCATCAACACCACGTAATCCTGATTCTCGTCCAGACTGTCAATATCCGCCACCAGTGCCACCTCTTCTAGAAAACCGCTAAGTGTCGGCTTCTCTCCTGCTTCCTTACAGACTTCCTCATAGGACACGATCTTGCTCACCAACTCGTCAATATTCTGGATCCTTGCTTCCGCATCCTCTTTATCCTCGGCTTCCAGGCTCTCTATGTACGCGGTCATCTCCAGGATCTCTTCCATCAGCTTCGAAAGGCTGATCTGATCCAACCTGCTTTTGAAATATTCAATGAGCGCCACAAAGGAATCCAGCTTCGCAGCCGCCCGTCCGATATTCGGAATCAGATCCAGTCCCTGCAGTGCACTGTAAAATCCGATGCCGCGGGCTGACGCGGATTCCTGTACCCGGTTGATAGTGGTCAGGCCGATCCCCCGTTTCGGCACATTGACGATCCGGCGCACTGCCAGGTCGTCCCGTCCGTTATCTATGGTCTTCAGATACGCCAGCAGATCCTTGATCTCCCTGCGGGCATAGAAATTGATCCCCCCTACAATCTTATAGGGGATATTGGATGCTACGAATTTTTCCTCAAAAAGACGGGACTGGGCGTTGGTCCGGTAGAGGACCGCACAGTCATTATAGCACATCCCCTCCTGTACCTGGCTTTTGATATCCTCTGCAATAAAATCCGCTTCGTCGTAGGCATTGTAGAACTGACGGAACCGGATCTGTTCTCCCTCTCCGTTGTCCGTCCAGAGTGTCTTGTCCTTTCTCCCCTGGTTATGCCGGATCACTGCATTTGCCGCATTCAGGATATTGCCGGTGGAACGGTAATTCTGCTCCAGCTTTATGACTCTTGCATCCTGAAATTCCTCCTCAAAATTCAGGATGTTTCGGATATTAGCCCCCCGGAATTTGTAGATTGACTGGTCATCATCCCCCACCACGCACAGATTCTGATACTTAGACGCTAAGAGGCTTATAAACCTAAACTGAACCGTATTGGTATCCTGATACTCGTCTACCATAATATACCGGAACCGTTCCTGGTAATACTCCAGCACATCCGGCTGTGTCTCGAAGAGCTGAACCGTCCGCAGCAGCAGATCATCAAAATCAAGCGCATTGCTGGCCCGCAGCTGGCTTTCATACTCCCTGTATACCTTCGCGATGTTCTTCTTTCCGTAATTGCCCTCCGCCTGGGCTTCATACGCATCCGGCGTCAGCATCTGGTCCTTTGCGGAAGAAATAGCGGATAAAAGAGAACTTTCCTTATAAGCCTTCGTATCGATATTCAGCCTTTTGCATATCTCCTTCATCAACGTTTTCTGATCGTCACTGTCATAGATTGTAAAATTATTTTCATATCCCAA
>Ga0137307_100858_pt2 | contig 12201 bp, 11 predicted proteins | sample NAcewD2O_March_2_FD_97180 | JGI IMG/M metagenome (GOLD analysis project Ga0137307, IMG submission 97180) | Mouse cecal microbial communities from Vienna, Austria - N-Acetylglucosamine amended D2O_March | ecosystem: Host-associated > Mammals > Digestive system > Large intestine > Cecum | place...
TGATGAATCAAGCAAAGAAAGATGGACTGATTGATGTTGTGCCGGAATTTAAGGACTTCATGCACACTGGCAATCGTCGACGCACAAATGCTATATCAGTTGAAGATGTCCTCAAATTGTGGGACTACTGGAGTTCTCTTGATAACTGTGGCAAACAGTCCGCTAATGGTCGTGCCGTTGGTAGATGGCTCATGCTTTACTCCCTCAACGGCCTTAACGCTATCGATATGGCTAAGTTGGTATGGCAGGGCAATAGTTCCGCTGATGAGGAATATCCTCAACTTAGCTTCATTCGCTCCAAGATAGACCGTGCGAATAAGCCAGTAGGCAAGCAGCTCGATGTCACTATTATTCCGATTATACCTCAACTTCGGCAGTTGCTCAATGAATATGCCAGTCCGTTTAAGGTAGGTGCGCCAGTGTTTCCCGATATATTTGGCAATGCCGTCACCGATGAGGCAAAAGTTATCCGAGTGCATGATTTCAATAGACGCATATCAAAGAACATTGCAGAGGTGTGTGATGCGCTCGACATTCAGCGCATTACTCCGCAATATGCTCGAAACTCATTCATAAGTGCATTGGCTCATCATGGCGTAATGGCTTCTTACATTGATTATGCCGTGGGTCATGCCACTTCGGAAGTGTCCGCTCTACTTGCAGGTTACATCAATAATCTATCTGATGAAGCGATGCAAGCCTATAATGAGAAAATCTTTATCATTCCTCCGATTCCTCAAAATTGATGAGGCCGGGGAATAATCAAACAGAATATCCAACATGAAAAGAGATTTAGAATATAAGTTTTTCAGAGAGTTCCAGTATAATGGGGCAGCCATAATGACGCTTGAAATGATGATGTCGAAATACTGCGGATTCGGCAATGGCACAGCATCAAGAAGGGATTATCCCGATGGCGTTCTTGCAGAAATTCGGGAGCGTACTGAATCTTATGAAAAGTTCGATGCGTGGCCGTGGGGAGGTGAGACAAATTGTAGCCCCTTAATGGATGAGATAGCAGATAATCTTGCCTCGCTTCCCACTGATGGCCGAAATATGTATGCAGAAGAATTGCTATGCAAAATGCAGACATGGGTATGGCTTTATTCACTGTCAAGGGAAAAGTTAGATGCGGTCAGCAATTCGGTCATTGAATATTCAGTTGAAATGTATTTTCACGAATGGCGAAGTGCATTCCGTTCATTCGCTGAAAAACTTGCCGCTATTCTCTCCAAATTGCAAATGAACATATTGGAGATTCAGAATAGATGTGGATTCAAAATAATTGAGCGTCTTGATGCCAATAACTTATGGTATGGTTTCGGGACTCCCCAGTTAGCTGAATACTATCTATCAAAAATAAATGATAAGTCCAGTGTTGACATAAAGGGCAAAGCAGGCAGACCAAAATCAGATGAAGCACCGTTTGTTACCCTCTTGAAAGGTGATGAGCGAGTAAAAGAAAGTACTTTGAAAATTCTGCACGAAATTATTGATGGCAAAAAAGGTAAACTCGTCGGATGTGCGATGCTGGCTTGCTTCAAAGCAGGGATGCTAATCGACCTCCCCTCATATAAACAAGTTGTTGGGATATTTGGCAAGGGGATAGGGAATAAGCAAGGATATAGCACTTATACCGATATGGGATATTATAACAGTACGCCGAAGCGAGAAATGCTTCTTGCAGAGATGATAGAAAGATTCAAAATATAAATTTTGATAGATACAAATAGACAATAATAGACTTTTATTTTGTCTATTGTGGTCTGTTTTAGACCGTTGTAACTTCGCGTCATAATCATAAAACAAGAGATTATGAATCGAATTACAACAATCGAACAAAAGTCAAATCTCGCTGAATTGGCATTGTCAATGGCGATGAGTGGCAAGTCTTGGGATGAGTTCACCGATTCAGTTGCCGATAAGGTTGCAAACAGACTGATAGGTATCTTTCCCGATAAGAGAGAAGTCAGTCCGTGTGCGACCGATGAAAAACCCCTGCGCGGTGTCCGTGCGTTGTGCCGTCACTATGGCATATCGACCGCAACGCTCAACAAGATGATGAAAGCGGATAAGATTCCGTTCCGTCAAGTAGGCAATCGTTATCTGTTCTATCCGTCTGAGGTAGATGTGGCTCTGAAAGGAGGTGCGGCTGTATGACAAATAAAATAACCCCCACTCCCGAGGAAGCAGGGGCAGCAACGTCAAGCGTTACTAAGTTCCAGTGCAAAGATAGCGAAAATCAGCGACATGAGCAAAGTGCCGTGCTTAATTCCTTGATGGCGATGGTCAATAATCCGACTGAACCCGAAATTGATAAATCCTTAATCGGGATGCTCCGCGTCAAGGAAGCAAACGAATGGTGCGAAGAAGCGGCTCAACGACCTGACCCCAAGCAGTTATGGATGTCGCTATGGTATGAGGGTGAATGTGCGTGTCTGTTCGCTGACAGCAATCTTGGTAAAAGTATTTACGCAACCCAAATAGCAACCGAGTTGGCCGAAAATGAGCCAGTATTATATTGCGATTTTGAATTGTCCGACAAGGCTTTTCAGATACGCTATACCGATAAGACTACTGGAGCATTACACAAATTTCCTGCAAATTTCAAACGAGCCGAGATAGACCCCGAAGCAATGGGCGAAAGTGCTATCGGTTCAGACTATGAAGATATAGTCGTTCAAGACATTGAAAGCGCGGCAATCGCTCATTCCGTCAAGATTATCATCATAGACAATCTTAGTTGGATATGCAATGCCAGTGAAAAAGGCGATGCGGCAGGCCGTCTGATGGTGAACTTGGTGCGCATGAAAAAGAAGCATGGATGGTCGTTGCTCATTATCGCGCACACCCCGAAGCGACCTTTGTCCTCTCCAATCGACCAAAACACATTAGCAGGAAGTAAGAAGCTGATTAACTTCTTTGATAGTGCTTTCGCTATCGGCAGGAGTGCCAAAGATGAGGCGTTACGCTATATCAAGCAGATAAAGATTCGTAATGGCTCATTGGAGTATGGAGCGGATAATGTCATTGTCGCTGACATATCAAAGGAAAATGGCTTCTTGAAATTCAATCATATCGGCTACGCCAAGGAGCGTGAACATCTGAAAGAAGTAACTGAAAAGGATGAATCTGACGAAAGAAGTAGGATTTTGGAATTGCACCGTCAAGGTCGAAGTCAACGCGAGATAGGCAGAGAGTTGGGAATCAGTGCTTCAAAGGTGAATCGAGTTCTCAAATCAATAAAATAATCCAGTCGTTTCATGGCGTTGCAAGTGTTTCACTGTTTCAGACGTGCAACACTGAAACACCTGCAACACTTGAAACACCAAAACAAGAAGATTATGAGATTCAGACAAGAAGCACCTCAACTTGCCAAGCGCGGAAAGACCGTTTGCTCATACTGCGGCAAGAAGTCATTCGTCAACTACATCTATTCTGATGGCTCTCCAGTTGCCGATGGCGTGTGTGGCAAATGTGACCGTGCCGACAACTGCGGCGTTCACTATCCTCCAAGAGAATATTTCAAGGATAACCCTACATTCGGGAATATGAGTTACACCCGATTCAGACCTCAGCGCAAGCGACCAGTCATAGCACCTCCAAGTTACATTGACCCCTCGCTGATGATGGCTACAATGCGTGGATATGAAATGAATCCATTTGCGAAGTTCCTACATTCTACGTTTGATGGGTCAGCAGGTGCGGATGTGGTTCAAGCCAATATCGAGCGTTATGCCGTTGGCACTTCATCAAGATATGGTGGTTCGGCAATCTTTTGGCAGGTGGACCAGTTCGGTAGAATCCGAAGCGGTCAGATAATCGGATATGACGCGACTACTGGCAAGCGCAACCACAAGCAGCAAAATTGGGTTCACGCTGTAATGCAGGAGAATTATCCCGACTTCAAACTTGAACAATGCTACTTCGGCAGTCACCTCATCAATGAAGCTGATAAAGTAGTGACAGAAATTCATCAAGAATGGGATGCTATGCCGAATATGCAGAAATGCGAAGTCGAGCCAATCATCTATCTGTTTGAAAGTCCCAAAGCGGCAGTAATTATGTCTATTGCCTTGATGTGGGGAGGCGGTCGAATGACGGTAGTTCCGATGGCAACCTGCGGATGCGGTAACATAAATCCAAGTTTGGATTGTCGTAAAAATCCATACGATAAGATTCAAGTCTTGAAGAATCGGAACGTAGTGCTGTTCCCCGACTGCGGCAAGTTTGAGGATTGGAAAGCCAAGGGCGAGCAATTGAAAGGATTCTGCAAGGAAGTGTGGATAAGTACGGCAATGGAGCGAAATCTTCACCCTCATATTATCGACTGCGAAATTGAAGATGGAGATGGCTTCGATGATGTTATTCTGCGCTATGTTCAAGCTGGGAAGCCGATATGGGATTTAATCACATCTTGCTATGGCTATCACAACCAGTGGAAAATCGTATAATTCAAAACTATCAAAGATATGTGGACTTATAAAACTATGCGCTATGACAATCGCTTTGATATTCAGTTCCGCTTCGATTATGTTACTGGAATCGTTGAAATGAGAGTCGATAACAACGTGGCCGAAGCCAACGGCTATTACAACCTTGAACACCTTAAAGCGGAAATCGCCAAGGTTTCACCAAAATTGGAGATACCCGAATGGATAAGGATAGATAATTGCGGTTCACCTGCACTTGCAGCCTTGAATCTCAACTAAAACATGACAAATAATAGCGATAAAGGGGATTTTTAAGGCAATCAAGTATAATCCATCATTGAAATCTGTTCAAAATATTCCTGTCGAAGTCAATCTTTATCGCTATTGTTGTTAATATTCGAGTTAATATTATCAAGGTCAGTTTTTCGGATTTTTCCGACCTCTCTCTCGATACTCATTGTTTCACTCTAAAATAGAATCTCCATGCCTCGTAAAAGTAAGGAAGAAAAATATTTTGAAGCACACAAGCAGACAATCTACGAATGCTTGAACGATTATTCTGATAGTAACAGGTTCTTTGAAGAAGATAAGCTGTTTGTCGTGCTTCTTTTGGCAGGCTATAGCGCGGCTGCGGCTTATCGTATAGCCTATCCCTCCAAGGCAACAATGCAGAGTTCTGCGGTACTTGCCTCTCGTCGCATTCGTGAACCTCAGATTCAAATGCTACTAAATCGTGTAATGGATAGCGCGGACAGTGGTCTGTTGTATGTCAGCCAAAAAGGATTTAAGGGCAAAAGGCGTTGGCCGTCTTGGATGGGCAAGAGAGTCAAGAATATTGACACCTCTCCAATCTGAAAAATTGAAATTAAAAATTTCGGGAGGGGGTGACATAATAAAATTTTCGACTTCAAGGGGGGAGGGGGAGGGTATCTACATAATCCGTTATCCCAACCATATTCTAAAACAATCCGTGACAAATCCTTTGCCAGTCGGCGAATTATGACTAAATTTGTGGTGCAGTATTCCTTTGGGGTATTGCACCCTTACATATTAGCTCAATCGCTATCTGAATCACCACCTCGGAAATGAAACGAGCTATTATAATCAAATTGAGAGTCGTGCCATACGGCGCGGGCTTTCTCATATTTGATTATGGCTTGTGGTGAGCCAAGATAGCGTATGACGGAAGTCTGCGCTCTTTTATTACATATAATAAAAATCCATATAACACAATGGCTAAAATATACAAAATGGAAAAGTTACTGGCAATGATGCTGATGTTGCTCCCGATGATTGCGTGGGGGCAGGTTCGTATTGAAAAATCAGCAAGTCAAATTCAAGCAGAACGTGTTGCGGACTCTTTGCGCATTGTTAAAGAAAACACAATGGCTGTTTATGACAGCCTATCAAATTATGTGAAGCCAGACTCACTGTTTTTACTTATAGGGCAACGAATAATAATCAAGCCACATGAAAGGGATAAAGAGCCATACCAAGGCTTTTATAACTTAAATGGCGATGTATATGCTAAAGTTGAAACAAAATATTCACAAGTAGGCTGTGCTTACGATTCTTTAGCAGGTCGTACTTTTAATGTAATTGGCTATGATAAAAAATACCCACGGAAATTATATATAGCTGATGAGAAAGACAGTCTATATATGACCAATTCTGCGGATAAATATTACTTGATTGAGGGCTATTTATCTAAACTTGCAAAAAAATATGAGGGTCAAAAATATGTACGGGCTATAAATATGGGGGAAAATGATGAAACAGATTTTAATACTGGCAAATCATTCAAAGTATATGCTGGGCAAGTATGGACTATAAAACGACTAATTATAAACCCTGAAAACGGCGATATTTATGCTATTTTATCAAACACAAAAGGGCAAGAAGTTTCAGAACGATTGGTTGGTTGGCTATCCTTTTTTGATATATACTATGTTCCCAAAAAAGAATCTGACAAATGGAGACGTAAATACGGAGATTTTTGTTGGAAAAAGATTTTAAATAAAGAGATTTATGTTGGTATGCCCAAAAGTGCTGTTGAGTTGGCGTGGGGAGAGCCAAAATACATAAATGATGCGTCCTATGGCGAACAATGGGTATATAGTAATGGATATGTCTATATTAAGAATGGCAAAGTGACGGGATGGAATTGAACTAAAATTTTACCGTAGGAAGTCATCACCAATGGAGTGAAAAAATTTTTTTGACTCGCACCCCTGCGCCAACGAGAGGGCGACCCACTACCCCCGGCACCCCTTATCAAGATGAGCCGTTGCCATTCGTGGTGATGGCTCGTTTGCTTTTGATAGCAGATTCTTTTAGCTGTAAGAACTGCGTCCAAAACTGGATTCAGCAGCAGGGTTATGCGGATTGCGCCGTAAAACCTCGACCAGTCCTAATGTGGATTCGTTTGCTGGATTCCCGACCAACTCAAATTTGTGTTCGTTGGAGTTCCCAAGACTATGGAAACAAGGAATCTGAAAATCAAAGTTCCGAATAAGTTCCGTGCGACAAAAATAAAAGCACCTACAAATGAATGTAAGTGCTTGATTTTTAAGAGGTGGTCCCACTTGGGCTTGAACCAAGGACTCCCTGATTATGAGTCAGGTGCTCTGACCAACTGAGCTATAGGACCGGCAAATGTTGGTTTGCGAGTGCAAAGGTAGATGTTTTATTTGGTTTTCGCAATAGGTGAAGGAGTTTTTTTGTTTTTTTTGACAAAAAAGCGCCGATAAAGGCACTTTGATTGGGTTGTACTGTGTCAGTTGATGATAACAGGTATACCGAGTGGAGTGGGGAATGTGGCACGGGCCAATTGACGGAGCCTCTCGATTGTCGAACGGCGTGGCGCTATAGCGCTGTTGTCGGAGTTTGATGAGGCATCGAAGTGAGTAGAGGTTTTTTCCATAGGCAATGACGCTTGGTTAAATGTTGGGAGTTGTCTTTAAAACGTGTGCAGATGTCGTTTTATTGTGTTTGAGAGTAAAAGTTTAATCTGCTCCGGCTTATTTGCAGCGATGCTTTTTTTCGTTACCTTTGCGTTTTCAAATTTCAAACTGACATGACTATAACACTTTTGACACTATTGTTTGCTGCCGCCGGTTTTGTCTGGGGCAGAATTCGTGCCGATGTAGTTGCGCTGATAGCATTGCTGATACTTTCGTTATCTGGTGTGATTACTGTTGGAGAGGCATTGTCGGGTTTCTCGAATCCGATTGTGATAATGATGACGTGTCTGTTTGTTGTCGGCGGAGGTATTTTCAAGACCGGGCTGGCGAAGAAAATCGGTTCGGGTATCTTGCGAATGGCCGGCGACAATGAGACGATGTTGTTTTTGCTTGTGGTTGCGGGTACGGCTCTGATTGGAGCGTTTGTCAGCAATACCGGCACTGTGGCGCTTATGATGCCTATCGTGGTGAGTATGGCTGCGCAGGGCAGTATCAATTCTCGCCGGTTACTTATGCCGTTGGCATTTGCGAGCAGTATGGGCGGTATGCTCACGCTTATCGGTACGCCTCCCAACCTTGTTATCTCTGAAATATGGGAAGAGGCAGGCAATGGGTCGTTGTCGTTCTTTGCATTCATGCCAGCGGGTCTGATATGTCTCGTGGCCGGAACGCTGTTGTTGATGCTGCTGAGCCGTCAGTTTCTGAAGAAATGTCAAAAAGTCGGTGACGGCAATTCGGTAGGCAAGTCGCTTGCAGATTTGGTGGCCGAATATGATTTGAATTCGTCGCTACGCAAAATAGATGTAACTCCGCGTTGCGGTTTGGTTGGCAAAAGTCTTGTGGAGTTGAATCTGCGCGGCCGCTATGGTGTTGATGTTCTTGAGGTGCGCCGCGGCGAAAAGTCGGGTCGTATCCTGCGCAAAATTACACACAGTGCTCCCGACCCTACTGCGCCTGTTGAGGCGGGCGAAACTCTGTATGTTCGAGGTAATGACGAACAGTTCGCGCAGCTTTGCACTGATTATAATCTCAAAATAGGTGAGGATGATAACCGACTGAAATTCTATAATGTAGGCATCGCCGAAATTATTCCGATGCCACATTCGTCGATTATTGGTAAAACGGTGGCGCAACTTGATTTTCGCAATAGATTTGGTGTGAATGTAATAGGTATCCGTCGCCAAAGTGAGGTGCGAACCGTATCTGTTGGCAATGAAACTCTGCAGTCTGGCGATGTGATGCTCGTGCAGGGGCCTTGGAAGGCTATTGGTGCTCTTTCGGCTAAGACGCGCGACTGGGTTGTGCTCGGTCAGCCACTCGCTCATGCGTCTGATGTGACACTCGACTATAAGGCTCCTGTTGCTGCGCTTATTATGGCGGCTATGGTTGTGGCTTTGATTTTTGATGTAGTTCCTCCAGTTATATCAGTGATGACGGCATCTGTGCTGATGTTGCTTTGTGGTTGTTTCCGTAGCGTGGAAGATGCTTACCGCACCATAAACTGGGAGAGCGTGGTTCTTATTGCGGCAATGATGCCTATGTCTTTCGCTCTGGAGAAGACGGGAGTATCGGCAATGGTTGCGTCGGCTTTGGCTTCGAGTTTGGGCTCTATGGGGCCGATTGCGATATTGGCCGGTATCTACGTCACTACATCTGTAATGACGCTTTTCATAAGCAACACTGCCACTGCAGTGCTTATGGCTCCGATTGCGCTTGGCACGGCTACAGGGCTCGGTCTTAATCCTCTCCCGTTCCTGTTTGCTGTCACTTATGCAGCAAGTCTCTGTTTCGCGTCGCCCTTCTCGACACCTCCAAATGCTCTCGTGATGCCGGCAGGCCAATACACGACTCTTGATTATCTGAAAGTCGGTCTGCCGTTGCAGCTTTTGCTCGGTGTGCTTATGATATTTGTGCTTCCGCTTATCTTTCCGTTTTAAGTATTTTTTTGCGTCCGGCAAAGTATTCGTTATATGCAATACCGGCAATAATGAGTGCAAGGCCCGTATAGGTGGTCGGCATTATGGGCTCTCCTAAAATCATGGATATGAAGAATAGCGAGAGGAATGGCGCCAGATAACACATCTGATTGATAAGTGCCGGATTGTCGGTCATCCGTATAGCCATGCCGAAGCAAAGGAAAGGTATTCCCATTTCAAACAGACCTATGTACATGCCCGATAGGATTCCGGATGTGTTGAGGCTTAGTGATTGCATAGTGGGGATGCCCCAAAGCTCGTTAGTTCCTTCGGGCGCGAAGATTGTAACTACTGCAATTCCTGCAATGAGGTATGCCGAACCGAACAAAAAACCGATAAACAGGCTCACATCTTCGTCGGCTTTGTCTTTCAGTCTGTCGTTCATCATCCAATATATGCCCCACAGAAGTGCGCTGAGGAGTGCCCACACTATTCCGAGCACCGAGATGTCGCCGCTGATAGCGTTTCCTCCATAAGATATAAGTGTGAGGCCTCCGAGCGACACTGCCATGCCTATGTATTTGCGCGGCTGTATGGGAGCTCCGGTGAATATGGCCAGAAGGATAAGCAGAAGAATTGGCCATATATAGTTGATAGGCTGGGCGATTTGTGCCGGAAGCAAGGCGTAGGCACGGAAGAGAACGAGATAGTATATCACAGGATTCACGAGGCCGAGCATGGCGAACGACAGCCAGGTTCGTGGCGGGAGTGATGCCAGTGAGCGCCACTTGCCTCGTGCTGTGAGCCATATGGAAAAAACTGCAAGCGCCGTGAGTGCCGCTATGAGCACCATTTCGTATACAGTGAGTTCGCGTTGGGCTATTTTGAAAGATGTGGCCACTGTCGACCAGCTGAGAACTGCGACTGTGGCCAGTATAGTAGATTTTTGGGGTGAAGGCATAATGTTGAGTGCGGCTTATCGGAGAGCTTCTACTTCTTCGGTTGTGAGCGGTATTTTTTTACCCAGACGGCGTGCTCCGTCGGCTGTGATGAGGTAGTCTTCTTCGTTGCGTATACCGCCGAAGTGGCGCCATTTTTCGAGTTCATCGTAGTTGATAAAGTCGGCAAATCGTTTTTCGGCTTTCCACATGTCGATAAGTTCGGGAATGAAGTATACGCCGGGCTCGATGGTGAGTACGAATCCTTCTTCGAGCGGGCGGCCCAGACGCAGCGATTTGCGGCCGAACTGTGTGCTCTTGGGCTTTCCGTCGTATCCGACATATACTTCGCCGAGGTTTTCCATGTCGTGTACGTCGAGACCCATCATGTGTCCGAGTCCGCACTGGAAGAACATTGCGTGTGCGCCGGCTGCTACAGCTTCGGCCGTGTCGCCCTTGGTTATGCCGAGGGCCTTGAGGCTGTCGAAAATCACGCCGGATGCGAGGTTGTATACTTCTGTAAATGGCACGCCCGGACGAAGGGCTGCCACAGCGGCCTGATGAGCAGCCACCTGTATGTCGTAGATTTCTTTTTGTTGAGGAGAGAAGCGCTTGCCTGCGCAGATTGTCGACGACATGTCGCCGGCGTAACCCATAGGCGTCTCGGCTCCGGCATCTACCAGAAGCATGCTGTCTTCTTTTATGAGGTTGAAGTGGTCTTCGTTGTGAAGGGTTTCGCCGTGGATTGTAGCTATTGTGGGGAACGACAGACGGCAGCCGTGTGCGGCTGCAACGGCCTCGAGCCGGGCCACAACTTCGTATTCATAGATGCCCGGACGCGTGGCTCGGATGGCCTCGATGTGCATGTCGGCTGTCACGTTGCAGGCTTTTTCTATTTCGGCTATTTCCTCGGCGGTTTTACATTTGCGCATGTCTACAATGGCGCGTATGAGGTCGACTGAAGGCTGTTCGGTGCCGGGGTATATGCCGAGATAGTTCTGGAGTTTGACTTGATTTTGTCCGCGATATGTGGGCAGGTAGTGTATTTTCTGTCCTTTTTTGCGGGCGTTATCAAGATAAAGTGTGATGTCGCCGTAAGGGCGGGTCTTTTCGATGCCTACCATCGAAGCTTTTTCTTTGAGAGTAGGCTGTGTGCCTGTCCAGACGATGTCGTCGATAGACAGTTCGTCGCCAAATATAATTTCGGAGTCGTTATCGATGTCAATTATGGCGTTAAGCCCTGCGTATGCGAGGCCGAAGTAATAAAGAAACGAGGAGTCCTGACGGAATGGATATATGTTGGCTGCATAGTTCATGCCCACTTCGTCATTGCCTAAGAAGAGTATGAGGCCCGAACCGACGCGGCGTTTGAGCTCTGCCCGACGGCTGATGTAAGTTTCTTTTGAGAACATGATTTTATCTGTTTTTAATTTATATTCGTAATTTATTGTCCGAAAAGACGCATGCGGAATTGCGACAGCGCGATTGCTGTCGCTACAGCCACATTGAGGCTTTCCACTTTGTCTGTGCCGGGATATGACGGAATAAGCAACCTCCGGTTCACAGCGTTGGCCACTTCGTCGCTTATGCCTTTGCCTTCGTTGCCCATGATGAGCACACCGGAGTCGGGCAGGGCAGCGGTATAGATATTCTCGCCGTCGAGGAAGGTGCCGCATACGGCAACTGATTTGTCGAGAGTATCGAGCAATGCCGGCAGGTTGGTATATACCACTTTAGTACGGGCGAGGCCGCCCATGGTGGCCTGTACTACTTTTGGGTTGAAGCAATCGACAGTGTCTTCGGAGGCAATGATATTCCGTACGCCCATCCAGTCGCATGTGCGCAGAATGGTGCCGAGGTTGCCGGGATCTTGCACGCGGTCGAGCATAAGTGTGAGATTTTCGCTGAAATAGCTTCGGTCGGGGAGCTGCGGAGCTTCGGGTAATTCGAA
>Ga0137307_102592_pt1 | contig 12183 bp, 10 predicted proteins | sample NAcewD2O_March_2_FD_97180 | JGI IMG/M metagenome (GOLD analysis project Ga0137307, IMG submission 97180) | Mouse cecal microbial communities from Vienna, Austria - N-Acetylglucosamine amended D2O_March | ecosystem: Host-associated > Mammals > Digestive system > Large intestine > Cecum | place...
CATATCTTTTCTGCCATGGAACAATGCAATACTTATAAGCCATGGCATGATAAAACAACCGGAAAAACATTCCTTAAGTTTGACCAAAGCAAATGTCTCCATTATTATTTTTATTTTATAGATAAAGAACTCGGCTTGTGTTATCTCCGGGTCCCCACCTGGGCTCCCTTCCGACTGCAGTTCTACATGAACGGTCATAATCTTCTGGCCCATAAGCTGCAAAAGAAAGGGATCACTTACCGTATGCATGATAACGCCTTCCTTGAAATCTCAGATGTCGAAACTGCCCAGAAACTATCTGACAGAATCAACCCGGAAGGTCTCCATAAAATCCTGGATGTATTTGCAAAACGCTACTGTCCCATTGCGGAATCGCTCGGTCTCGGCTACACTTGGACAGTCCAACAGATTGAGTGCGCAACCGATATCATGTTCAAACAGGCCTGTGACCTGGAGCCCCTTTATGATGAGATCATCCGGACGGCAATCTTTACGGTAAAGCCGGATAACATCGCTGCATTCCTGGGACAGCGCATTACCTATAACTGTAAGAAAGAAGTCGGTACAAACTATAACCAGCGTATTCTCGGTACGAGAATCAAACACCATATGGGTGATGTATCAATTAAAATGTATGATAAATTTGGCTGTGTCTTACGGATAGAAAGTACTTGCAATGACATCGGGACTTTTCGTGTAAAACGGAAAGTGGAACACAGGGACGGCAGTTCCACAGAACAAAAAGCGCCTTTGAAAAAAAGTATTTATAGCCTGTATCAGTTATTCACAATCATGAAAGCCGCCAACTACCGGTATCTGGAATTCGTATCATCCTTTGATGACCACAGCGGCGGAAAGAAGAATCTTACAAAAGCAACAGAGGCTGTTAAGGAGAAAGGCCGTTCCTACCGTGGGCTGAACTTCTTTTCCCCAAAAGATCTGTTGGTACTGGAAGTGATCAGCCGTGGCGAATACATGACTTTTGGAATGCAGGGAAAGGATATCCGCCGCCATCTGGAGGATATCAGTCCGTCTGCCATGTCGAGAATTTTTAAGCGGCTCCGTCTCCATGGGATTATTGAACGGGTTCAAGGAACTTATAAGTATTTTACAACAGCTTACGGCAAAGAGGTCATTGCGGCAGGATTAACCGTTAGAAACCTTGTGCTTATACCAGCATTGGCATAAGTGTTTTTCTTATGCAGAAATTTTGCCATTTTGCGTCAAAAAATATTTATAAGTGGCCTAATATTCTTTCCTACAATGGGAATTGTGATAGGATGTGATATCGACTCTATTTCATTTTCCCAATCAGAACTTCCTTCCCCCGGAAAGCAAACCCATATTTACGTATACGCTCTGGTGGAAAACCTCTTGCTATAAGCGCCGCCTCATAATTCATATCTTCAATTTGTTTCAACGCCGTATTCACCGTATCTGAAAGGTCTTTTTCCTTTTTTGGCTGAAATACTTTAAACTCGAATATGATTGCATCATCATTCTGCTGATTCGGTTCCAACATCACATCATATCTTCCAAGCCCGCTTTCCCTGTTGGATGTAAGCATATATCGGTTTGTCAGTTCGACCATAAGTCCCAATACAAATCCATGATAAAATCGTTCCGGATTTTCTTCTGACGGCTTTTTACCGGTATCAAAATAACTGAAGCTGTCCATCGCTATCTCATTCATATAAGTATTCATTTCATCCAGATCATCCAATAGCAATGCCTGAATGAAATCATTATAATGGTCATTCTCTGAAAACCAGTCACGGATCATATCTTCAAACATAATCCGCACTTCCTTGTTAGTTAATGCAAGTTTATAATAAAAACGCCTTGTTTCCTCTGAAAAACCTGTTCCGGCAACTTTCAGATATCCACTGGCAAGCAACAGGCTCCACACAGCATTTTTCTTAAAATATAACTGCTTATATACAATCTGCTCCTCGATCGCGGTCGTTATTTCCTCCCCTGAAAGAAGTCTTTCAAAATCTTTTTTTACTTCCTTACTTCCCTCTCTGATCAACGTTCCAACCAGTCCGTTCGAACTGGTATTTGCCCAATATGTGTCAAATTTCTCCGTATCCAGATAATTAATGATTGACCATGGATTATAAATATCCATACACTGTCCAAATGTAAATCCATCATACCAGCTTTTTACATCCTGCTTTTTATCAGACAGGCCAAATTCATCTAACGCCTGAAAAACTTCCTTTTCTGTAAATCCAAAACAATCCGCATATTCTGCTGATGTAGTGGTGACTACTTTCAGATTATTTAAGTCTGAAAAAACGGATTCTTTACTGACCCTCGTGATTCCCGTCATGATTGCCCGCTCATAATAGGGATTTGTCTTAAATGTAGTGTTAAACAGACTTCTAATGAAACATACCATTTCATCCCAATATCCATTCATATACGCTTCCTGCATCGGGGTATCATATTCATCCAGAAGAATAATTGCCTTTCTCCCATAATACCGTGAAAGAAAATCTGACAGTTTATGAATCGTCCATATCGCAGTCGTATCCTCCATTCCATTTGTCACGCTGTGAAAATAGGCTTTCTCATTCTCTGTCAGAATAGTTCCTTCAAGTAAAAATGTATGTTTATCGTACAAATCCGCAAGAATTTGGCAAATACATCTTTTTGCCCCTTCCAGATTCGTCTCCTTCACATTCGCAAAGGTAAGGCCTATCACCGGATATGTTCCCTGAATTTCCCTGTAATCTTCTTCCTCCCATATAGAAAGCCCTTCAAATAAATCCCTGCGCCCAGAGTATTTCACTGAAAAAAACTTCTCTGTCATACTCATATTCAGAGTTTTTCCAAACCTTCTGGGACGTGTGATCAACGTCACATCATCATCCGCTTCCCACCATTCTTTTATAAAACAGGTCTTATCCACATAGAAATTATTTTTTATCCTTATTTTTTCAAAATCCTGGCGTCCGATTCCTACTGTTCTCGCCATATAGCCCATTTCCACCTTTCCTCCCCGACAGGCTGCATTCAATCATGGTCTGTGAGGCTCAGGCCGTAACCTGACAACATGAATGACAGATTTATCTTTTCCTAAAGATATTCCAACGCCTGCCGGATTTTACATCATCTTTCTGCTTATACTGATTATACCTTATCCATTTTTGAAGTACAATCCTTACTTTACGCCAAAAAAACAGAAAGAATGCAAAAGGTTACTGTTCACACGGCGTCGTGCACCCTGTTGCACGGCGTCCGGCCAATAAAGTAACATTTGCCATCATATCCAGCCCGTCAAATATACTCTTATCCCCGTTCATTGAAAAAAATGTTCCAGCATACTCATATTCAACGTTTTTCCAAATCTTCTTTTCTTTGAAAAATAACCTATGCGCCTGTCTTGTTTCAATGTCCGTTTGATGTTCCGGAAAATCTTATTGCAGTTTACTGCGCCTGCGATTTTCTGGTACAGCAGACGGACATTGAAACAAGACAGGCGTGAAAGTTATTTTTTGCGCAGTTCCCAGATTCTCCAGTCCAATAAACATCCCCGCAGCTTGCTGCGGGGATGTTTATTGGACTGGATCTCGCTTCGCTCGGTATTTTTGATTCATCTTTTTCATAAAAACTCCCCTAGTACAGCATGGTCTCTTTAGATGCTTCCTGTGTCTGAGGGGCCTTACACGTCTGCAAATCTGAACATCTTCTTCGAAGCTCCCGATACCACCTTCCCGGAAGCTGGTATCGGGTTCTCGAACAGCTGCGGACTTTCAAGCCGCCACGCATATCTGCCGATTGTGAAATCGCCGTAACAGTATTCCTCTGGACAAAGCCACTCTGTGAAGTCATGGTATGCCTGATCTATCAGCTTGCAATCCGTCAAAATCGCAGTACCGATTATAACTTTGGTCGGAACATTGCTAAAGCGGTTATATCGTTTGCAACATCTAAAGGAACGTAGCGCATTTTTCCTTGATGCGGGAAAAAATGGGGAATCTTTCATTGTAGCGCAGATTATTATCTCGCCCCGGTAATCTGTCGCCCAGCTTCTCGTCTCATCGTGCTTCTTTCCAGTTGCCAAAAGCTGCGCCATGGGCAGCGAAACGGTTATGGTTTTCAATTCTCCGCACCTCAATCGTCTTAACCGTCTAAAAGTTACTTAATATGGTTATTTCTTTTCAGACGTTTTCGTGGCTTTGGTGTCTTTTGATGTATCAGATTTGGACTTTTTGGCGGCTTCTTCCTGTTTCTTTTCTTCTTTTGCCTGCTCAACGAATCCGTCATAATAGGTGTCTTTATCCAGAACTTCGGGCAGGTTGCCATCGGCATCCAACGGGGGAGCAATGACGCTTATACCTTCTACGGCAGACTTGTCGAAGGGAACGTTGTTCTCGTACTCTTTCGGGTCGAATGCATCTTTTTCCGTTGTTGTTTCTTCTGGCTTGGCGGCCGGTACAGGTGCCTTATCGTTTTTGCAGCCTGTGAGGGCAGTGAGGGAAAGACAGGTGGCGAGCAAGATGAGGGTCAGTTTCTTTTTCATAATTTGGTCTCCTTTTTCTATGGCTAGATTTCTTTTTCCTAACTTTTTATACACATTGATCAAAAATGTGCAACAGTATATTTCAATATATTCCAAAAAAATCTCTAAAACGCCTAGTTTAAGCCATTTATAGAAGATAGATACAGAAATCATCAAAGAATCCTCACAAATTCAATTCTTGTTTGATTGTAATTATTTTACTTATTTACTTTAATTTACTTTACTTACTTACTTTATACTTTTTTATATTTTTATACTTTTACTGGTTTCCTCTTTAGAGGAAACAATTAAATAAAAAAATTAAAGAAAAAATAATTGAATTGAATTGAAAAATTGAAAAAATTAAATTGAAGAAGAGAAAAACACAAAGATACCAAAGATACAAAAATACAAAACAAAAAATAAAGCCGCCGATAAACGGCGGCCAGTAAAAACAAAAAAAGGAGGTGATACCGTGAAAACATGAAAAAATGAAAAAGAAAAACATAAAAAAAACACAGCTGAAACAACTAAAACTGAACTAAGTAAATATAAGAACAGCAAAGCAAGGCCGCCGATGGACGGCGGCCAGTAAAAACAAAAAAGGAGGTGATATCATGAAAACATGATGAAAAACGAAAACCAAAGCACAACCGACAACTGAATTTAGGCACTGCAAGGCCGCCGATGAACGGCGGCCAGCAAAACAAAAATCACAGAATATAAGAGGTAATAATATGAATACATCAGATCACTTAACCAAAAAAATCAATAATTTCAGAACCGGCAATACACAATACATGTCAAATCCATCACGGGTAGAAAGTGTTGTAACAAACTTTATGAACATGACACTCAGGGAACTGAAAGAACTTCAAACAGCTCTACGGAGCTGTTACATTGATAATATACTTATAGGTTTAGGTTTAACTGAAAACGGAGAGTTGTACGAAGAACAATTGAATATGAAATATATAGAGCTTGCATGTCTGATCAATAACACCTATATTGTTAGTGAGATAGATCTAATGATTTACTATCTAAATATGACATATTTTCTAATGGACGGAGAAAAAGTATCCATGCCTGTCAAAATGTTCATGTCAATCCCACTAACGTCATTCTATTTCTATATGGATAGTATTTCTGACAAACCAGGTTTACTAAATCAGCTTAAATACATTACTGGACATTGTGAATACAATGACGGTTATACTATCGAAAATTTTATTAAAGAAAAATTTTCAAAAATTAACCAACCATGGTGGATAGGAATACCAATAGAGGAATTCAGGCAATCTGTAAGAGATTCTTGCATGGATATTGGAAAGCTCTTGTTTGACAGCTTTCAGGAGGCATTTTCTAAACAATATCCCATATGCAGTGTCCGGGAAAAATATATAGACGACTTTTATGAATTGGATAATATGGAATTAGTAGATTTTGATCTGTCAAATGAAGAATACCATTAATTAGAAAGGAAAATACAAATATGCCAACTATAAGCAAAGACCCATGTGTAATACTTGAATCAGCCAGAGGTTTTGAAACATTATATTTACACGACAAACTGTTAAATGATAACAGAGAGATATTTTTTACAAATGAAGTTACTGCTCAATCTTGCAGTAATCTGATCACTCAGCTGATATATCTCAACAGAATTGAACCGGATAAAACAATTACCCTGTATCTCAACAGCCCTGGAGGTTCCGTAATTGACGGTCTTGCCGTTTATGATGTAATACGCCTTCTTGACGCGCCTGTCAAAACCGTTTGTGTGGGAACCTGTGCAAGTATGGGCGCAATCCTGTTTCTGGCGGGCGCAGAACGTGAAATTATAGAACATGGACGTATTATAATACATGATCCCTCATATGGTATGCAGCACAGTATAAGCGGTAAAAAACCACATCAAATCCAGCTCGAATTGGACGAATTAAACAAATGGCGTGAATCCCTTGCAAAAATTATTTCAGAACGCACAGAAAGGCCTCTGGAAGAAATTTATGAAGCCACAGCAAACGATACTTATTTTAACGCGGAAGAGGCAGTAAAATTCGGCCTTGCAACGCACATAAAGAAAGGCGGTATTTAAAATGAATACAACTACAAACACACGATATGGCAAAAGAATCCTTGCATCCAATGTCGAGATAACAAATGATACTTGTATAAGCGGCTGCAATAATAATGATATAGTCTGCGGAAATTCTGGTTCCGGTAAGACTGGGGGATATGTTATTCCGAATATTCAGAATATTGATGGTTCTCTGGTTGTATCTGATACAAAAAGGCAGCTGGAACACAGATTCAGGAAAGAACTGGAGGAAAAAGGCTATAGGGTTTATACCCTTGACTTTGTAAATCCTGAAGCTTCTTATGGATATAATCCGATGTCATTTATCAGGCAGGATTCTGACGGCAACTATTGTGAACAGGATATATTAAGTCTCGCGCGGCTGCTCTGTCCCATGGGCAGCTTCTCAGAGCCTATATGGGATCTCTCCGCTGCAAGTTATACAGCTTTTCTCATTGCATACTGCCTTGATACAGAGCCTCCGGAAAATAGAAATCTGATACGCGTAGGAGAATTGCACAGACAGTTTATACAGCCGAATAATGAACTTATATTTATGGAATGGGCTTCTGAACATCCGGATTCTCTTGCTGCCAAGAAGTATTTCGAAATATCGGCTAACAAAAATGCTGATAAAATGTTCTACAGTACGATTGGATTTGTAAACGTCAATCTGGAACCTTATTCCTTTAAAGAAGCGAAATGCATTTTTGCCAACGAGGACAGCTTTGATATTTCGGAGCTTGGGTTCAGAAAAACTGTTCTGTTTCTAAACGTCAGCGATACCGACAGAACATTTGACCAGATAGTTAATATATTCTACACACAAGCACTCCAGGTCTTGTGCGCTAATGCCGATTTCTCTGAAGACGGCAAACTTCCTGTTCCGGTACGAATCATCATGGATGATTTTGCCTCAAGCACGGTGATCCCTGACTTTGACAAGATCATTTCCGTAATCAGATCAAGGGATATATCTGTAAGCCTGATCATACAGTCTCTATCCCAGCTCGAAAGTATGTATACGCCGGCTATAAGCCGTACTATCATCAATAATTGTGATCACATTCTGTATCTCGGAAATCAGGATATGAATACTGCATGCTATATTGCCGCCAGAGCCGGAAAAACACCAGAGGCAATCCTAAGTAAGCCACGTGATAAAGCAATCCTGATCACTTCCGGTGAAAAAGCACGCCTGGTGGATAAAATCATTCCTTACAGTACTGTGACAGACATTAAGAAAAAAGAAGAAACAGAAGAAATTAATCTTGAATCGTTGTTTGATTAAAATATACTAGTACATCATTGCATTAATTTCGAAGTAATAAGCGTTCGATGTTCATGTCAGTACAAGGCGGAGGAAGGAGGCGATGCGGTGGCATCGTTGACTGACGACAACGCAGTAATGGTATGGACAGCGAGCGACTATTGCTCGATTATTAATGCAACGATGTACTAGCCGTACCGCCGTATGATAAGTAAAAAACTGGGAAGCCTTGTAAACAAGGGTTTCCCAGTACATAAATCATTCAAATTGTAGTATTATTTAGTTATCCGATGGTGGTGACATCAGACGTGTTTTCTGGTATGGCATGTTTAGGGGGTGTATTTTTGTGGCAGCTGTTGTCAATAGTTCTCGTATGAAAATAGGGAGGTGTTTTGAAAGAAAAAGGGGAATTGGTTACATAGTGTGTTTGGGACTTCAAAGAAAAAAGGGATACCAGTTTGGGCGGATGCCCATAAGGAAGTAAATAGAATTTCCGGAAAAACCGGCATGGCAGAGGTCACGCCGGTTTTTCTGTCAGTAGTTCCGGTTTGGCAAGTGGAATCCGGATTTTCCCCACATAGGTAAAATAGACTTCAATCGTGACATGTTTCTTCCCGCCGATCTTCTCTGGGCTGTGGATCACAATCTTTTCAATCAGCTCATTTACCGTAGCGGCGTCCAGCTCCTGCAAATCGGAATACCTGTCGGCAAGCTGGAGGAAACGCCCCACATCGGCAATCTGTCTGGCTTCATTTTCAATTTCTCTCTCCAGCGAAGCTGCAAGCTGCTGAATTTCCGCCTGCTCCGCTTCATACTGTGCCGAAAGTTTTTGAAAGCGGAGGTCGCTCAGCTTGCCAAGAACGGAATCTTCATAAAGCCTTTGGATGATCTTGTCCAAATCCTCCATGCGCTTCTGCGCCCCGGAGAGGGCTTTCCGCTTCTGTGCCAGTTCCGCCTTCCGGCTGGCTTCGTCCTGCGCCAGCATTTCCTGGGTGAAATCATCCCGGAACAAGCGCACATAGGTCAGCGTCCCCTGAATACATTCCAGAACCCGTCTATAAAGCGTGACTTCCCGGATGTAGTGGATTTTACAGGAACCTGTATTGCTCTTATAGTTGGAGCAGACAAAATGATCCTGTGAATCATCCTTGTAGGTGTTGCAGGTACAGTAATAGAGCTTCGCACCGCAGTCGGCACAGTAGACAAGTCCGGAGAAAATGCTGGTTTTCCCTGTCTTTGTCGGCCTGCGCTTGTTGGCTCTTAACACCTGTACCCGTTCCCACTGTCCACGTTCAATAATCGCCGGCTGCGTATCTTCAAATACCCTCTGGTTTTCTTTCGGGTTTTCCATCCGCTTCTTGAATTTGAGGGATTTGGTATAGGTCTTGAAGTTGACGGTACAGCCAGTATATTCCGGCCGCTCCAGTATTCCAGCGACAGACTTCGCACACCACTGGTACAGGTTATCCGGCATGGACCATCCTTTCTGTCTGGCGTTATACGCAGTAACCGTCAATACCCTGTCGGCAGTCAGGATTTTTGCGATCTGCATGGGGCCTTTGCCCGCAATGCATAGGTCAAAGATACGCCGCACCACCTTTGCGGCTTCCTCGTCTACAATCCATTTCTTTTTATTCTCCGGGTCTTTGATATATCCGTAGGGCGGATTGCTGGCGATATGTTCCCCGGCTTCTCCGCGCATTTTTACGACTGCCCGGATTTTTTTGCTTGTGTCCTTTGCGTAATAATCGTTAAATACGTTTTTGAACACGGCGAAGTCGTTTTCGCCCTTTGCGCTGTCCACATCATCGTTGATGGCGATAAACCGGACATCGTAGGCGGGGAAAATGAAATCCTGTAGCCGCCCCATATAGGAATATTCCCGGCCCAGACGGGACAGGTCTTTGACAATCAGGGTAGAAACCGAATAATCTTCCACATATTTCATCATTTCCTGAAATCCGGGCCTTTGAAAATTCGTTCCTGAGAATCCGTCGTCCACGAAAAACATGGGATTGCGGAATCCGTGTTCCGCCGCATATTTGGACAATAACGCCTTTTGGTTGGTGATGGAATTGCTCTCCCCATCAAGAGCATCGTCCTGACTTAGACGGCAATATAACGCTGTGATCTTATCTGGCTGCTGGTTCATAGTAGCTCCTTTCCTCCCGTATATCGGGATAACAGCCAGGTAAACGGTTGCCTATATTATAACGTGCCGTTCCTCTTTTTTCAGCAGCTTTCATTCGGTTTCCTCCAAATTTCCTGCCATGATACGGCGCAGCTTGTCCAGTACGCTTTCCGCCTCTCCCTCCGTATAATGGGGGATGACATGATAGACCGTATTCCCTTCAACGGCAATCATTTCTTCTGTGCTGAAATCAAACTCGAAAACGCCGTCTTTGAAATGCTCTGCCACACGCTCGGCAATTTCAGGTTTCAGATTTTTTGGAAGTTTGCTTAAATCCACAGGCTTACACAATCCCATCACGCTCCTTCCTTGCAGGCAAAATATTCAGCGTAATGACCGCCGGACGGCCAAGCCCCTGTTTTTTACGGATGATTAGACCGTTGCGTTCCAATTCCTGAAATGCCCTAGTCGCCACCTGCCTGCTCCTATGTAGTTTTCCTTTTGCTTCTTCCAGCGTAAAGTAGAGACGAATCCGCCCGTCCGGTTCTATGTATCCGTTTTCTCTGGAAATACCCGCCCGGTCTAAGAGCAGGGCATACAGTACCTTTGCATCGTTGGATAAGTCCATCGGCACCAGAAAACGAGGAAACGGCAGATAGGGCGGTACGCCGCTGTCCTCTTTGTAAGGCATCAAAAAATCATTTTGCATTATGTACTCCTTTCCATCAATCCCTCCCTGATTGATTGGATTGATATTGACTTTCTTGTTATTAACTTTTTCTCTTTAATTTCCGTCTAAATATGGGCCGTCAAGGCCGTCTGGAAATCCGCCGCCGGAAAGAGAGGAACAGGGCTGCCCGGAGCGTCAGGTTTTCCAGTCTCTGAAAATCCAGTATTGGAGAATCCCATATAGGTGGAAATGGCAAAAGCGGTAAATTGGCAAAGTAGAAACCAACACCTATCTGGGGAAATCCCGTTTAGGTTAAAATCGTCCTGCGGACAGTTAAAAGCAGGTTTTAGAGGGGAGCAGGGGATTTATCCCTCATACCCGTTGACCGCAGCCTGAAACGCCAATAATCTCAAGGCTTTTTTGCTTCTAATTGTCCGCATTGGAGCCGCCTTTTCCTGTCGCTGGCTGTTTTCTGTCTGCGGTGGACTTTCTTTGCACAGAGTTTACAGTATTTTGCCCGGTTGGAACCGGGAAGGAATGATTGGCCGCAGACCACGCAGCGTTTTAATTCCTCCCGGAACAGCAGCGCCGTTTCCAGCGGTCCGTCCAGCGGCAGGACAGCGCAGCGGAACCATTTGCAGAGAAGCGAATAGGAAATACTCTGGACGCAGACACATTCCTCCCCGTTGTCCAGAAGAATACAGTTTCCGTTATCGTAGTTGCAGCACTCGTGTACCAGTTTACGCATCCGGCGGTACTGCGGATAATTCATTACTGGAATCTGATTGTGGATAAAAACGCCTCCTTCCTACCGTAAAAAAATATCCCTCTACTATACAGTTCATTTTTGGGGCAAAATGACGGGGGTATTTTGCAAATTTCACAAAAAATTCATAATTGCCGTGTTCGGGTAAGCGGTTATAAAATAAACCCCTCATATATCCGTACATTTTTAAGAGGAAAGTTGCCGTCTGCATAAAAATTTGTCAAAAAAATCCGCCGCAGTTGTTCCTGCGACGGATTTTCTATGGAGCAGACAGATATTCAAATTTATACCCGATTCCGGCAACACTCTCAATATAATTTGGCAGATTGGGTTCAAACCTTAGTTTCTTCCGAAGTTTGCTCACATGGTTATGGATTGCCTTCCTTGAATAGAAATTATAATCCTCTTTCCAGACTATATCGGTAATCAATTCATAAGTAAAAACACGCTTTGGGTTGGCAGCCAGTAATGCCGGTATGTCAAATTCTTTGCCTGTCAGAGAGATAACTCGCTCCCGGACTCTTACAATACGGTGCTCCAGGCAAAGATAAAGTTCGCCTTCCTGTATTTCTGTCAGGACATTTTTGATTTTTGTAGGTGAAGCATGATAAGAATCACGAACAAATTTAGGGGAACTCTCTTGCCCCGTTTTAAAAACACGGGGCAGGAACGGATGTGGGTAAGAAACAAATCCTCCGTTGCAAACCTAAACACACTTGCCCATATCAGTCTTTTGGCTGTTGCCATTGCTGCAGT
>Ga0137307_102594_pt1 | contig 12169 bp, 10 predicted proteins | sample NAcewD2O_March_2_FD_97180 | JGI IMG/M metagenome (GOLD analysis project Ga0137307, IMG submission 97180) | Mouse cecal microbial communities from Vienna, Austria - N-Acetylglucosamine amended D2O_March | ecosystem: Host-associated > Mammals > Digestive system > Large intestine > Cecum | place...
CAGACGGAAATTAGGAAAAACAGATTTCTTTTATTTATAATTGTCATAATAGCAAATTAAGTGTTTTTTAATGTTTACTAATGGGAACTTTTTGCAGGAGACGGATTATCCAGGCAACGGCAAACTTCACTGTTGACTTTCTGTAATGCATCCGCATTCATTTTCACTACTTTGCGGTCGTAGGTCATCAGTCCGTTGATTTCCGATTCCACATCGGTGGTTTGGGTATATACGGCACCGCATAGTCCCAATGCCGACAGTTCCTTGAGACGGTTGGCGTACTTCAGGTACTCTTCCGTTGCTTCTTCTTTGCCTTTCAGGTCGCCGTATCCCCAGTTACGGTCTTCGTTCCACAGATGTCCTTTCAGCGCCATGCCGATTCCGCCGAACTCACCGATTACATTCACCCGGTCGGCATCGAAGAGGAACATGACGGGTTCCGGATAACTGTGCAGGTCGAGAATATCCCCGCAAGGGAAATAATTGCCGCCACTGGCGGGATTCACCGGGCGCGTCGGGTCATATTTCTTGGTCCAGTCAGCTATTTCTACGGATTTGAATTGTCCCATCGCTTCGTTGAACGGTGTCCATACGCCAATGCAGGGATAAGAATAGAGACAATCCATCACCTCTTTCCACTCTTTCCGGTAGATGGCTTCCGATTCCGAAGTGCGTACCATCTCCGGACCATAGTAGAACTGCTTATATTGCCAATCCTGATTCTTGTCGCCGTTGGGCATATCCTGCCATACCGTCATTCCCAGACGGTCGCAATGCGCATACCAACGTGCCGGTTCCACTTTCAGGTGCTTGCGTATCATGTTGAATCCGAGTTCCTTGGTCTTTTCGATGTCGTAGCACAAGGCTTCGTCCGTCGGTGCTGTATACAGTCCGTCGGGCCACCAACCCTGGTCCAGCGGTCCAAACTGGAACAAAGCCTCGTTATTCAGTTCCAGGCGTACGATGCCATCCGCGTCACGACGGGTGGAGTACTTACGCATGGCAGCATAGCTGTCCACCTTATCCACTACCTTGCCTCCACTTCTCAGAGTCACTTTCAGCGTATAAAGGAAGGGGGAATCCGGACTCCACAACTTGGCATTCCGGGGCATGGACACCTCCACCGGCTCTGCATTGATACTTTTGCCGGTGGCTACCAGTTGATTGCCGTCATACACATTCACTTCCAGAAGGTCTGATGGACATCCGGCATTCAGTTCAGCTTTCACCGTCAGCATGTTACGGTCAATATCGGGAGTGATACGGAGGTTCTCGATATGCTTTCCGGCAACCGGCTCCATCCATACCGTCTGCCAGATGCCGCTTACGGGAGTATACCAGATACCTTCCGGATTACTGACCTGCTTTCCACGAGGTTGAGGTCCTTTGTCCGTCGGGTCCCAAACCTTTACAACCAACTGATTGGCACCTTTGGCGGAAAGGGCGGCAGTAATGTCGAAGGAGAACGGGGTAAATCCACCCGTATGGCTGCCAACTTTCACGTCGTTCACCCACACGTCCGTTTTCCAGTCGACAGCGCCAAAGTGCAGCAGTACTTGTTTTCCTTTCCAGGAGGAAGGTACTTCAAAACTGCGCTGGTAGACCAGTTCCTGATTTTGATTGATTCTTTTTCCGACTCCGGACAAGGAGGATTCGATGGCGAAAGGAACAAGTATCTGTCCTTCAAACTCTGCCGGAAGATGCTCACCTTTATTTATAACGGCATAATTCCACAGTCCGTTCAAGTTCTTCCAGTCACTCCGTTCCATGATGGGACGGGGATATTCGGGCAACACATTTGCGGGATTAATCCGAGACGCCCAGTCTGTTTTGATTTTATCACCTGCCGGCTTCCATTGTGCCGAGCTTCCGATTGCAAACAACGTCAAGAATGACGATATGAGGAAAAGTCTTCTCATTGTATTATAACTTTTTATTGGTTTCTACGAAAGCAAAGATAAGCCGATTCTGAAAAAAAGAATAGAAATTTCGAGCCAATAAATGCCACATTTATCCCTTCTGACGCTTAAAACTTCCGGATTATCCTAAATTTGCAGGTTCCTGCACCGAACAGCCTATCTATCTTTTCCGCCATTCCCGCGAATCCGGCGTCGACGTCAGAACAACATTTAAATCGGGATTGTCAATAAAGAATTGGCAGCTATTCTTTAATAGCATTCAAGTCACGGAACAACTTAATATATTTCGGCCAAAAGTAACAGAGAGACAATATTAAAGCCAATACCAAGGTCGTTATGCATAGATAAAAAGCGAGTGAACTAATGGTATTCAAATTAGAGAGAAAGAGAGTGAAGAAGACTGCCAAGGCGATACCCGACACTACTTCTCCCGAAAGCGCGTATATTTTGATGGATGTTGTTTCGGAGAACAATTTGGCTGGTGTAATCACTACAGGCAGGGACAACGGAAAGCTGTTTGTTCTTCATCCACTCAAAATTTATGTATCACTGATTAAAAGGCAAACAAAGGAATGAATTGCTACGGAGTAACACGCTTGCGGACGTGACAACGAGGAATAAATTCTTTTTGTTGTCGTAAAGAAATTGATAATAAAGTTACCAGACAAATGCTTTCTCAATTATCCCACCGTCATTTAAATTCTTTAACCATTACAGGATATTTCATCCGGAGTCTCCCCTCACACACATTGAAAACAGACAAGTATTCTGTAAGATAACACATGACGAAACCGCAACTTTTTAGTAACTTTGCACAGTTTTAAATTACACGGAACGAATGGAGTTTAAGTATGACATTATTGTAATCGGTGCCGGACATGCCGGATGCGAGGCAGCAGCTGCTGCCGCAAACCTCGGTTCAAAGACCTGTCTCATCACAATGGATATGAACAAAATCGGTCAGATGAGTTGCAATCCGGCAGTGGGAGGCATCGCCAAAGGACAAATAGTACGCGAAATAGACGCCCTGGGAGGATATACGGGCCTGGTGACAGACCAGACAGCCATACAGTTCCGTATACTGAACCGCTCCAAAGGCCCTGCCATGTGGAGCCCGCGCGCACAGTGCGACCGCAACAAATTCATCTGGGCATGGAGAGATATTCTGGAGAACATCCCCAATCTGCATATCTGGCAGGATACCGTGCAGGAAATCCTCGTTGAAAACGGTGAGATTACGGGAGTAGTGACCCTCTGGGGAGTAACGTTCCGTGCCAAATGTGTAGTACTCACCGCAGGCACTTTCCTCAACGGACTGATGCACGTGGGGCGCACTATGCTTCCGGGCGGACGCATGGCAGAACCTGCATCCTACCAATTAACCGAGTCCATCGCCAAACATGGCATCACATTCGGACGCATGAAGACGGGAACCCCCGTACGCATAGACGGACGCAGCGTGCATTATGAGGATATGGAAATCCAAGACGGAGAATGCGACTTCCACAAATTCTCGTTCATGAACACCGGCATACGCCACATCAAACAGCTTCCATGCTGGACTTGCTTCACCAACGAAGAATCGCACCGCATCCTTCGCGAAGGGCTCCCCGATTCTCCCCTTTTCAACGGACAGATTCAAAGTATCGGTCCGCGTTACTGTCCCAGCATAGAAACCAAGATTGTGACCTTTCCCGACAAACCGCAGCACCAGCTTTTTCTGGAGCCCGAAGGAGAAACAACCCAAGAACTCTACCTGAACGGATTCTCTTCTTCATTGCCCATGAGCATCCAGATTGCGGCGTTGAAAAAGATACCGGCATTCAGAGATTTGGTCATCTACCGCCCCGGCTATGCCATCGAATACGACTTCTTTGACCCTACGCAACTGAAGCATACGCTGGAGACGAAGAAAATAAAGAATCTGTTCTTTGCCGGACAAGTAAACGGAACTACCGGTTACGAGGAAGCTGCCGGACAAGGAATCATGGCAGGTATCAACGCCCACATCAATTGCCACGGCGGAGAACCGTTTGTCCTAGCAAGGGATGAAGCATATATCGGTGTTTTAATCGATGACCTGGTAACAAAAGGCGTGGACGAGCCTTACCGCATGTTTACTTCCCGTGCCGAATATCGCATCCTCCTCCGTATGGACGATGCCGACATGCGCCTCACGGAAAAAGCATGGAAGTTGGGACTCGCCAAGGAAGACCGCTACAGACTGCTGACAGAAAAGCGTGAAGCCGTGAACCGAATCATAGACTTCGCACGAAATTACTCGATGAAGCCGGCATTAATCAATCCGGCATTGGAACAGCTTGGCACTACCCCGCTCCGCCAGGGATGCAAACTGATTGATTTGATAAACCGGCCGCAAGTAACGATTGATAATATTGCCGAACACGTCAACGCCTTTAAGCGGGAACTGGATAAGATCTCCGACAGAAAGGAAGAGATTCTGGAAGCGGCAGAAATACTTATCAAATACGAGGGGTACATCGGACGCGAACGGATTATCGCGGATAAGTTGGCAAGGCTGGAAAGCATCAAGATAAAGGGCAAATTTGACTATAGCTCCATCCAATCCCTTTCTACCGAAGCCAGACAGAAACTGATGAAGATCGACCCGGAAACAATAGCCCAGGCAAGCCGCATTCCGGGAGTATCTCCAAGCGACATCAACGTACTGCTGGTGCTTTGCGGACGATAGCACACGAAGTTCCACGTGAAACAAAGAATTCAACAAATGTATTAAATAAACTGATTATGAGTAAAGAAACACTTGCCAAAAGCATTCGGGAAATACCCGACTTCCCCATCCCGGGAATTCTATTCTACGATGTAACCACCCTGTTCAAGGAACCTGCCGCCTTGCAGGAACTTTCGGACACGCTGTACGAGATGTACAAGGACAAAGGAATAACCAAAGTAGCAGGTATCGAATCAAGAGGTTTCATTATGGGACCAATTCTCGCCACCAGACTGGGGGCAGGTTTCGTTCCCATCCGCAAACCGGGAAAGCTGCCAGCAGAAACCATTGAGGAAAGCTATGACAAAGAATACGGCAAAGACACCATACAGATGCACAAGGATGCCATCACCGAAGACGATGTAGTATTGCTGCACGACGACTTGCTGGCAACCGGCGGAACAATGGAAGCAGCCTGCAAGCTGGTGAAACAGACAAATCCCAAGAAAACTTATGTAAACTTCATCATCGAGCTGAAAGACCTCCACGGGAGAGAAGTGTTCGGCAAGGATGTAGAGGTAGAGACGGTGCTTTCATTATAAGCAAATCGTCTCCTTAAGCCATCTCCAATTTTCCTCCTTCCGGAAGGAGGGAAACCAAAGGACGGGATAGAACAATCATGGAGAACAAGAAATCAAAATCAGGTTATAGATACAAGATAATTTATGGAAAGCAGTTCTGAATTACGAACCAACGACTACCTCAAAGGGATTGTATCCAACCTTCCCGAAAGCCCCGGTATTTACCAATATCTGAATACTGAAGGAACCATCATATACGTAGGAAAGGCCAAAAACCTGAAGCGAAGAGTATCCTCCTACTTCAACCGCGAGCACGAACCGGGAAAGACACGGGTATTGGTAAGCAAGATTGCAGATATCCGGTATATCGTGGTGAATACGGAAGAAGACGCGCTGTTGCTGGAGAACAATCTTATCAAGAAATACAAGCCACGCTACAACGTGCTGTTGAAAGACGACAAAACGTATCCCAGCATCTGCGTGCAGAACGAATACTTTCCACGCGTATTCAGAACCCGGAAGATAATCCGTAACGGCTCCTCCTATTATGGCCCTTACAGCCATATACCTTCCATGTACGCATTACTCGACCTCATCAAGCACCTGTACCCTTTGCGTACATGCCACCTGAACCTCTCTCCGGAGAACATACGTGCCGGAAAGTTCAATGTCTGCCTGGAATATCACATCAAGAACTGTGCAGGACCCTGCATCGGCAGACAAAGTCAGGAGGAGTATCTGAAAAACATCGCTGAAATCAAGGAAATACTCAAAGGGAATACCCAGGAGATAGAACGGATGCTTTTCCAACAAATGCAGGAACTGGCAGCCGAAATGAAGTTTGAAGAAGCACAGAAGATAAAGGAGAAATACCTGCTGCTTGAAAACTACCGGGCGAAATCGGAAGTGGTAAGTAACGTGCTGCACAATATCGACGTATTCTCCATCGAAGAAGACAGTGACGGGAAGTCTGCTTTTATCAATTACCTGCACATCACGAACGGTGCCATCAACCAGGCTTTCACCTTCGAATACAAGAAGCGGCTGAACGAGACCAAAGAAGAACTGCTCTCACTCGGCATCATCGAAATGCGGGAGAGGTACAAAAGCCTTTCGCGCGAAATCATCGTGCCTTTTGAGCTGGATATGGAACTGAAAGACGTCGTTTTCACCATACCGCAACGGGGAGACAAAAAGAAACTGCTGGAACTCTCCATCCTCAACGTGAAGCAGTACAAAGCCGACCGTCTGAAACAAGCCGAAAAATTGAATCCGGAACAACGGACCGTACGTCTGCTGAAAGAGATACAGCAAGAGCTGCACCTGGACCGCCTGCCCATGCAGATAGAATGCTTCGACAACTCCAATATCCAAGGTTCCGACCCCGTGGCCGGGTGCGTGGTCTTCGTCAAGGGGAAACCTTCCAAGAAAGATTACCGCAAGTACAATATCAAGACCGTAGAGGGGCCGGACGACTATGCTTCCATGAAAGAAGTCGTAAAACGGCGCTATCAGCGCGCCATAGAAGAAAAAGCTCCCCTGCCCGACCTTCTTATCACCGACGGCGGGAAAGGGCAAATGAGCGCCGTAAAAGAGGTGATGGACGAACTTGGTCTGAACATCCCCATCGCCGGACTTGCCAAGGATGGCAAACACCGCACTTCCGAGCTGCTGTACGGCTTCCCTCCCCAAACCATCGGATTGAAACAGAACACCCCCCTCTTCCGGTTGCTGACGCAGATTCAGGATGAAGTACACCGCTTTGCCATCACCTTCCACCGCGACAAACGCAGCAAACGGCAGATAGCCTCTGCACTGGACGAGATAAAAGGCATCGGAGAAAAGACAAAAAGTGCGTTGCTCAAGGAGTTCAAAAGCGTGAAGCGTATCCGCGAAGCATCTGCCCAAGAGCTGGCAACCGTAGTGGGAGAAGCAAAGGCAAGAATCATACAGACCTATTTTTCGGAAAAATAAGCACTGATTTACAGCGTATTGAGCAGCCATTATCAGACACTGGTGTTCAAGCGGACAGACACTGGCGTCTGAGACGACAAGGTCCAGTATCTGTCAAAACGCCTGATAATGCTCACGGCTATTTCATTCAAAGGCTGTTTCATTTAAAGGAGGTAAAGGGAGTTATCGCCCTTCGGGCTCAGGGGTTAAGCCGATACTTCTGCAAGTACATACGCAAGAGTACCGGCTCTAACTTCTTTAGCTCCTGACGGAGCGAAGTGATAGATCCTCTAACTGCTGCAAATGAAAAAGCCGCGGATAATGCCTGATAAATCGGCCCGTAAAGCCATGTACGCAACGAATTAATTCGTAACTTTGTTGCCTCAAAAAGACAAGAAAAACATGAGAGTAGTGATACAACGTGCCGGACACGCTTCCGTCACCATCAACGGAACCTGCAAAGCCTCCATCGGAAAGGGCCTCATGATACTCGTAGGCATCGAAGAATCCGATGGAAAGGAAGATATCGACTGGCTCTGCAAGAAGATAGTCAACCTGCGCGTTTTCGATGACGAAAACGGCGTAATGAACAAGTCCATTCTTGATACAGGCGGCGACATACTGGTCATCAGCCAGTTCACCCTCCACGCCTCCACCAGGAAAGGCAACCGTCCCTCCTACATACGGGCAGCACGGCCGGAAATATCCGTGCCGCTGTACGAACAATTCTGCAGAGAACTGAGCCTGGCTTTAGGTAAAGAAATAGGTACCGGCGAATTTGGCGCCGACATGAAGGTAGAACTGATGAACGATGGCCCCGTGACCATCTGTATGGATACAAAAAACAAGGAATAATGACGCTAGAAGAAGCACAGAAACAAGTGGATTCCTGGATAAAGGAATACGGAGTACGCTATTTCAGCGAACTCACCAACATGGCCATCCTGACCGAAGAGGTGGGCGAACTGGCCCGTGTCATGGCCCGCAAGTATGGAGACCAGTCCTTCAAGGAGGGAGAAAAAGACAACCTCGACGATGAAATGGCAGACGTTCTCTGGGTACTTCTCTGCATTGCGAACCAGACCGGAGTGAACCTTACCGAAGCCTTTCACCGCAACCTCGAGAAGAAAACCGGACGTGACCAGACAAGACATATCAATAACCCGAAATTGAAAGATTATGGAGAAAAATGAGCCTACCCAAAGCAAGTACGATGCCGCCCTGGCAAAGTACAACACCCAGCTGGATGATGCGGAAATAGCTGCACAAGCTGCCAGAATCATTGCAGAGAAAGTGCCGGCAAACAATACACCGGAAGTAAAGAAATTCCTTTTCAGCTGCATCGACCTCACCACGCTGAACAGTACGGACAGCGACGAAAGCGTCATGAAGTTCACCCAGAAAGTGAATAAATTCGACGAAGAGTTCCCCGACCTGAAGAATGTGGCAGCCATCTGTGTATACCCCAATTTTGCAGAAGTCGTAAAAGACACGCTGGAAGTGGAAGATGTAAAAATAGCATGTGTATCAGCGGGGTTCCCCTCCTCCCAGACTTTCGTCGAAGTGAAAGTGGCAGAAACCGCCATGGCCCTGATGGAAGGCGCCGACGAGATAGACATCGTCATTTCGGTGGGCAAGTTCCTGGCAGGCGACTACGAAAGCATGTGCGAGGAGATACAGGAGCTCAAGGCTACCTGCAAGGAGCACCACATGAAGGTAATCCTCGAAACCGGAGCCTTGAAAACGGCTTCGAACATCAAGAAAGCCTCTATCCTTTCCATGTATTCGGGTGCCGATTTCATCAAAACCTCCACCGGCAAGCAGCAGCCTGCAGCTACACCGGAGGCCGCTCTGGTCATGTGCCAGGCCATCAAGGAATATCACGAGCTGACGGGTATCAAGGTAGGCTTTAAGCCTGCAGGAGGAATCAACTGCGTGAATGACGCACTGATTTACTACACTATCGTCAAGGAAGTGCTCGGCGAAGAATGGCTGAACAACGAACTGTTCCGCTTGGGAACCAGCCGTCTTGCCAACCTGCTGCTTTCGGAAATCAAGGGTGAAGAGATGAAATTCTTCTAAGAAGAAGCTGCATCTACCTATGAATAAAGCCTGACGGATTGGATTCCATCAGGCTTTATCATTATCATCGGCCGGAAACAGCTCCGTCATTTCTCCCGCTCCACCACATAGTCCAGATACCCGGCAAGCGCCGCCTTCACCTCCGTATCGGGCAAAGAAGCCAGCAAAGAAAGAGCCTTTTCCTTATATTCATACATCACTTGCGAGGCATACTCTATACCACCATGCTGTTTGGTAAATTCGATTAAATGGGCTATTTCATCCGTCGTTGCCTCCCCGTTCTTTATCTTCACGGCTATCTCTTCCGCTGTTTTATCCTTCACGGTATTGAGTACATGGAGCGTGGGCAGAGTCAACTTCCCTTCCACCATATCATTTCCGGTAGGCTTGCCTATCTCCTTGCTCTCGGAGTAATCGAAAATATCATCCTTTATCTGAAAGCAAAGCCCGATATATTCACCGAACAGACGTACAGATTCCGCCATTTCATCGCCGGCTCCCACCGAAAGAGCTCCCGCCTTCGTACAAGCCGCAAAAAGCACGGCCGTCTTCTTGCGGATAACGTCGAAATAGACATCCTCGGAGAAATGGAGATTGCTGACATTGGAGAGCTGCAGAAGCTCACCATCCGCCAAGTCCTGCCCCAGACAGGAGACAATGTCAATGATGTCATGATTACGGGTCATGCCCACTTGCACCAACGCTGTTGCAAGCAGATAATCGCCTGCCAGCACGGCTACCTTATTATTGAAAACGGCATTAACGGAGAGTTGTCCACGGCGTTCAGTACTTTCGTCCACTACATCATCGTGCACAAGGCTTGCATTATGAAGAAGTTCCAGCGCAACCGCAGCATGCAGGGTTGCAGGACATACCCTACCAAAAAGCTTCGCAGCCAGAAGCACCAGAATGGGGCGCATCATCTTTCCATTCTTCTGCCGGATATGCGCAATCACGCTGTTCAGCAAAAGGTTGGAACTGGTGAGGGCACATTCAAAAAGTTTCTTGAAGTCCTCCAATTCCTCAGAAATCGGAGATTGTATAAGTGATGAGTAGTCCATGCATCTCTATTTGCCCACAAAAATAGTAATAAAACGGTTAATACGGTATTTTTTTGTACTTTTACCATGAAAAAAAAGGATTAAATGTATGAATTCAATCGATAAACTGTTTTTGCTCGATGCATACGCACTGATATATCGGGCTTATTATGCGTTCATCAAGAACCCGAGAATCAACTCAAAAGGACTCAACACTTCGGCCATTCTAGGCTTTGTGAATACCCTGGAAGAAGTACTCAAAAAAGAGAATCCCACACACATAGGGGTGGCCTTCGACCCGTCGGGACCTACCTTCCGCCACGAAGCCTACAAGCAATACAAGGCACAGCGCGAAGAGACGCCCGAGGCCATCCGCCTTTCCGTACCTATTATAAAGGATATCATCCGCGCCTACCGCATCCCCATCCTCGAGGTGGGCGGCTATGAAGCGGACGACGTAATAGGCACGCTTGCCACCGAAGCCGGACGGCAGGGCATCACCACCTATATGATGACTCCCGACAAGGACTACGGACAACTAGTATCAGCCAATGTCTTCATGTACCGTCCCAAGCACACCGGCGGATTCGAGATTATGGGCACGGAAGAGGTAAAGACGAAGTTCAATATACAGTCCACGGAGCAGGTCATCGATATGCTCGGGCTGATGGGAGATGCTTCCGACAACATCCCCGGCTGTCCGGGTGTGGGCGAGAAAACCGCACAGAAACTGATTGCCGAATTCGGCAGTATCGAGAATCTGCTGGAACACACCGGGCAACTGAAAGGCGCACTGAAAACGAAAGTGGAAACAAACCGGGAGATGATTACCTTCTCCAAATTCCTTGCCACCATCAAAACGGATGTCCCCATCCGACTCGACATGAATTCGCTTGTCCGGGAAGAGCCGAACGAAGAAGAACTCCGCAGGATTTTCGAGGAACTGGAATTCCGTACGCTTATCGACCGAGTACTCAAAAAAGGAAACGGCGACTCTTCCTCCCCCACCCCAACCTCTCCGGCCCCCGACCCCTTTGCCGGAACTCTGTTTGCCCAGCCGCAAATCTCCACTCCCGAAAACAGTGTCCCTGTTCAAGGCGATTTGTTTGCAAATTTGGCGGGCGAGTGGACGGGCGCTTCCGAAAATTCAAATCTGAAGCGGTTAGAAATGCTCGATGTGGATTATCAACTCATTGATACAGAAGAAAAAAGAAGGAAAATTATTCAAAAGTTACTTACAAGCAAAATTCTCTCAATAGATACCGAAACCACCGGAACCGAACCGATGGATGCCGAACTCGTGGGAATGAGCTTCAGCGACGCTGAAAATCGGGCGTACTACGTACCCGTGCCTGCTGAACGAGAGGAAGCCTTAAAAATTGTAAATGAGTTCCGCCCACTCCTCGAAAACGAAAAATCCATGAAAGTAGGACAAAATATCAAGTACGATATGATTATCCTCCAGAATTACGGAGTCCGGGTGAAGGGCAAGCTTTTCGACACCATGCTTGCCCATTACGTGCTTCAACCCGAACTCCGGCACAACATGGACTATCTGGCGGAAATCTATCTGCACTACCAGACCATCCACATCGACGAGCTGATTGGAGCGCGGGGCAAAAAACAGAAGAACATGCGCGACCTTCCGCCCGAAGACGTCTACCGTTATGCCTGCGAGGATGCAGACGTCACCCTCAAACTGAAGAACGTACTGGAAAAGGAGCTGAAAAAGCAAAGTGCCGAACATCTGTTCTACGAAATAGAGATGCCGCTCGTGCCCGTACTTGTCAATATAGAGAGCAATGGAGTACTGCTCGATACGAAAGCATTGAAGCAGTCGTCCCAGCACTTCACCGTCCGCCTGCAGGAGATTGAAAAGGAAATCTACGGGATGGCGGGAGA
>Ga0137307_102595_pt1 | contig 12167 bp, 8 predicted proteins | sample NAcewD2O_March_2_FD_97180 | JGI IMG/M metagenome (GOLD analysis project Ga0137307, IMG submission 97180) | Mouse cecal microbial communities from Vienna, Austria - N-Acetylglucosamine amended D2O_March | ecosystem: Host-associated > Mammals > Digestive system > Large intestine > Cecum | place...
CTATTTGATTAATTTTTGGTGAAATACCAGATTTGCTAGAATTTGACTAGAATTTTGACGGCGATAGATTGTATTTCTCTTGTATTTTCCAGATTTTATATGATTTTTTAGATGAATTTTACAGAAATACCATCAGAAATCCGGCTCACAGTCGCCCAAAATGTTGACAAAACCATTTTTGCATGGTACTATAACGTAGATGAACGAAGAAATGACAACTTTTTATGTCAAAAAAAATGTAATGAAGTAACATAATTCATTACATTTTTTCTATAATTCCTCTATTTACGGCTTTTTGATCTTCACTCAAAGACATTTTCCGTCTTATCAACAAAAAACCGATATCTTTTTAGGAATATCGGTTTTGGCCTTGAATATAGACTTTACATTGCTATTATAGCCTTTTTACTCTTCTTCCTCCCTCACCTGCGGAATCAGCGAAGCCGCCAGCTTCCCTCTCCCTCTCTGCTTCAGATACAGTACCCCCACGACAGAGAACACCACCGCTCCGATAAAGTTCACCATCAGGTCCTTCATCGTATCCACGATCCCCACATCCAGATAACCGCCGAGATTCCACTCCTGCCCGTTGACCACCAGGGAATCAACGGCCACCTTCACCGGCACATTCGCGCCGTCCGGATTCAGCTTGACTGAACTGATCGCAGGCAGGATCCAATCCTTCTGCATATCTGTCTGGAAGAACCAGTCCATCCCGAATTCGAAGAACTCCCACAGCACCCCTACCGTCATGGAGAAGCAGAATGCCACAAACGCCACGAAATACGGCGACATCTTAATTGAAAACCGTTCGCTCCGGTTAAATATATCGATCATGGCAAACCCGATCGCCGCCATCAAGAATCCGTTGGTCGTATGTAACATAGTATCCCAGATGGATATCTTCACATAGAACGCATGGATCTCCCCTAAGATCTCCGCGGAAAATATGAAGATCAGGATCACCGCCTGCAATCCCGCCGGAATACTCACCCCAAGCTTCTTCTCAATAAGCTTCGGCACCATAAAAAGGATCAGCGTCAGTACCCCCAGGAACATATTGTGATAGTTCCCCAGGAAGAATTGACGCACGATCGATGCCGTCACCAATATCATCAACACTAATTCTACCTTCGTTCTCTTCTTTGCTGCTCCCATATCCTTTCCTCCGTATCGCCTCTTAAATATACAGATTGAACGCAGCGTTCTGCAGTCCAAACTTTCTCAATTATTATAAAGTTTTTACTGCATAGAATCTGTTTTTTGTGGCAAACGGTACTTTTTAGGGGCAAACTCAACGAAAACATCGATTCAATATCTCCGCCGCTTCTCTGATCTGCTCCTCTGTAAGATTCGCATAACCAAGCAGAATGGTCGCTTCCGTTTCCTCTCTCTTCCCGATCCAGTAATCCGACATCCCATACACCCGGATATCCTCCGCCTTAGCTCTTTGGATCAGCTCTTCCTCCGTCATCCCATTGCGAAATGTCAGCAGCAGATGGACTCCCGCGTGCTCCCCGGATATGGTCAGGATGTCCGACATACTCTTAAGCCCTTCGATCAGCACATCGTGCCGGCTCTTATACAGCGCTCTCGTCTTGTTGAGATGCCGTTCATAATACCCCTCTTCGATAAACCTCTGCACGATCATCTGGTCCACCTTGGAGACGGTAGAGTGTACGAAATCATTCCTTCTCTCGTATTCCTCCAGAAGCGGTCCCGGCAGCACTATATAGCTTAAGCGGATCGCCGGGGCGATCGATTTGGAAAATGTACCCAGATAGATCACCTTCTCATGGGCATCATACCCCTTAAGCGCGGGAATCGGCTTCCCTTTATAGCGGTACTCGCTGTCATAATCATCCTCCACGATATACCGCCCTTCTTCCTTCGCCGCCCACCGAAGCAGCTCCATTCTCCGGTTAATGGGCATCACGATCCCGGTGGGATACTGGTGGGACGGGGTCACGTATGCAATATCCGCCCCCGTTTCCTCCAACTCCGACACCTTCATTCCATTCCTGTCAAGGGACACCGGCACCGTCTCGTAATCCAGCGCATTTGCCATGCGATACGCCTGCTTATACGCCGGATTCTCGAATGCGATCCGGTGATCCCTCCCTAATACCATACTCAGGAGCATCAGGATATAATCGCTCCCTGCGCCGACAATGATCTGCTCCGGGGAACAGTTCACTCCTCTGGCCTGATGGAGATAGCTGCAGATCGCATTACGGAATCCATACTCGCCCTTGGAATCACCGGAACGGAACAGCTCTGTCCTGTCATCGACCAGGATGTCTTTGGACAGCTTCCTCCAGGCATTGTAGGGGAAGCTTCGAAGATCGACTCCATTGGGTGAGAAATCATACCGGTACTTCTTCTCTTCCCGCTTAACGGCAGGAGCCTGCTTGCGCTCCCTCACCAGATGGTACAATTCCTCCGTCTGCGCCACGTAGAATCCCTTATATGGTTCCGACTCAATATATCCTTCCGACAGAAGCTGCTCATAGGCAAGCTCCACCGTACTCCTGCTGACTTCCAGATGCTTCGACAATGCCCGTGTGGACGGCAGCTTCTCACCGTAAGCGATCCGTCCTTGTTGGATATCCGTCTTAATATAGCTGTAAATCTGTTCATAGAGAGGCAGCCTGGAACGGCTCTTAAGACTCATCGTCAACTCATTCACCGCAATTCTCCTCCACGAAAAAGGCTGCCGCAGAACGAAATGGAACATATCTGATCTGCGGCAGCCACATCAAACTTCTACTTCGGCAGCTTGAAAGAACTCTTAAGCGACACGATTCGGTTGAATACCAGCGCCTCCGGCACAGAATCCTTAGAATCAATGCAGAAATACCCATTCCGCACAAACTGGAAGCTGTCATGACCCTTCGCATCCGCAAAGCTGTCCTCCACGTAGCAATCCTTACGGACGGTCAGAGAATTCGGATTCAGGTTCAGGGACCCGTCTTCCTTATTATAGACGCCCTTCTCCTCGTCCACCAGATTCTCATACAGCCGCACCTCTGCCTGCTTCGCGTAAGGCGCCGCCACCCAATGGATCGTTCCCTTGACCTTCCGTCCGGTGAAGCCTGTCCCGCACTTCGTCTCCGGGTCATAGGTTGCATGTACCACCGTCACATTGCCGTTCTCATCCGTCTCATAGCTTACACATTTGACGAAGTAAGCGTGCATCAGGCGCACTTCGTTGCCCGGGAACAGACGGAAATACTTCTTCGGCGGCTCGATCATGAAATCCTCCCGCTCAATGTACAATTCCCGGCCAAACGGAATCTTACGCATTCCAAGCTCCGGATTCTCCAGATTATTCTCCACCTCCAGATACTCTGTCGCGCCTTCCGGATAATTGTCGATCACCAGCCTGATCGGGTCTAAGACCGCCATCATGCGGGGACGCTTTAACTTCAGATCCTCTCTGATGCAATACTCAAGCATGGCATAATCCACGGAACTCTGGCTCTTCGATACCCCGCACATCTCGATAAACATCTGCAGAGACTCCGGCGTGAAGCCTCTTCTTCTGAGCGCTGCGATAGAGACAAGCCTTGGGTCGTCCCATCCGTCCACGATACCGTCCGTTACCAGCTTCTTGATATATCTCTTTCCAGTCACCACATTGGTCAGATACAGCTTGGCGAACTCGATCTGACGCGGCGCCGGGTCGAATTCACATTCCTTCACCACCCAGTCGTAGAGCGGTCTGTGATCCTCGAATTCCAAGGTACAGATGGAATGAGTGATCTTCTCCACCGCATCCTCAATCGGATGTGCGAAATCATACATCGGGTAAATGCACCATCTGTCTCCCGTATTGTGGTGCGCCATATGCGCCACACGGTAGATCACCGGATCACGCATGTTGATGTTCGGAGATGCCATATCGATCTTGGCGCGCAATACCTTCTCTCCGTCCTTGTATTTCCCGTCCTTCATCTCTTCAAAGAGCCGAAGATTCTCCTCCACAGGACGGTCACGGTACGGACTGTTCTTCCCTGGTTCCTTAAGCGTGCCCCGGTATTCACGGATCTCGTCGGCAGTCAGGTCACAGACGAACGCCTTCCCCTTCTTGATCAATTTGACCGCACACTCATACATCACTTCAAAATAATCCGATGCAAAATACAGGTGTTCCTTCCAGTCGGCGCCAAGCCACTTCACATCCTCCTTGATCGACTCAACAAATTCCATATCCTCCTTGGTCGGATTGGTGTCGTCGAACCTCAGATGGAAGGTTCCGTTATATTTCTTCGCCAGCCCGGAATTCAGAAGGATCGACTTGGCGTGTCCGATATGAAGATACCCGTTGGGCTCTGGCGGGAACCTGGTACACACCTCAGAATATACTCCTTCTGCAAGATCCTTATCTATCTCCTGTTCTATAAAATTCTTAGAAACAATCTCTTCTCCCATTATACTCCTGCTGCCCGCATCACTCCTGTCGGCAAACGAATCTGTCAGGCAGCCTCTCCTTTCCTAAATATATTAACCAGTGCCATTTTATCACAAATAATACCGTGAAACAAGGCAGTTTTAAGCTTCCGGGCGCTTTATCCTCAAAATGCCCGTCCGGTAAATACAGCCACAGACCGGGGACGCATGACAAATTCACCGTCAATGCGCACCTCGCTGCCTTCTTCATAGCAGTACCGGCCTTCCCAATCTCCATACGTGTTGACGCTTAGATGCCATGCAGCCATATTCTCAAGATGCGGCAGTGTAATCTTCACATCCTCCCAGTGGGTATTCACGGATACATACACTAAATCGTCCTTCCCTTTTTCCTTGTCATATCCCGCAAAACCGATAGAAAAAGTCCGTGCATCTCTGGGCACGTTCAACACATCTGCCAAAGCACTATGAGCATGGATCGGTCCCATTCCGCAGACTGCATCCGGTAGTTTCCGGCGGATGATCGGATGTTTCTTTCGATAATCAATCATGAATCTGAAGAATTCGAACAATTCCCGGTTCTTCTCAAGATATCCCCAATCAAGCCAGGACACCTCATTGTCCTGACAATAACAGTTATTGTTGCCATACTGCGTATTCCCGAATTCATCCCCGGCAAAAAACATGGGCGTCCCCCTGCTGCACATAAGCACGGCACATGCATTGCGGATCATACGGTAACGAAGCTTAAGCACCTCCGGGTTGTCTGTCTCTCCCTCCGCACCGCAGTTCCAACTCCTGTTGTCATCCGACCCGTCTTTGTTGTTCCATCCGTTCTTCTCATTATGCTTTACATTGTAGGAATATAGGTCATACAAGGTAAATCCGTCATGACAGGTCAGGAAATTCACACAGGAATTATATCCTGCATAACTCTTCGAATCATCGGAAAATTCTTTGCCGTAGATATCTCCTGAACCGGCTATGCTCCACGCCGCATTCCAGGCTTCCCAATTCTCCCCTTTCAGAAACCCTCTGACCGAATCTCTGTATCTTCCGTTCCATTCCGCCCAACGCCTGCTTGCCGGGAAGCTGCCCACCTGGTACATACCGCCCGCATCCCACGCCTCGGCAATCAGTTTGACATTGCTTAATACCGGATCATAAGAGAGGCTTCGAAGAAGGGGCGGATTGTTCATCGGCGAACCGTCCTCATTTCTCCCCAGGATGCTCGCAAGATCGAACCGGAATCCATCCACCCGGTAGCTGACCGTCCAGTATCTTAAGCATTCCAGGATCAAAAGCTTCACAATGGGATGATTGCAGTTCAGCGTGTTCCCGCATCCGCTGAAATTATAATAATTGCCGTCCGGCGTCAGCATATAGTATACCTTGTTATCCAGGCCCTTAAAACAGAATGACGGTCCGTTCTCATTGCCTTCCGCCGTATGGTTGAAGACCACATCCAGGATCACCTCGATCCCATTGTCATGTAGCGCTTTGATCAGCTCTTTCAGCTCTCTTCCTTCGTGATTGTATTCCTCCGTCGCCGCATAACTGGTGTTGGGCGCGAAGAACCCGACCGGATTATAACCCCAGTAATCCAGAAGCCTCTGTCCATCCACCTCACGCACATCCCGCATCTCGTCGAATTCAAAGATCGGCATCAGTTCCACCGCATTGACCCCCAGCTCTTTCAAATACGGTATCTTCTCCATCAACCCTGCAAATGTCCCCCGGTGCTCCACGCCTGAGGACGGATGCCTGGTAAATCCCCTGACATGCAGTTCGTAGATGACCAGGTCGCACATCTCCCTGTTGGACTGCGGCATATCTCCCCAGTCGAACTTATCCTCTACCACTCTCGCATGGTAAGCGCCCACCTTCCGGTCGCCCCATCCGCGCCATCCCGCGATCGCCCTCGCGTAAGGGTCCAGGATCACATTCTCCCGCTTGAACAGCAACCCCTTCTCCGGCTGATAAGGCCCGTCGATCCGGTATGCATACTCGAATTCATAGATATCCAGACCGAATACGATCATCGAGTACACATCCCCAATCTTGTACTCATCCGGAAACGGAAGCACTGCATACGGCTCCGCCTCTCCTCTGTGAAACAGGAGAAGCTCACAATAATTCCCATAATGCGTGTGAATTGTGAAATTCACTCCTCTTGGAAGCACTGTCACCCCATTGATATCGAACATTCCCGGCCGAACCGGGTATCCTGCGATCTCTCCCATTGGTTTAATGGCTATCGGATAATCCTTCGGCAGCTTGCTGCTGTATGCCTTCATACAGTTCCTCCTCTCTGACATAAAACGCCTTCACGTTCCTGTTTCTCGTCCACAAAGGACTAGTACAGCATTGCTGTACTAACATTTCAAGGTTCAAAAAAAGGGGCTATCTCCTATCTGATAGTCCCTTATAAGCTGCCTAGCGGAATCGAACCGCCGACCTCCGCCTTACCAAGGCGACGCTCTACCGACTGAGCCAAGGCAGCGCACATACGATATGCAACATTGATACTATACAATAACTTGGCCAGTCTTGTCAATAACTTTTTCCATTTTTTATGACAAAAGTTAACGTTTCTCTCCCGGAAGCAATACTCCTTCTATATATTCCACCGCCCGTCTCACACTTCCATCCTCGAAAGGAACCGACAGGCCCGCATACTTCAATGTTTCCAGATAGCTCATACTGCCGCCGCATTTACACAATTTCAGATAATCCTCCCATGCCTTCTCATGGTCTTTGGCATTCTTCGCTGCGAACTCCATCGCCCCCACCGTCGTGAGGATATAGTTAATATAATAGAACGGATACAAGAATATATGCAGCTTATGATACCAGAATCCGCCCCGGTCAAAGAAATCATCGGCATCATACTTGCGCCACGGCATGTATATTTCCTCAAGCTTCTTCCACTCCAGTGTCCTCTCTCTTGGCGTGAGCTCCGGATTCCCATAACAGATATGCTGGAATTCGTCTACCGCCGTCCCAAAAGGTACCAGCATCAGCGCATCCTGCAGATGTGCGAACCGATACTTATCCGCCTGCTCCCCAAAGAACATCTCCGCATATTTATATGCAAACTGTTCCATACTCATGGAGTGGATCTCAGAGATATCAGTGGCAGAAAAATAATAAGCAGAAAACGGCTGTTCCCGCATCGCCATATATCCTGCAAACGCATGGCCCATCTCATGTGTCAGAACCTGTGCGTCAAAGGTCGTATGATTCAGACACGCGAACACAAAAGGAGCCAGATAATCCGGCAGAATCGTCATATATCCGGTAGATGCCTTTCCCGGCTTGTTCTTAAGATCCAGCAACTCATGCCCGATCATGAAATCCACGAACTCCCCTGTCTCCGGACTGATATCATGATACATCTTCTGCGCCTGGGATATCATGAAGTCCTCATCCCCCGCCGGAACCGCATTGCCGTCAGGGAAGACACGCTTCTCATCATATGCCATCAGGGTATCCACTCCCAGACGATTCCGCTGCATCTCATACAGCTTCGCACACAAAGGCACCGCATATTCCCGCACCTGCCTGCGGAAATATGCCACTTCCTCCTGTCCGTAATCTGTTCGCCCCTGCTGCATGTAGCCTACCGGGATAAAGTTCTCGTATCCCAGATTCTTCGCCATCTGCGTGCGGATCTTGATCAGCTCATCCCAGATCTCTTCCAGACGTTCCTCATGGCTGTGATAGAATGCAGCATATTCCCTGTAAGCAGCCGAACGCACTTCTCTGTCCTCATGCTCAAAGAACTTCTGAATCCCATACAGATTCCTTGTTTCTCCCTCAAAGGGAATCTCCGCCGCCGCCATGATCTTCTCATACTCACTGGTAAGAAGAGCTTCTTTCTGCATCAACGGAATATTCTCTTCGCAAAATGTCTTCTTCTCAAGCTCCATGGACACAAACATCTGACTGCCGTATTCCTCTTCAAGCTCTGCCCGAAACGCCGAATTCATGAATGACTCCTTAAGCGCAAGAAGCCCCGGCGTCACTTCCGGCATCTTCGCCCTCAGGAACGCATCTTCCTTCTCATAGAACTCATCCCTCGTATCTATGGTATGCCTGATCGATACGATAGTAATCGCCGTCTCCATGTGCTTCGTGATCTCTTCCATCTCCATAAGACAAGCTTTCACCGCTTCATAGGACCTGGCTGTCTTCACCCGGTCTGTAAGCTCCTCTGCCTGTCCGCTGATCTTCTCAAAATCCGGTCTTCTATATTCCATCCCGGGAAATGTAAATTGCTTCTGTTCCATAATTCTTTCTACTCCTTCCCCTTTCTTCCATAAGTATAACAGATATCTGACCGCACGGCAGTAATTATTCCTGATTCCCAGAACTTCTTTTCTTGATCTCTTCCCTTACCTCATCCATTGTCTTCCCGGATCCACATGGAAGGACTTAACCAAATCAGATATAAATGCGCGCCGCCTGCAGCTTCACATTTATCCCGGCAGCCTGAAAGGCTGCTTTCCCGTCCGCACGGACGCTGTCATGGCAGAAAGCGGTTTTATCTCTTACTCAAATACTGCCCCTGATATGGCGGACTAGATCATCTTGGAGATATCAGAACAGAAACTTAATGCCTGTCACCTATGCACACATAAGCTATTTCATACATTGGGTGACAGCCTTACATTGATCGGTACGGACCCAGCAGGGAAAAAGACCATTCTTATCGAAAACGGGGAGGTATTATGACACTTGTCATAATACCTCCCCGCATCAAGTCAAATTATACAACAGCATAAACTCATTTTTTGCAGCAACCCTTGATTGCCATTTCGAATGCGGTCTCCATGTATCTACAGGCGTTTCGTGATAATCTATTTTTTTCTGCAATCCGTTCCCAATTTTTACTCACTATCTCCATTATCTTCCTACTTTCTTTTTCTGCCTCTTCTGTATTTATGCCAAAATATTGTGCCACACTTCTTACAAGATCTATAGAAATTCTATTATCATCCAAATCTACATTCAGTGATAATGACTCTCCGTATGGAACCGGATTCACATCATAAATGGGTGATAATTTCCACCCTTTTTCTGTTAAAATGAATCCGTGGTTTCTTAAATGATCATCCGTATTCGATACTGACATACCAAATACAATTCTTCTCCATAACTCCTTTAAATCTTTCTCTGGCTCCGCTCCACTAGACTTGATAAATGAAACTAAATCCAAATAACTGGAACCATCCTCCCCTGATGCTCCATCTGTTTTCCCAAGCAAAGTCATCGCTGATGAAAAATGAATTCTCCTTTCACCATCTCTATCGAATCTTTTCACCAAAAAAGTAGAACCGTTTTTTGAAAAGGTTTCTAGCCTTGATTCCGGTACATCCAATTCACACAATTTTGCCAGATCATGTACTACCTTTTCCCATGCTCCCGAATTATATTCATCGTACTTTGACGGAAATTTTGCAATCCAAAGATTCCCTTTCTCATCCTGTACAGTCGCTTTTGGTCTGGCACCGCCCAGAGAGGATCCTGGTGCCAGAATCTGCCTCAGCCACTTTGTTTCCGTACCGCTCTCATCATGTTCAAATCCCCAGCAGGCAGATTCCAATGTTCGCAAAGTTGTCCACGGAGGTGTTGCTAATTCCTGATCATCTGACAAATACAAGCCATTTCTTTCGGTTTTAAACCTTAATGCTCCCATACGAGCTTTGTCGTACACGCCTAACAAATAGTCGCTTTCTCCTAGCTTTCTCGGTTTTCGCTCTTCCCTTTTCGCCAGTACAGCTTCCCTTCTTCTCATCAAAAGTCTCCCCCATCTATCTGGGCAAGAATCAGCAAAGATACCAAACATTCTTTTATCCATAGGCACAAAATGTCTCCCGCTATATAAATCCAAATCTGGATCAAGAAAAAATTTAGATGTCTAAGCGGTTAACCATTGAGTATCATACTCGAATGAGAACTGTTCTTTTCCTCTAATATGTGAGACATATAATCTACCAAGTAGCACTGGTACGTCAGTACTCCAATTCTCATATACATAGATTACTTTTTCTTCCATTACGACCTTCTTCTTTCCTTTGGCGCACGTTTCCTGGTTATTAATTCTAAATCCTGCAATTTTCTCCCCAATTCATCATCCTTTGCAATCAACAGCAGATCTTGATCCATATTATTTAACGCATGCAATACTGCCGCATACATTCCGATTGCCACAGTAGGGGAACCTTTCTCGATTGACCATAATGTTGCCCGGCTGATTCCTGCACGTTCTGCAACCAATTCTGTGGATAATTTTCTACGGAGTCTGGCCAATTTAATCTGTTCACCCATCTGTTCAAGGATATCCTGCGTTTTTGGCAATATAACTGCCGTTCTTTTTCCCATCCATCTTACCTCCCAATAATATATAATAGTAAACATTATTTATTATTCTGTCAATTATTTTATACATTATCATCAAATTGTTTCAAATCCAGTAAGGCAAAAAACTGTTCTTAACGAAAACGGGGATGTTTTTTGACATCTGTCATAAAACATCCCCGCATCAAGCCAAATTGATCCAACTTCTTACTTCTCCGCCCTCAAGATCTTCTCCGTCTTCCCTTTAATGCGCTGCAGTGCATTGTCAATCGTCTTTGGGCTCTTATCCAGCAGACGGGCAATCGTCTTATAATCCGTCCCCAGAAGATGCAGATAGAGGACCCTGTTCTCCAGATCGCTCAGGCTCTCCCCAAGCTTGATCTCCAGCAATTCTGCATATTCCCGGCTGACCAGCAGTTCCTCCGGATTGCTCTCATGCCCTGCCGCCATCGTCTCCATAAGCGGCTCCTGCTCTTCACTCGTCTCATAGAGCGATATATAGAAATTCAACGGACTGTGCTTCTTCCTTTTGGACGCCTCGATGGCTGAATACATCTGCCTTGTAATGCAGAGTCTCGCAAAACTGTAAAAGGACGTCTCCTGCCGCACATCATAATCCTGGACTGCCTTAAAAAGGCCGATCATACCCTCCTGGATCAGGTCGTCATTCTCCCCTCCAAGCAGATACATGGCATTGGCCTCTTTGCGCACCAGATTCTTATATTTTTCCATGATGTAATCAATGATATTCTTATCACCCTGACGCAGCTTCCCGATCAACTGCTCGTCCGTCATCTGCTCATAATCCGCCATATATTGCTCCTGCCTGCTCATTTCGACAATCTCTGTCTCACGATCTCATATGCCAGCACTCCCGCCGCCACCGACGCATTCAGGGAGTCTATGTCTCCCCTCATCGGTATACCGGCTATAAAGTCACAGTTCTCCTTCACCAGACGGCTCACGCCTTCGCCTTCACTGCCAATGACCAATCCCATCGGCCCGGTCAGATTCAGGCGGTACATCTGCTCTCCGTCCATATCGGCGCACACGAACCACATTCCCTTCTTCTTAAGTTCTTCCATGGTCTTGGTAAGGTTCGTCACCTTCGCCACCGGCGTATAGTTAATCGCTCCGGCGGATGCCTTCGCCACCGTCGCCGTAAGCCCTGCCGCCCGTCTCTTGGGGATGATCACACCGTGGGCGCCCGCCAGGTTGGCAGTACGGATGATCGCTCCCAGATTATGCGGATCTTCGATATTATCCAGAAGGATCAGGAACGGATCCTCCCCCTTAGCGCCGGCGGCCTGGAGCATATCCTCCACCTCGGCATAGGCATACGCCGCCGCATAGGCGATCACCCCCTGATGCTTTCCTGTCTCGGAAATCTG
>Ga0137307_102596_pt1 | contig 12162 bp, 9 predicted proteins | sample NAcewD2O_March_2_FD_97180 | JGI IMG/M metagenome (GOLD analysis project Ga0137307, IMG submission 97180) | Mouse cecal microbial communities from Vienna, Austria - N-Acetylglucosamine amended D2O_March | ecosystem: Host-associated > Mammals > Digestive system > Large intestine > Cecum | place...
ATCTACAAAATTGCCGCTGCTATCCCATATCTTTTCCAGCAGAATACGCTTTGTCAGGACTTTGTCGGCATTCACAATGAGGAGACGCAGGATTTTGAACTCCGTGGGCGTCATGGTAAGTGTCTCCTCGCCCCGCACGGCAGTCATCTGGTCAAAGTCTATCCGCAGATATCCGTCATCATACAGGCTGCGTTCCTCCCGTGCTCCTGTTTTCCGGAGCGCTGCCTGTATTCTCCGGTGGAGAATCGGCATCTTGAACGGCTTTGTGATGTAATCGTCCGCACCGCAGTCAAAGCCCTGCATTTCCTCCTGCTCCATATCCCTTGCCGTCAGAAAAATGACTGGAATCTCCTGTTTTGATTTGACTTTTCTGCAAAAGTCAAATCCGTCCCCATCCGGCAGATTTCCGTCCAACAGAATCAAATCCGGTGTCCCGCTGTCCAAAATACTTTGCCCCTCTGCCAGTGTAAATGCGGAGAATACGTTGTACTGCTCCATTTTCAGGTCGTATGTCAGCCCTGCATTTAAATCCCTGTCGTCCTCAATTAACAGTATTGTTTTCAATGTAGTCCTTCCCCTTTTTGTCAACATTCTATTTACGACTCGTGTTTCATTGCCAAACACATTCTGTCTTTTCTATACTACTATACAGCATATTTTCCTTTGAAACAACACTCTGCTGATATCTTTCTAACACATATAAAATAAGCGAAAATCAGACATCGATACCTGATTTTCGCTTATTCTCATCTATCTATCACTCTTTTAATCCACTTTCAAAATCAATTCCAGCACCCTTTTTGCGCAGATTTCCATATCCCTGCGGGTGAGGACTCCTTTGCGCACGGCTTCCATCAGGCGCTCCGGAAAACCAGTTGCCATTTTTATGTCGTTGCCTGCCTTGACCTCTTTATAGTGCTCACCGTTTGTCCACCAGTCCGTTGTGACCACACCGTCAAATCCCCACTCTCCGCGAAGAATATCCTCCAGCAGCTCCCTGTTCTCGGATGCGCGGTAACCGTTTATAATATTGTAGGAAGACATCACTGCCCACGGCGCTGCCTCCTTCACAATGATTTCGAACGCCTTTAGGTACATTTCCCTGACGGCACGCTCGGAAGCCCTCGAATCACTGTTTTTCCGGTTCGTCTCTTTATTGTTCAGTGCAAAATGTTTCACTGCCGCACCGACATGATTGCTCTGGATACCGCGTACCATCGCCGCCGCAAGCTTTCCGGTCAAAAACGGATCTTCGGAATAATATTCAAAGTTCCGCCCGCAAAGAGGGCTTCTGTGAATATTGACAGCCGGCGTAAGCCACACTGCTATATTGTTTTCCTTGACTTCCGCCCCTCCTGCTTCGCCGACCTGCGCTACAAGCTCCTCGTTCCATGAGCAGGCAAGCTGTGTCGCGCACGGCCATGCCGTTGTACAGACACCGCATTCCGGTGCTATCCGAAGCCCGGCAGGTCCGTCCGCCGTCATGACATTGGGAACCCCATATTCCGGCAGGTTTCCCCACCCAAACGTATTCGCAACACCCGTATTTGGCTGTCCGCCCAGCAGGTTTGCAAGGTCTTCGTCAGAGAGCTGTCCCATAAATTCATCCAGCGTGATACTGCCTTGGGCAACTTCCCGCAGGAAGCGGTGCTGCTGTGCCATTGTATTCACCCACAGATGATAACGTCTCCCCGCCCTTGCCGCCGGTGCGAAACCATCTGTCTCCGCAACTGTCAGCGGTACCAGCTCATTGGCGTCTGTCTCGACCGGTGTCGTAACCGGCAGCTCCTCAAAACTTCCATCCGCCAGCATCCTCTGCCGCAGACTTGTCGGTGCACATTTTCTGGACAACTGCTGTACTATCCTATCCGCCTGCATCTCATAATGATATGGCAGTTCCACAGCGTCACGCACGGACACGCCGACATAAAAACAATAACTTCCCTTTTCTAATACATAAGCAGACTCCCTTATCTTGCCCAGATCATCATACGATGCCATGCCGTCAATATCCCATGAAAGTATCATGCTCTGGCTTTCCCCCGTCTGCAGCAGCCTTGTCTTTTGGAATGCGATGAGCTGTTTTGCCGGCTTTCCAAGTTTACCCTGCGGTGCGCCAAAATAAATCTGCACCACTTCTTTTCCCGCCATTTTACCGACATTGGTAACCATGACAGGCACATAAATTCTGCCGTTTTCCTCGTATGCCGCACCTGCATTCAGGACAAAATCCGTGTAGGAAAGCCCGAAACCAAACGGATAATTTACCTTATCTGCCGCATTGGGAATCGTCTCAAAATAGCGGTATCCCACATAGATATCTTCTGTATAATCCACAAAACGCTCTGACTCATGAAAATAAGCAGTAGACGGATAATCCGCCAGCTCTTTCGCAAAAGTATCCACAAGTTTTCCGCTGGGACTGCCCTCTCCCATCAATAACTCTGCTGCCGCAAGTCCGCCCTCGATGCCGCCCTGCCATGCCATCAGTACAGCCTGTATGCGTTCCTCATCACAAAACCAGGATGAGTCCACCATGCCGCCGACGTTCATGACAACAATAACCCTTTCGAAATGTGTCTTCACGGCATTTACCATTTCCTGCTCCGCGTGTGTCAGGCAAAAATCGCCATCCTCAAATATTTCAGCGGAACGCTTTGCCATTTCTTCCTCGCTGATAAACAGATTTTTATTCTCCGTGTCCACAATACTCTTTCTGTCCCAGCCTTCCCCTGAGAAACGGCAGATTGTAATAATTGCAGTGTCTGTGTATGCCCTTGCCTTTTTTAGCAGTTCCGCAGGAATCTCTGGTTCTACCGTCATCCCCGGAACCCTTCCATCCCGATACTGCGCCTTTACATTGTCGCGGTAAAATGCAGACAGCTCCTCAAAAACTGTTACCTTGTCTTTCATGAGTCCCAGACCTTCATACAGGTTTCTCGCGTAAGAGACAGTCACTTCCCCGCTGCCTCCGCCGCCCCGCACGTAATCAAAGCTTGCCTTTCCGAAAAGTGCAACCTTGCTGCCCTTTGCGAGCGGAAGTACATTCCTGTCATTTTTCAGGAGCACCATTCCTTCCTTGGCAGCCTCTTTTGAAAGCGCGATATGCTTTTTGCATGCCGTCACCCTCTCACCATTCTCACCGAGCGGAATCCCCGGCTGATACAATACACGCGTCCATTTTTGCATTTATAGTCCCTCCATTCCTTTTATTTTGCTGATTTGCTTCCTGCTTGATAAACCCTTTCGATTTCCACTTTCCCGACTGCCAGCGCAGAAACATAAACACTGCCCGCACACACTCGTCACCTGCCAGCCCTATATAAGCGCCTACCGCAAGCAGATTCCAATGGATACCGAAAAGCCATGTGCCTCCCACCATGCACAGATACATAAATGTAACCGCAATAATCGTAGTGTAAAGCGCATCCCCGCTTGTCTTTAACGCCTGCCCAAAAACCAGATTTGTCACGCGGCCGACTTCCAAAACAATATCAATTGCCAAAAGTTTTCCCACCAAGGCAATCATTTCCGCATCATCCGTAAAAATCTGAATCAGGTAATCCGAGCTGAGCGCAAACACCGCCTCAAGCCCTGCCGCGACACATATCCCGATGCAGGCAGCCTTCTTGGTTCCCTTGTCACAGGCTTCATAGTCACCCTTGCCAATCCGCCACCCTGTCAAAATGGCATTTGCCTGTGCAAGCGCAGCACCCACACAGTAAGAAAAATTCGCTATCTGTGCCGCATACGACCTTGCCGTCACATTCATCCCCGCATCATCCATCTGGTTCAGGAAACGGATGGTAAGCGTCATTGCCACATTGTAAAACGCTGTCTCCATGGCGGAGGGCAGCCCTACCTTTATAATCTGCGCAAACACCTCCTTGTTTCCCAGCCGCTCCGGATCCTTATCCGCCTTGACCAGAAGCTTAGAAGCCACAATGACAATCGCAAGGTTTAAAAAACGTGATATTACGGTTGCAGCCGCAACACCGGCGACACCGCTGTGGAAGACAAACAAGAAGACTGCATTGAGACACAAATTCAGCACATTCGACAAAACAGTGGCAATCAGCGGCTGTTTCGTATACCCAAACGCCCTCAAATAACTTGAAAATATCGGAATCAGCGCATTCACAAAGCAGAAACCGCCCACAATCTTCAGATAAGTCTTTGCATAGCCCATCAGAAGCGGCGCCACGCCCACAATCTCCAGCACATTTCCCGAGAAAACAAACAAAAATCCAGAAAGCGCCACGCCAAGTACCAGATTCAGGACAGCCCCCAGCTGCCTTGCCTGAAATGCCACCCCGATTCTCTTTGCGCCAATGTATTGTGTCATCACGGCAATCATTCCGGATGATACAATACTAAACATGATAATGAATACATTGATGTAAGTATTTGCCGTTCCAACGGCCCCTACCGCATTGTCGCCCACGGTGGACAGCATCATGGTATCTACCATTCCTGCCAGCATATAGCACAGTGTTTCCAATGCAATTGGTATAAATAACTTTGTTAACGATTTCATATTCTGCCAGCACCTCGTTTTTCTTTCAGTATCTACTTTACAAGCACAGCCGCCTCATAACCTCCCAGGCTGCCCGCAAATTCCCTGCCATTTACAAGATTTTTCATGCCCTGCAGCTCCTGCAGCGCCACATTTCCTTTTTGTGTATGGAAAATCAATACAATCCGCTGCTCGTCCAGTACCCTTTCCATATAAATAAGCCCGCTGTCATCCTTTACATACTGTTTGACAATCTCCCCCTCTGTCAATGCCGGATACGTATGACGTATTCGAATCAGGGTCTGATAGTACTGAAACAACTCCTTATTCTGCCTGCTATCGTCCCAGAGCATACCGCGCCTGCAGTCCGGATCCGGACCCCCGTCCATTCCCACTTCATCCCCATAATATATCATCGGCATACCGGGAAGCAAAAGCTGCATTGCGGCTGCCAGCTTCTGTCTGTCCGTATCATGCCCGGCACTGTACAGAAACCTTGCCGTGTCGTGAGTATCAATAAAATTCCACAAATACCCCTCCAGCCCTTGATTCAGATTGCCTTTCATAAAGTTCAGGTTTCCGACAAATGATGACGCGGACATTTTTTGTGCCACTACCAAGTCAACTACCGCATGGTAGAACTGGTAATTCATAATGCTGTCCCACTCATCACCTTCCAGAAAATCACCGGCAAAATGCCAGATTTCACCGACAATTAAGGCATCCTTCTTCACAGCCTTGATTTCCCTGCGGAATCTTTTCCAGAACGCATGGTGAATCTCATCCGCAACGTCCAGACGCCACCCGTCTATATCGCATTCCCGAATCCAGTACGATGCCACATCAATGACAAAATCAGCAGTTTCTTTATTTTGCAGGTTCAGCTTTGGCATCGGAGCAGCATAACTGAATGTCTTATAGTTTGGCTTTTTCCCCCACTCCATCACAAGGGGGAATTCATTGATATAATACCAATTTAGATACTCCGACTGCTCTTTCTTCTCCATGACATCCTTAAAGGCAAAGAAATCGACCGCAGTATGGTTGAACACGCCATCCAGGATGACGTACATGCCGAGCTCATGCGCCTTTTCAACAAGCTCCTTCAGATCCTCCTTTGTCCCAAAGGACGGGTCAATCCGGTAGTAGTCATCAATATTGTACTTATGGCTGGAATCGGAACTAAAAATCGGCGTCATATAAATCACGTCCACGCCCAGATGCCTGATATAATCCAGATGCGCGATGATTCCGCGCAGCGACCCCTTCAAGTCAGCCTTATGGTTTATCGGCGCCTGGTACCACTCCTCCTCGGAGACTTCCTTATCCGTGGCAAAGCGCGACGGAAAAATCTGGTAGACGACCTTGTTTTTTGCCCACTGGGGCAGTTCAAACAGTTCCTCCTCCCTCAGGTTCTGCGGGCAGTCAAACATCCGGTCGATATCCGTGATACACGCGTCATAAAAATTGTGATTGCCATAATAAACCACATTGCCCGCCGTATCCTTTATCTCAAAAAAGTACCGGAGGCAGACCACATCAATATCCAGTATCTTCTCATAATAATCAATATAATTATCCGAACAGGCAGTCTCCATAAGATATTGCTGCCTTGTATCCATAACCTTTAGCGGCAGATATTTGTCCTGCACATGAAGAACCACGCTTTCCACATCACCCTTTTTTGTCTCAAGCCTGATTAAAAAGCGTCCTTTCCCTACCGCGTAACAATACCGCTTATCCGCAAAATGTCTGATTGCTGCATACTCCATGACTGTTCCTCCTTTTCAAATATTGCTGCAATCCGCATACGGACTGCAGCAGTTTCCACACAGACTGATAAAAGGAAAAAGCGTGTAAACTTTTATCAGTCGAGGTGTTACTTGTATTGTACGCTGACATGCGGTATAATGCTTGTAATATATTCCTACTATTTTAACACAATCCTATTTTAGGGAGGGATATTATGGATTACACACCTGTACAGGAAACCAAAATACATGGAACTGCTGCTTTTCCATACTCCGTGTACCGTGGGCGCATTCCGGAATGGATTCACTCATTTCCCCTGCACTGGCATGATGACTTTGAATTAATTTATTGTACCAGCGGGCAGATACAGGTCACACTGTGGGGACATGCATATACACTCTGCGCCCAGGATTTAATTGTGGTTCTCCCGCACGCCGTGCACTCTATTGAGCAGAGCGGCATTGCCGGCGGGGAATATTTCAACATCCTGTTCAACCCTTCTCTTTTCAAGGGTACCGCGGAGGATCCATGCTATGATAAATATGTCCTCCCCTTTCTGAACGGCGAAAAAACAATGGACTGCTATTACCCGTCCGGTTCTCCTTTTAACCGAACAGTGTCACCCAGTATCTTATCCATGTATGACAACCGCAAGGAAAGCTATTCCACACTGGAACTGGTCATCAAGTCCAATCTTTTTCTGCTGCTGCACCACATGAACCAGTACAGCACTGCTGCCACAAGCGACAACTGCTCGCTACAGTTGTCTTACAGCCGCCTGAAAAATGCCCTGTACTATGTCCAGAGATTCTACGACCATGATATTTCCATCCGTGAAGTCTCCGAACAATGTGGCTTTTCAGAAAGTCATTTTATGAAGCTGTTTAAGGAACTGGCAGGAATGAGCTTCAACGCCTACCTTGTGAACTACCGTCTCGAGCTGGCGGCAAAGCAGCTGGCGGAAACGGACTATAAGGTGATTGATATTGCAGAAAACTGCGGCTTTCACAACCACTCCTACTTCACGCGGGCATTCCAGAAAAAGTACAGGAAAACACCGCTTATGTACAGGAAAGATGTATCCCGGATATTATAGCAGCTTGTCCAGCTCCGCATTCAGCCGCCGCCTGAAATCTTCCAGCTGTGCAGCATCCGGAAGAAATTTCTCCGCAGACAGTTCGTTTCCAAGCTGCCAGACAGGACCGGGCTTTGGCGTATCACCTGCTGTTCTTGGGAAAATATGCCAATGCATATGCAGACCTTTTCCGGCGCCCAGAAGCTCATAGTTTAATTTATCCGGCCGGAATGCATTGTAGACTGCCTCTGCCACAACCGCCATCTCATGGAGAAATGCATCCCGAAATGCCGGTTTCAAAAAATGCAGCTCCTCCGCATGCTGCCTGCACAGAAACAGCGTATATCCCTTTATCCGCTGATGGTCGCCAATCACCACATATCCGGTACGCAGTTCTCTCACAAAATACGGATTCTTTCCATTCTTTATCTGTTCAATTCTCTCACAAACCATGCAGTCACACATTTTAATAACCATTCTCCTTTCTCACACGCGTACCCATTGATTATTTTTTCTATCGCCGTACACTAATCGGTCCGGGAAGGGAAAAGACATCTTCCGTGCGCAAACAAAACGCCAGAACCGTCCTAAACAGTTCTGGCGCTCTCATCCATTCACATCCAGCCAGCACGCTTTACATCTGAACAGATTCCTTTTTCTCCTGATAAACTTTGCTGAACAAAAATGGCAGGAACACGATTCCGTTGATAACAAACAGCATCAGAACATCCTTCCATCCATATACATTATTTCCCAAATCTGTACTTCCAGTCAGTACTAATGCCATGTTGTTATTTGTGTAATGCATGACAACTGGCACCCACACATTCCCTGTCTTTTGATAGGCATATCCAAAAAAGACAGCAAGTGTGATACATGTAACCTGATGTATCAGAATACTGTAAATCCATGTATCAGGACTGTAGTAAAAAATGTTAATCGGAATATGCCACAATCCCCAGACAACACCAAGCAGAAGCACGCCCGCCTTTAATCCAAAGCGTTTCTGAAATAATGGCTGCAGGAAAAACCGCCATCCATATTCCTCTCCCCAAAAAGCATTGTATGACAGAAAAAAGGTTATTGCCAGGGCAGCTATCATTCCCCACGTCGAAGGTTCCGCAAAAATGGCAGCCACTTCACGCACACTCCCATCCGTCAATCCGGCAAGTACCAGCCGGGCTGTGTACAATATCAGAAACAGCATCATCATCCAGAAGGACTTCCCTGCATGATGTCCTTTAAAACGAAGCCCGAACCGTTCCCTCACATCCTTTTTCTCACACAACAGCATGATTAGTCCGATAACACTGCCTGCGATAATCACATAATTCTCGATAAGATAGCACATTTCCGGCGACGTGAATATACTGCCGATTGTCAGAAGGACTGCTGCCCCTGTCGTCACCAGGTGTGTCACAAAAAATTTAACCGGAAGCTTCTCCTCCTTGTCAGCCGTCAGCATCCGCGCAAATATGACTCCCGCCGCCGGATACATCATCTGTGCCATCGGAAACGAAGCCACATCATTGCCCCTGTAAAAACTGATTCCCATGAGAATTCCCATGAGAATCGTCATGCCAAAATTTACCACTGCAAAAATGACAAGTTGTTTTTTCTCTTTCTGTGTCCATTCTTTCACTCTTTTTCTCCTCCTCAAAAAATTGCTTACATGTACCTGTTTTTATTCTTGGCGCTTACGCCCTAACAATATTATCATAAAAAAAGACACAATTCAATTCCTCAAATCAGAACTTCGACAAATCCGGGAGGATCTGTTCACGAAAAAGAATTTCCCCTGCCACCGGAATATCTAACCCTTCTTTCTAACTGGAAGCCAGATTTCCGTGTAATAATTTTCATCACCTGTCCCGCCTGGGTATTTATCAATCCATCGCATAACCACCTTTCAATGATATTGTCAATTGCAGCGGAGCGAATGCCTTGAGCATGGTTTTGTCCCTGCGCGCAGCCGACGGCGAATATCCGTGAAACCGGGTAAATGCCTTTGTAAAGCTGTCCGGGGAATCATATCCATACTTCATGGCAAGCGCCGTCACCGTGACATCACTGCCCATCAGCTCCTCCCCGGCAAGCGCCAGCCTGCGGTTCCTGATGTACTCCGTTATGGAATACCCGCACAGGATGCTGAATCTTATGAAAATAGAACGGAGAAATGTTAACATGCGCCGCCACGTCATGCATCGTAATCTCCTCCGTGATACGGCTTTCCATAAAACTGACCGCTTCCCTGACCGCCTCTGTCCATTCCATGCCCATCTGCCTCCTTCGCTGTGATTCCAGTATACAGATTATCCGTCACCCTGTCCCGACAATGCCTGCTTTCTTTTGTCCGGAACCGTTACAATTTTCGCCTTTATTACACACACCGGATATGCTATAATCAAGTCATAACCAATATTACTGAAAGGCGGAACACAATATGCTCACATTTGAAAAATCCTCCCCTGAGGAGACAGGCATTCCAGGCGAATGCATCATCCGATTCATCGATAGACTACATCAGCGTCAGATTCCCATGCACAGTCTCCTGCTCATGCACCATGACAGGCTGGTGTTTGAGGGATATTATGCCCCGCTGACGGCACACAGCCTGCACCGCATGTTTTCCATCAGCAAGAGCTTCACTTCCATCGCGATTGGGCTGCTGGCTGATGAAGGCAGGCTTTCCCTGGAAGACCCTGTCATAAAATATTTTCCGGAAAAGCTGCCCGATAAGGACAGCATCCACCCATGGGTTGCCCAGATGACCATCAAAGATATGCTGATGATGCGCACATGCCATGCCTCCACCACCTACAAGCTCGACATGTCATCCGACTGGGTGGCAAGCTTTTTTACCACACAGCCGACGCATCCACCCGGAACAATCTTTCATTATGACACATCCGCAGCACATACACTCTGCGCACTGGCAGAAAAGCTGACCGGGCAGAATATGCTTGACTATATCAAGGAAAAACTGCACATCCTTGGATTTTCGGAGGAATCCTATATGATAAAAGACCCCTTCGGTGTATCTATGGGCGGTAGCGGTCTGGTCGCGCTCCCAATCGATATGATGAAGTTTGGTTACTTTATCGCACACAGGGGGCTCGTACTTGGCAGGCAGCTGTTGTCCCCCTCCTATATTGACATGGCAGTGTCCCCGCTGACAGCAAGCTGCGTGACTGCGCCGCTTCCAAGCGAGGCACAGGGGTATGGGCTGCAATTCTGGCGCAATGAAAGAAATGGATTTACCTGCTACGGAATGGGCGGTCAGCTCATTATTTTCCTTCCTGACTACGAACTAATCTGTGTGACAACCGCGGACACACAGAGCATACAGGGCGGCAACCAGCAGATCTATGATGCACTGTACGAGGAGCTTCTTCCCCACATACAGGAACAGACACACACACCTGATGAGACTGCCAAAAACGACCTTGGCAAAGCACTTTCCTCCCTTGCCCTAAAGCCGCTGGAAAGCAGCCTGCCAAAAAACCTCCATGCAGGAAGCGGCAGGACGTACTATGTACAGAATGAAGCGTCTGATTTTCAAAGCTTCAGCGTCCTGTTGACAGAAAATGCCGGAACGCTGTCTTTTACCTACAAAAATACACCCTACCGCATTTCGTTCGGCATTGGTTGTATGCAGACAGGCGCTTTTCCCATTTACAACCTGTGGTACGCCGCAAGCGGTGCATGGCTTTTTGACGGCACTCTGCTCATCCGGGCGCACATCATTGACGCATATGTCGGCGTTGTGCAGTTCCAGCTGTCTTTTCAGGATGACAGCCTGACCATATTTATGACCAAAAAAGAAGAAAGCCTGTTTCATGAATTCAATGGGCACCTCTACTGCAAAATGCAGCCAGAATGAGCTAACAGTCCCCCCACCGCCGCAGCTTCACCGTAAACACCGTCCGCACACCTGGTTCGCTTTGCAGCAGGATATCACCGCCCATCTGCCTTGCAAGGTTTCTGGCAATGGTAAGCCCCAGACCATTGCCCTGTATGCTGCGGTTGCGGGAGTCCTCCATCGTGTAGAGCCGCTCAAACACGCTGGCTGCAAACTGCTTTTCTATCCCCTTTCCCTTGTCCACCACATCGATACAGACAAAATCCAGCTCCTCCCGCAGAAAAAGCCCGATATATTTTCCGTCACTGCCATACCGTATGGCATTTGACAAAAGATTGCCCAGGATTCGTCTGACGGACTCCCTGTCCCCCTGCACGAAGATATGCTGCTCCGGAATAATGATGTCCACAGCATAATCCTTCTGTACCAGCAGCTCATAGTAGCCCAGTACATTCTCCCTGCACAGTTCATTGATGTTGACCTGTACCATCTCAATATTTTTGTCTCCGGATTCCAGCTTTGCCAGCGTGAAAAACTGGTCAATCAGATCCATCACCTGCTTTGCCTTTGTCTCCACCTTTTGCAATGCCTCATCCTCACAGTTACTCAGGCGCATAATTTCCAGATACCCCAGGATTACAGTCAGCGGCGTCTTAATGTCATGTGATATATTTGCAAGCATTTTCTTCGAGGCGATTTCCTGTTTCCGAAAGTCTGCCTTCATCTTCTGCCTGTCCAGCAAAAGCAGATTAATCTGCCCGCACAGCTCCTTCAATGTCTTGTCATCCGTAAAAACCATCACCTGCTCATCCGTGTCCTGTTCCAGAATTTCTGACAGCTTGGCGGTGATTTCCCTCAGCCTTGCCTGCGTCTCCCTGTTCATTTTCCATCCCCCAGTTTATAGCCGATTCCCCAGACAGTGGCAACATACTTCGGGTCTCGGGGATTGTCCTCAAT
>Ga0137307_102600_pt1 | contig 12148 bp, 16 predicted proteins | sample NAcewD2O_March_2_FD_97180 | JGI IMG/M metagenome (GOLD analysis project Ga0137307, IMG submission 97180) | Mouse cecal microbial communities from Vienna, Austria - N-Acetylglucosamine amended D2O_March | ecosystem: Host-associated > Mammals > Digestive system > Large intestine > Cecum | place...
ATAAAAATGACGTTAAATGAATTTGAAAAACCAAAACAGGAATTAGGACAATGGAAGTATACAGTGAAAAAACATTTTATGAGATAAATGTAACAGAAGCCTTTCGGACGGTGGATGCAGATGTGATTTTATGGGGCGAAGATCTGTATGACGCAAAGATTGTACTGTATCCCAAGAAAATAACTGCACTTCCCGGATATGGTGAAATAAAAGAGCGGCTGGTAAATGCAGGGCTTGTCTATTTTAATTTTAGGACAGAGAATTTTATTAAGTTTACAGTTGTCAGGTGGGATGAAGTTACAAGGAGGATTTATATTGCAGAGGGAAACTTTAATGCCATTTGGAAGTATTTAAGAAACAGTGTCAGACTTGGAATTAAGATAAAACAAAAAAATGGTGAAAGTGTTTCCATTGAAAAAGCGGAAGATATTATAGATCTTTCAAATCTTCAAAGAAAAGGCAGTGGGGCTGTTATAAAAGACGGACAGCTTGTGTATGAGGCCAGAGAGGTATCGGAAAGTGAGCGGTTGGCCTTAGGCAGGAAGCAGAGCGCTTTGGATAACCAGAAGAACAGATATTTTTATTCTAAATTTGGAGACAGGTATCATGATAAAGACTGTGAGATGATAAGGGAAATTCCCCCTGAGGACTTTCTTGCATCCACTGTCGTGCCGGAGGGATATAAACCCTGCAGGAAATGCTGCAGGCGGGTGTATCTCCGGAAGGCATGTGCGCCATATGTAAAGCAGATTCGGATTGTAGATCATATATTGAGAAAACAGGGGATTACAGATTCCCAACTTGGGAAGTATGCTTTTGAGTATGGGCTGAAATTCAGAGTAGACGAAGCAGGGGATCTTGTTGTAAAAGGGAAAGAGGACACTTGGATTATAAAAGCGTTTGATAGTGGAAAGCTTACTCTCTGGCACAATAATTATGTAAAAACTACGCCAGAAGAACGGTATATAACATCCGGATTTCACAATCAGGGAATGGAGGGAAAGAAATTAAACGCACTGCTTGAATACATAAACGACTACACATTTGAGAAACATCTTGCGGCCGAAGAGCGTGCAGAACAGGAAAAAGCGGCTTTGGAGTATGTGGCAGAAGAAACTAATCAGAGAATTTCGGCCATAGAGCAGACGAAGAGTTTTGAGGCTGGAGGCGGACAGGAGGAAAGGAAGGAACTCTTTGGCAGATTGAAAAATTTTGTGAAGAGATTATTTTTGAAGTTTGTATAAAATATATGAGAAAAATCTTCTTTTCACACAAAAAGGCCTTAGAGAATTTGAGATATGTTGGGAAGAACTCTTATGAATGATGCAGTTTATGTTTTTAACGGAAAAGATATTACTATGAGTGTCTGTATTCAAATACGCACAGTGGCAGATGTACTGCAAGAGCGGTTGAATATTGATTTTGTGGAAGCCATTGACCGTTTTTATAATTCCAGGACATATGAAGTTTTGCATCAGGTGGAAAATGGTTTTTGAGCAGAGTCGGCGGAATATATAGCAGATAGATTTATGGAAGAGCAGTGAAGGTGCAGGATACATTTTGAATAAGGAGGTAAAATCAAGCTATGAATTATCATTTTTACGGATGGGAAAATGCAGTGGCACAGCCGCTTCACAAAGAGTATGAAAAAATAAAATCCCCCAGGGAACTGTACGACATATTGTCAGGGCTTTGGTGCGCCGACACCTGTGCCCCAAGGATGCGCCATGAGTGGACGAAAGAAAATAAAACCAAGGGCCAGTGTTCCATTACGGCTTTTCTTGTACAGGATATTTTCGGGGGAAAGGTATATGGAATTCCCTTGGAGGACGGAGCAGTGCATTGCTATAATGTGGCAGGTGGCTGCTGTTTTGATTTGACAAGTGAGCAGTTTTTGGACAGGGCGGGGGAGCTGGTGTATGAGAATAACCCGGAACAGTTTCGGGAAGTGCATTTTGCAAAGGAAGAAAAAAGGCTGTGGTATGAGCAGCTTAGAGCAGGGCTGCACAGAGTTTTGGAAGAGTAATAGAGGTGTGGATTTATGAAAGTGAAAAAAAGAACGCTTTTGCTAATTGCTTGTCTTGTATGGTCATGTGCCGGATTTAATGTATTAAGGATAGGTGTTTTGGCATATCCGCAATATTTGTCAGTGTTCAGCCTATTCCTGTCGGTTGTTGTTTTTGCAGTATTTCAGATTTTTATTTTTGGAAAGCTGGTGAAAAAACATACGGCACGGATTACAAATTATGAGGAAGAATATCAGTTTTTCCTTAAATTTTTTGATGTAAAAGCATTTATCATTATGGCTGTTATGATTACTGGAGGAATTTATCTGCGGGTGTCAGGACTTGCACCAGATTATTTTATCGCCGTGTTCTATTCCGGTTTGGGGGCATCTCTTCTGTTGGCAGGGCTGCTTTTCGGCAGAAATTATTGCAGAGCCATAGTCAAGCCATAAACGGAGCCGTAAAAGGGAGGAAAATATTATGCAGGCTGTTGCAGAAACGTTATTTGATGCTATATATTTAATTACAGTTATTACAATTGGAACCACAATGATTGTTAGAAATAATGGAAACAAGCAGTACCGTCTGTTCGGAATTATGGCTGTGGTGCTTGGGGCAGGTGATGCCTTTCATTTGGTGCCCCGCGCCCTGGCGCTGTGTACCACGGGACTTGACAATTTTACCATGGCTCTGGGGATGGGAAAGTTTATCACATCCATTACCATGACAGTTTTTTATGTTATTTTATATTATGTATGGCGTGTCAGGTACAAAATTAAGGGGCAAAGCGGTGTTACCCTGGCAGTGTATTTCTTAGCTGCGCTGCGCATTTTATTATGCTTTTTTCCACAGAATCAATGGCTTACAAAGGATGCGCCTCTCTCCTGGGGGATTTACCGGAATATTCCCTTTGCATTGCTGGGGGCGCTAATAATTGCCCTGTTTTATAAAAGTGCAAAAGAGCAGGGAGACAGGGATTTTAAATTTATGTGGCTGACAATCGTATTAAGTTTTGGTTTTTATATTCCGGTAGTGCTTTGGGCAGATGTTATTCCCGTGATTGGCATGTTGATGATACCCAAGACATGTGCCTATGTGTGGACGGTGCTTATTGGTTTTTTTGCTATGAGACGGGAAATTTAAAGGCCAGACTGTTAATAATGATAAAGTTGTAATATGTCAAAAACTAATGTATACTATGTGTATGCAAGATTTAAATGGTACGTTGATTTAAGGCGTGAGGAGAGGGGGCATTTTAATGTTAGCAGCAGTAAAAGGGTACTATGATGGAAATCAGATAATTTTAAATGAGGATGATCGTAAAAATTTAAACGTTGGAGATGAGGTGGTTGTTACTATATTGGGCAGGATTAATGAGCAGAAAGTTAAAATTAGAGCAGAGAAGAGAAAGCATTTCATGGAATCAGGAGCGTTTGTTTTTACCAGTGGGCGGACTGTGAAAGAAATAGATGGGTTCATAAAGGAGATGCGATCTGATGATAGATTTTAATAAAGTTTTTTAGATACATCTCCGGTGGTATATTATTTGGAAAATAGCGAACCATATTATTTACGAATTAAAAATTTTTTAATGGAATGTGTTGAGTGTGATTTGGTCACATCTACGGTAACAGTTACGGAATATTTAACCTATCCATATCAACAGCGTAATTTAAAGGCGGTAAATGACTTTTATGCTTTTATAGAAGGAATGGATATAGAGTTAAGAAGCATTGATAAAGAAATAGCGGGGAAAGCGGCAAGAATCAGGGCAGAATTTAAATTTTTTAAAACAATGGATGCATTACAGCTTGCAACTGCTTGTTTGTCTGGATGCGATTTGTTTTTGACAAATGATAAACAATTAAAGCAGTTTAAGGAAATTAAGTGTATTACGGTAGAAGAATTAGAATAAACATGAAAAAGCCGCAAAATAGAAATGTAATAATATTATCAAGCATCAATGGATGAATAATCTGTTGGTGTTTTTTGTGACTTAATGGCTTTTTTGCTATGATACGGGAAACTTAAAGGATGGGCCAAAATCTGGCTCAATCCTCATTTTTGTACAGTGCGTAGTAGTCAGAGTCCAAATGATCCATCATCTGGACAAACCACCTTTTGGCATCCTCCAGGGCTTTGTTATAAATAATGGGCGCCAATTTCCGTTCAAATAATTCCAGAAGCTGCATCTGCTCAATCATTCCGATTTCCTCACCCCGCTCATCCAGATAAAATGCCTTTATCTCATCTTTTAGTTTCTCTTTTTGAAAATCCGATAAATTGATTTGTGATAAAACCTGTCTTTTTTTCATATCAATGTCTCCTTGTATTTTTGATGTTATAAGCATACCATACAGAGACTATAAAGTCTATGGAATTAGTCTCTGCACATTGAAAATGCCAATCACTTATGATAAGATAAGAACGATACAAAGGAAACTACAGTGTTTTATATAGAAAACTACAGGAGAATATAGGAGGAATCGTCGTTATGGAGCAGTATAAACAGGAATTTATTGAATTTATGGTGGAAAGCAATGTGCTGAAATTTGGGGAGTTTACATTAAAAAGCGGCAGGAAATCCCCCTTTTTTATGAATGCGGGGGCATATGTGACGGGCTCACAGTTAATGAGATTAGGGGAGTATTACGCAAAAGCCATCCATGATAATTTTGGGGATGATTTTGATGTGCTCTTCGGGCCTGCATACAAGGGGATTCCCCTTTCCGTGGCCACGGTGATTGCCTTTTCCAAGCTTTACGGGAAAGAAATACGCTACTGTTCCAACCGGAAAGAGGAAAAAGACCACGGGGATGCAGGAATTTTATTGGGGAGTAAGATAAAAGACGGGGATAAGGTAGTTATCATTGAGGATGTGACCACCTCCGGAAAATCCATTGAGGAGACATTTCCCATTATTACAGCCCAGGGAAAGGTGGAGATCAAAGGGCTTATGGTTTCCTTAAACCGCATGGAAGTGGGGCTTTCCGGGAAAATGGGTGCTTTGGATGAAATCAAAGAGAAATATGGATTTAACGCCAGGGCTATCGTGACCATGGAGGAGGTTGTAGAGCATCTCTACAATAAGCCCTGCCAGGGAAAAATTCTCATTGATGACGAATTAAAAAAAGCTATCGATGAATACTATAAAGAGTATGGAGTGAAGTAGAATGGTATAAGGAGAGTATCTTGGAGGAAAAGAAAAAAAAGAAATTACTTCACAAGATAGAAATTCTCTTATTTGCAGCTTATGTGGCAATGTTGTGCTATTTTCTCTTTTTTGCAGAGAATTTAGACAGGAATTTTGCAGACCGGACGTATCATTATAATCTCATCCCCTTTCAGGAAATTAAGCGGTTTTGGACTTACAGGAACACCTTAAATTTCTGGTCGGTGCTGCTGAATTTGGTGGGGAATGTGGTGGCGTTTATCCCCTTCGGCGTTTTCCTCCCGGTGCTGTTTCAAAAGTGCAGGAATTTTTTCCTCACGGTGCTCTTTAGCATGGAGTTTAGTTTGTGTGTGGAAGTGATACAACTGGTGGGAAAAGTGGGCATTTTGGATGTGGATGATGTGATTTTAAACACCCTGGGGGGATTGTTTGGATATGTCCTGTACTGGCTTTTTTGTATAATCTGGAGAAAGAAAAATGAGGCGGAAAAAAAATAATTTTAAATTTACAAAGAAGACGCATTCCAGGCGGGGAATCCGTTCCTGTTTTCTGTCAGTAGTTTCTATGGCGGTAATGGGGTATGTGGGGGTTTGTTTTTTTTTTCATGAAGGAAATGGAAATGTTTATCTGGGAAGTGCAGGTTTTCTTATGATGGTGCTCTCAGCGGTGGCATTTGCCTGGGGGATAAAAAGCCTTGGGGAGGAAGATTCTTTTAAGGGAATCCCGGTGGCTGCGGTAATCCTCTCTTTTGTTGCAACATTTGCCTGGGGAACGATTTATGCGGCAGGTTTTTTTGTATAGGATTAAGATGAAAATAAGAGAAAAATCAGAAGTGATGGATAAATATAAAACAGGAGGATGAAAACAAATCTATGGCTTATCAGGAATTGTTTTTAGAGTCAAATAAAGAAGCGTCCCTGCGCTATGAACTTATGATAGAGCGGATTAAAAAAATACCCGCTGAGCAAAGCGCAATGGAAAAATATCAAGACTATTTTACAAAGACGGCGGAGTTTATCGCACTGACGGATAAAGTCTTAGGCCAGTGGGAGGGGGGGACGTTAAAAAGCCGCAGTGACAAAGAATGTGAGGAGACAAACCGCAGGCTTTTTTTAGACCTTTTTCCCGAAAATTATGAGAAGAGTTACGGCAACCCCAAAACGGCGGTAAAGATTCTAGGAGAAAAATTCGGCCCAACCCTTTGTTTTTTATATGCAGAGCTTAGGGCTATGATTGGATATGCCTTTGAGGGCAGAAAAATGAATATGGCAATTCTCTGTGAGCTTTTTGTGGAGATTTACAACTGTTTTGAGTCGGAGGAAGAGCCGGAGGAAAAAGAAATTTTAAATATTATCTACTGGTTTTTCCACGATTACAGTGAGATTTTCGCAGAGGATAAAGTGCGGGATATGGTGGAGCCGGAATATGATTTTTTTACCCGGATTATTTTGGACTCAGATTTGAGGGATAAAAGATATCTGTACCTGTACGGGGAATATATCGGAGAAAATGAACTGGGGCTTTTTCAGTATTTAAATACCCTTACGGAAGAGGAAGTCCAGTCCATGGCGGATACTATGACGGAGGGATTTCGTATCGGCTATGCGCATATCGGAAAGGATTTAAATGCAAAAGATACGGTGTGCTTAGAATTTCCCATAGGCTTTGAGCGGGTGATAAGAAAAGCCATTGCCAATTTTGAAAAACTGGGGTTAAAATCCACGGTTTACAGAAATCCGGTGTCCTCTTTTGCCAGGGGACTTCGGGGACAGCGGGGCTGCTATGGAGTTTCCGTAAACAGGCAGTATGATTTTGACCACAAGGGGGATAAACGGTTTTATTTGGACAAGGCATATGTGGAACGCCACCTTGAGTCTATGAAGGCCGCCTATGAAAAATATAAGAACCAGGCAAAGGTACATGCGGGGCCTGCAGTAACTGAAATTTTCGGGGAAGTGCCATTTGAACCGGAGATAAAGCCGGAGGCAGGGAAGTATACCCCGGAACAAAATGAACTGAATGTGTACCAGATGAGCCGCATGGGCCAGATGGCAAATCTGTATATCCCCGGGGATGAGAGGAGTTTTACCATTATCGCCTACCCCATTCCTGCCATTGGGGAAAAGTTTCAGGAGATTTTTAAGGAAACGGTAAAAATCAATACTTTAGACTATATGAGTTACCAGGATATGCAGCAAAAAATCATTGATATTTTGGACAAGGCAGAGAGAGTCCATATCACAGGTGCCGGAGACAACAGGACAGATTTGTGGGTAAAGATTCATCCCATAGAAAATCCGGAAAAAGAAACAGCTTTTGAAAACTGCGTGGCAGATGTAAATATTCCTGTGGGAGAAGTGTTTACCTCCCCGGTTTTAGAGGGGACAAAGGGAAAGTTCCATGTGACAAAAGTGTATCTGGCAGGGCTTTTGTATCAGAACCTGGAAGTGGATTTTGAGGAGGGAAAAATCACCTCTTACACCTGCACCAATTTTGACACAGAGGAAGAAAACCACAGGTTTTTATATGAAAATCTCTTGCAGCAGCATGACACCTTGCCATTAGGGGAGTTTGCCATTGGGACGAATACCACGGCGTACCGCATGGCCAGGGATTATGGGATAGAGGATAAACTGCCTATCCTGATTGCGGAGAAAACCGGGCCCCATTTTGCAGTGGGGGACACCTGTTATTCCCACGCTGAAGACGTGCCGGTGTTTAACCCGGACGGAAAAGAGATTATCGCAAGGGACAATTCTGTCTCTGTTTTAAGAAAAGAGGATATGTCCAAGGCATATTTTAACTGCCATACGGATATTACCATACCCTATGACGAACTGGGGAGTATTACGGCAGTGCGGGCAGACGGAACGTCTGTGGACATTATCCGAGAGGGAAAATTTGTAATTCCCGGAACAGAGGAATTAAACAAACCTTTTTTATAAGATACAGAGGGCTTTGCCCGGAATGGAGGAAATATGGCAAAAGTAGGAATTGTAATGGGAAGCGACTCAGATATGCCGGTAATGGCAAAAGCGGCGGATATTTTAGAACAGTTGGGCATTGATTATGAGATGACCATTATCTCCGCCCACAGGGAGCCGGATGTGTTTTTTGAATATGCAAAAACTGCAGAGGAGAAGGGATTTAAAGTAATTATTGCAGGGGCGGGGATGGCAGCCCATCTTCCTGGAATGTGCGCAGCAATTTTCCCTATGCCGGTGATTGGAATCCCCATGCACACAACATCTTTAGGGGGCAGGGATTCCCTGTACTCCATTGTACAGATGCCCACAGGGATTCCCGTGGCAACCGTTGCCATTAACGGCGGGGCAAACGCAGGGCTTTTAGCTGCAAAAATCCTTGCCACAAGCGACGGGGAGCTTTTGGAGAAATTAAAAACTTACTCAAAAGAATTAAAAGAGCAGGTACAGGCGAAAGACAAAAAGTTACAGGAGCAGGGATATAAAAATTACAAATAAAAGGAGAAAGCAATGGATTACAAAAAAGCAGGTGTGGATATTGAAGCCGGATACAAATCCGTGGAGTTAATGAAAAAATATGTAAAAGAAACCATGCGCCCGGAGGTATTAGGGGGCCTTGGAGGTTTTTCCGGGGCATTTTCCTTAGAGAAAGTGAAAGCCATGGAAAAACCTATACTCCTGTCCGGTACAGACGGCGTGGGGACGAAGATTAAATTGGCGTTTCTTTTGGACAAGCATGACACCATCGGCATTGACTGCGTAGCGATGTGCGTCAATGATGTGGCCTGTGCAGGGGGAGAGCCTTTGTTTTTCCTGGACTATATTGCATGCGGAAAAAATTTCCCGGAAAAAATCGCATCCATTGTAAAAGGAGTGGCGGAGGGCTGTAAGCAGTCCGGCGCAGCCCTTATCGGCGGTGAGACGGCGGAGCACCCCGGGCTTATGCCGGAGGATGAGTATGATCTGGCAGGATTTGCCGTGGGCCTTTGTGACGAAAAGGAGCTGATTACCGGGGAGAACATCAAAGAGGGTGATGTGCTAATCGGGCTTGCAAGCACCGGCGTCCACTCCAACGGTTTTTCCCTGGTCCGGAACGTGTTTGCCATGGAAAAAGAGGTGTTAAATACCTACCATGAAGAACTGGGGGCAACCCTTGGGGAGACCCTTTTAACCCCTACCAGAATTTATGTGAAGGCATTAAAGGAAATCAAAGACGCAGGGGTAAAAGTGCGGGGTTGCAGCCATATCACCGGAGGGGGATTTTATGAGAATATTCCCAGGATGCTGCCGGAAAATAAACGTGCAGTGATCGAGAAAAACAGTTACCCCATCCCGCCTATTTTTTCCATGTTGGCAAGGGAAGGGAATATTGATGAAAAAATGATGTACAATACATATAACATGGGGCTTGGCATGGTGCTTGCGGTATCCACCGAAGATGTGGATACCACCATGGAAGCTGCAAAACGTGCCGGGGATACCCCTTATATCGTGGGAAAAATTGAGAACGGAGAGAAAGGGGTTACGTTATGCTGAAAATCGGAGTTTTAGTCTCCGGGGGCGGGACGAACCTTCAGGCTATTATAGATTCCGTGGAAAACGGCAGTATAAAGAACACGGAAATTTCCGTGGTTATCAGCAATAATAAAAATGCCTATGCCTTAGAGCGGGCAGAAAAAAAGGGAATAAAAAACATTTGTATTTCCCCGAAGGATTTTTCAGACAGGGCGGAATTTAACAGGGTTTTCCTGGAAAAATTAGATTCCTGCCAGGTGGATTTGGTGGTGCTGGCAGGATTTTTAGTGGTTTTGCCGGAGGAAATGACAAAAAAATACGAAAACCGGATCATCAATATCCATCCTTCCCTGATTCCGTCTTTCTGCGGAAAGGGATATTACGGCTTAAAAGTCCATGAGGCGGCTCTTAGCCGGGGGGTAAAGGTTACAGGGGCCACTGTGCATTTTGTGGATGCTGGGACAGATACCGGGCCCATTCTCCTGCAGAAGGCAGTGGAGGTAAAAGATGGAGATACGCCGGAGATTTTGCAGCGCAGGGTGATGGAGGAGGCGGAGTGGAAGATTCTCCCCCAAGCCATTGACCTGATTGCCCAGGAAAAAGTTTCAGTGGAAAACGGCAGGGTAAGGATTGCCCAGTAGAGGATACAGGAGGAATATATGAAGGTATTGATCGTAGGAAGCGGCGGCAGGGAACACGCTATTGCCATGAGCGTGGCAAAGAGCAGCCGGGTGGAAAAAATTTACTGCGCCCCGGGAAACGGGGGAATCGGACAGGTGGCAGAGTGCGTACCTATCGGTGCTATGGAATTTGAAAAACTGGCGGATTTTGCAGAGGAACATAACATTGACTTTACCATCATCGGCATGGACGATCCCCTGGTGGGGGGCGTTGTGGACGTGTTTGAGGCAAGGGGTCTTAAAGTGTTCGGTCCCAGGAAAAATGCAGCAATCCTGGAAGGCTCCAAGGCATTTTCCAAGGATTTGATGAAAAAGTATCATATTCCCACAGCCGCCTATGAAGTATTTGACGATGCAAAAAAGGCTTTAGAATATCTGGAAAGTGCCAAGATGCCCATTGTATTAAAAGCCGATGGCCTTGCCCTTGGAAAAGGGGTGCTTATCTGCAATACTTTAGAGGAGGCCAAAGCCGGGGTGAAAGAGATCATGGAGGACAAAAAATTTGGCGACGCCGGAAAACATATGGTAGTGGAGGAGTTTATGACAGGGCGGGAAGTTTCTGTTCTCTCCTTTGTGGACGGAAAAACCATAAAGATTATGTCCTCCGCCCAGGACCACAAGCGGGCCGGGGACGGGGATACGGGCCTAAACACCGGTGGGATGGGAACCTTTTCCCCCAGTCCTTTCTACACAAAAGAGGTGGATGCCTTTTGTAAAGAGCATATTTACCAGAAAACCGTGGACGCTATGGCGGCGGAGGGCAGGCCTTTTTGCGGCGTGATTTTCTTCGGCCTGATGCTGACAGAAGAGGGGCCAAAAGTCTTAGAGTACAATGCCAGGTTTGGAGACCCGGAGGCCCAGGTGGTGCTCCCCAGGATGAAAAACGACATGATAGATGTGATGGAGGCCTGTGTGGAGGGTACCTTGGATACGGTAGATTTACAGTTTGAGGACAATGCGGCTGTGTGCGTGGTTCTGGCTTCCCAGGGGTATCCTGTCTCTTATGAGAAGGGGAAAAAGATTACCGGGGAAGAAAATTTTAAGGGAAAAGAGGGCTATTACTGTTTCCATGCCGGGACAAAGCAAAACGAGGCAGGGGAGATTGTCACAAACGGTGGACGGGTCCTTGGTATTACCGCAAAGGGTGCGGATTTAAAAGAGGCCAGGAAAAATGCCTACAATGCCACAGAATGGATTTCTTTTGAAAATAAGTATATGCGCCATGATATTGGCAAAGCCATTGACGAGGCATAGAGAGCAGAGGAATCATGAAAAAAGGAATTATATTTGATATGGACGGAACCCTGTGGGATTCCTCAGAAAATGTGGCTAGGTCCTGGGATGAGGTGATTTCCTATGAGACGGATAATGCCTTAAGCGTTACCGTGGAGGATATCCAGAATGTAATGGGACATACCATGGCGGAGATTGCAAAAATGCTCTTTTTCGATTTGGGAGAAGAGGGGGCAAATCTTTTAATGGATAAGTGCTGTGATTACGAAAATGAATATCTGGGCAGGCACGGCGGGGTTTTGTACCCCAAAGTGGAAGAAACCTTACAAGAGTTATCCCGGAAATATCCCCTATACATCGTCAGCAACTGCCAGGACGGTTATATAGAAGCATTTTTAAAGTATTATGATTTTTTCAAATATTTTTTGGACACGGAATGTTTTGGCAGGACGAAAAAGGATAAGGGGAGCAATATTGCTCTTTTGGCCCTTAGAAACCAGCTGGATGACGCCGTCTACGTGGGGGATATCCAGGGGGATTATGATTCCAGCAAAAAGG
>Ga0137307_102601_pt1 | contig 12147 bp, 8 predicted proteins | sample NAcewD2O_March_2_FD_97180 | JGI IMG/M metagenome (GOLD analysis project Ga0137307, IMG submission 97180) | Mouse cecal microbial communities from Vienna, Austria - N-Acetylglucosamine amended D2O_March | ecosystem: Host-associated > Mammals > Digestive system > Large intestine > Cecum | place...
GCAGGAAATCCTGGACGGGCAATATCAACAATGTAATTGCGGGCAATTTGGAAACAGCCGGAAAAATAGTGGCGGCAGCCTACGATACGCCTGCCAGGGCATTCCTTCCGGGGTACCGGTATTATCCGTTCCACACGGAGAAAAATAAAAAGGAAGAACGGAAAAATATTTTGGTGCAGATTTTGATTGCTGCGATATTTTCAATTACCGCATGTGCTGGCACAATGCGGTTTTTTAAAACTCATGCCATAGGAATGCTTCTGCTGGTTTTCCTGTCGGTAGGGGCAGCCGTTTGGGGCATCCGGGTAAAAAAGAACCCTGTCAATTTTAACAGAAACAGTGCGTCACTGGCGGTAATGGATAAAGTGGCGGAAAATCTGCAGGGGAATGAAAATGTTGCCTTTGTATTTTTGGATCAGGGCGTTTCTTCTTTTGAAGGATTTAAATTATTCCGGGAGAGTTTGGAGGATACTGCTAAAGACAGAAAAAAGAGGGTGATTCTGCTGGATTGCATCGCTTATGGCGATACATTGGTGGCAGCGCATGGGCAGGGTGACGCGGAAAGCGCAAGGAAATTGATAGAAATTGGGGAAAACCATGAATTGGCAATCAGGGATAAGGTCTATACGGAAGAAAAAATAGAAGGGAATATCCTTTCATTCCTTCCGGGCGGCATTTATCTGGCATCCGGCAGTATTGAGAAAGGGGAATTTGTGGTAAAGGATACCCGTTCCCCAAAAGATACAAAGGTAGATATGGAACGCTTGGAAAAGATTGCAGCTAGCATTGCAGCATTTTAAAGTTTAAAAGTATTAAAAGTAAAAAGAGGGACACGATTGAAAATTAAAAAATTTCAATCCCAAGTTTGTGTCTGCGCGGCGTCCACAAACTTGTATGCAAAATGAAATTGGCTTTGCACAACAGAGCTGCGCAGAAATGGGGTGTACTTATGATTATCAAGTCGGAACGGATTTATATGGAAGATGGGGTAAAAGACGGATATTTGGAAATACGGGATGGAAAATTTGTAAATTTCAGCGAAGAAGCGCCGAAGGAGGAATGGATAGATTTTGGAAAGGACAGGGTGATTCCCGGAATCATCGATACCCATAATCACGGAACCTGTGGATATGCAATGATGGGCGATAACCCGTCCGAGGTGAAAGGATTTTTGAAAGGCTGCGCTTCTCAGGGAGTGACGGGGATTTTCCCTACGGCGGACATAGAGATGATGGAAGCGGTGGCAGATGAGGCAATGAGACAGGAAGCGGCAAAAAAATATGAGGGAAGCAAGGTTTTGGGAATACATAGCGAAGGGCCGTGGTTAAACCGTACAGGAGAAAAAGGGATTCGCCGGGGATGGCCGGAGGTAAAGCTGGAAAAGGCACAGGAAATGGTAAAAAGGGCAAAGGGATATCTGAAACTGGTTGCGCTTGCGCCGGAAATCCCGGGAATGGATGAGATAATATCGTATTTTCTGTCTCAGGGGATTACTGTGGCGGATGCCCATAGCGATTGCAACTACCAGGAAGCCATGCAGGCTTATGGAAAAGGGCTTACGGTAGCTACCCATACAGGGAATGTGATGACCGGGATGCATCATCGGGATATCGGCGGCCTTGGGGCAGCTTTGCTGAATGATAAGGTGGACTGTGAAGTGATTTGTGACGGGATGCATATTTGCTTGGACATGCTGAGGATTTATTTTAAATTAAAGGATTTCTCCCGTTTCATGATGATTTCCGACTGCACGCAATTATCCGGCGCGCCGGTAGGCTCTTATCAGGGGTTTGAACCGGGAATGATAATCAATGTGACGGAAGAAGGCTTTTTACTTAGCGACACCGGACGGTTGTGCGGTTCCAGCCAGCCCGTCTTATATGGTATTGGGAATCTGGTTGAAAAATTAGATATCCCTATGGAAACGGTAGTAAAAATGGCAGCATTAAATGCAGCTACGAAATATGGATTTTCCAAGGAAAAAGGTTCTATAAAAATAGGGAAAGATGCGGACTTTGTAGTGATTAGCGATGAATATAAAGCTCTTGCAACTTATGTGGAAGGCCAGAAAGTATACGACAGGGCAGAAGAAGGGGATATTTTTAATCCGGAATTTCTGGATTCTTTGGAGCCTGTTGGAAAAGAGTAAAAAGGGGAGTGTCCGATATGAAGAAAAAATTAATTGTAGTAGCGGATGATTTTGGATTCAGCGAAGCGTATAATTATGGGGTAATAAAAGCTTATAAGGAAGGCATTGTGACCGTATTATCCCTAATGAGCAATATGGGGGCGGCAGCCCATGCAGTCAGGCTTTGGAAGCAGGAAGCAGAAGATGCCTGTATGGTACAGCATACGAATTTTGTACAGGGCTGTCCGGTATCAAAACCGGAGGACATTTCAAGTCTGGTGGATGAAAAGGGGATGTTTTACCGTTCCAGCAGTTGGAAGCCGGAGAATGGGCAGGATAAGAAATGCACCGGGGATGTTGTTCCTACAGCAGAGGACTGCTATAAAGAGACGGTGGCACAGTTAGAGCGTCATAAAGAGCTGACCGGCAAGTATCCGATTCATTTGGAAGGCCATTCCGTTATGACGGATCCGGTAAAGGAAGGTTTCCGGAAAGCGGCGGAGAAATTCCGGATACATTGCATGACAATGCCGGAGGAGGAAACGGAGAGAATGTATCCGGCACATGAGTTGGCGTTTGGAAACCCCGAATATATGTCGGCGATTATGCGCGGAACAAGGCCGGAGGACTTTTTTGAAGATAGGCTGGGGCTATTAAAAAGCCCGTTTGAAATCAATGTCATGCATTTCCATCCGGGCTATCTGGATAATTATATCCTTGAAAACACCTCCCTGACGGTTCCCCGCTGCATTGATTTGGAAACCCTTTGCAATCCGAAAGTACGGGAGTGGCTTATGGAGCATGAGGTGGAATTGGTGGATTTTAAGGCGGTATATAAATAGAAACGTGGACGATACAATATTAGGTTGATTTAGTGAGAGCTAAATCAACCTAAAACTTTTTAAAAGCATTTGAACCGATATAACCTTTCCTGTATAATTTGTGTTATACTGTCAGCATGCAATTTTGCTTCTTTGAAATTTTTATTTAAAAAGTATACCAGAATGTTCTGTGCAATGAAACGAAACAGGTTTTGCGCACAATTTTTTTGCGCAAATCGTCATACGATGCAAGGCAACAGAGTTTTTGACACTTAAATCAAAAAAATGATAAAATAATAGATATTCCTAACAGCCTATAAAGGGGCATAAACAGAGGGGATTCCGATAAGGGAGGTGCCTGCATGAATCCATATCAGCAATATATGTACAGTTATCCGCACAAAACCGCATACCGCCCTTTATCCGGGGTTTCCCTGAAAGAATACGCTCCGTTGTTTGCCGGCAAAGGGCATGGGCTGTATCTTCATATCCCATTTTGCCAGGAAAAATGCGGCTACTGCAATTTATTTTCAGTAACAGGGCAAGGGAAAGAAGCCATAGGACGGTATTTGGATGCAGTAGAGAGGCAGTGCGCGCAATATGGGGAATTATTGGCCCCTTATGCTGCGGAATTTTCCGAATTTGTGATTGGCGGCGGCACACCGCTTTTGCCGGATGAGGGGCAAATAGAGCGGATGTTTGCCTGTATAAAACAATATTTTTGTTTAGAAAAAGATAGGGAAATCGTGATTGAGACAGCGCCTAACCAGACCAACCGGAAGAAACTGGAGATTTTGTCACGGGAGGGCGTAACCAGAGTGAGCATGGGTATCCAAAGCTTTTCGGATGAAGAACTTTCGGTTCTTGGCAGGAGGCATGGGGCAAGGCAGGCAAAAGAAGCGTTGGAATTGATAAGGGCCTATGGCTTTCCTTGCGTCAATGTGGACTTCATTTATGGGATTCCGGGGCAGACGGCAAGAAGCTTGCTTGCTTCCCTGAAAACAGCCCTTACTTTTGCGCCGGACGAAATCTTTTTATATCCCTTGTATGTGAAGCATGGTGTGTGGCTGGAGCGCGCCGGAGTGGCGCCGGATAAGGAAGCCGCTTATTTACAGTATCGGGAAGCCAGCAGTTTTTTGCGTGGGGAAGGCTTCCGTCAGGATTCGATGCGGCGGTTTGTGCGACAGGGCAAAGAAAGGGGATTTTCCGAATGCGGTATGGGAACTTCTCTGGCTTTGGGATGCGGGGGAAGGAGCTATGTGGGGAACCTTCATTTTTGCAGCCCCTATGCCATTACCGGGAAGGAATGCCTCAAAAGGTTGGAGGAGTATGAAAATACGGTAGATTTTACCGATATAAGACATGGGATTTTGCTGTCAGAAGAGGAAATAAAACGTCGTTATCTGATTCGGCATTTATTAATCTATCCGGGAGTGGATATCCAAAAGTATGAGAAGCATTTCAAAACCGGACTTATGGAGGATTTTCCCGTTTTACAAGAATGGATGGAGCAGGGATTTATCCGATGGAAAGAGGACGGGAAGGAAGGGATGCAGGAGGGAGAAAAATTCCTTGCCTTAACACAGACCGGGCTGGGCCTTTCCGATTATTTAGGGCCCCAATTAATTTCTGACGAAATCCGAAAGGCGATGGAAGAGTGGGAGGAAATGCATGGACAGCCATATGATATTATATAGGGGCAGTTTGAAAAGCTGCAACTATCATTGCTCTTACTGCCCTTTTTCCAAGAAACCGCTGTCGGAGAAGGAACTGGGAAAGGACAGGGAACAATGGAAGGCTTTTGTAGAAACTTTCCAAGCGCATGGCAGACGGATGAGGATAGGCGCCCTTATGGTAGTGCCCTATGGGGAAGCGCTGATTCATTCATGGTATTGGGAAGGGTTGGCGCGTATCAGCGCCCTTCCGTGGATAGAGGCGGTGGGGGCGCAGACGAACTTTAGTTTTTTGGTCGAAAAATCGCTGGGCATTTTTGGAACAGCTGGGGGAATCCGGGAAAAACTAAGGCTATGGGCAACCTTCCACCCGGAAATGACAACGATTTTAGAATTTGCAGATAAGTGCAGGCAGATAAGGGATAGAGGGATATCCCTTAGTGTGGGGGCGGTAGGTGTGCCGGGTAATATAGAGCTTTTACAAAAGCTGCGTAAGGAATTGCCAAAAGAAACCTACCTTTGGTTAAACCGGATGGACGGGCTGGAACGGCCTTATACGAAGGAAGAAATCGAAGCATGCCTTGAGATAGATTCTTATTTTCTAAGGGAATTGACGCCTCCTCCTGCGGAAGTAACTTCCTGCAAAGGGCGGCTCTTTGTGGAAGGGGATGGAAGGCTTCGTCTGTGCAACATCGGTCAAGTGCTGGACGAAAGATGGGAAGGGATTTGCAGAAGGGCGGAAGAATCTCCTGCTGGACTTCAGGAAAGAGAGAAGAAGAAGCAGGGCGAGGATTTCGCTTATGGAAGCTTCAATCATTTCAATCATTGGGATTTCGCTCCAAATCCGGAATGTAAAAGAAGACGATGTACTTGTTATCTTGCCTATGGCGGGCGGGAAGAGGAATGGAACCGGATGCTGTTTGGACCTTACCCCTTGTTCCGCATACCGCGGAGACCGAAGGCGGTTTTTTTGGATTTAGAAGGAACTCTTATTCCCCCAAAAGAGGAAGCGTTAACAGTGAATAATGAATCCGGTAACTGTTTGGCCAGATCCAAAAGGGGTGAGATTCCGGCGGTCGTTTTGGCAGGTCTGGAAGGGCTTTTCCGGGATGGTTCATTTCTTCTTTTTGCGACTACGCTGCCGTTTGAGGATGGGATAAGACGTTGCAAAAAGGCATGCCGTTTTTTCAGCGGCGGAATTTTTGCCGGTGGGGCACATATTGTTTTGGAAAGGAACGGGGAAAAGAAGGAAAGGTACTTTTTTTTGGATGGTTCTGTTTTACGGGTATTGGAGCCCTTTGAGAAAAAATTTGCATGTAGGCTTTTGACTTGTCAAAAGGGCGGCAGGGTATATAAAGCAACTTTGTTCCGTTCCATCCATAAGCCTTGGGAGACGCAGGAAATAGAAGGTGTATTGGCTGCCCTGAGGGATACGACCGGAAATAAAGTGCGGTGCTTTGCGGAAGGGAATTGCCTGCAAATTGTAGATGCGAAGGCGGATAAGGCAAAAGGTGTCCTGGTTTTGTGCGAATGGCTGGGGATTGCGCCGGAAGAAACTTATGCCATAGGGGATTCGGAGGAAGATGCAGGCATGGTGAAGCTTTGCGGAAAAGAAAGAAGAACAGGAGAGGGATGAAATGGATTTGTTTGAATATATGAGGAGTACAAATATGGAAAAGGAGTCTCCTCTGGCGGCCAGGCTGCGTCCAAGGACGTTGGATGAGGTGGTAGGCCAGCAGCATATTATCGGGAAGGACAAACTGCTTTACCGGGCGATTCAGGCGGATAAATTAAGTTCTATTATTTTATATGGTCCTCCGGGAACGGGAAAAACTACGCTTGCTAAAGTAATTGCCAATACTACCAGTGCGGAATTTACCCAAATCAATGCTACGGTTGCCGGAAAGAAAGATATGGAAGCAGTGGTGGAAAAAGCAAAAGAAATGCAGGGGATGTATGGGAAAAAGACAATATTGTTTATTGATGAAATACACCGGTTCAATAAGGGGCAGCAGGACTATCTGCTTCCCTTCGTGGAGGATGGAACGGTAATCTTAATCGGTGCGACTACGGAAAACCCTTATTTTGAAGTGAACGGAGCATTGATTTCCCGGTCGGTGGTTTTTGAACTGAAGCCTTTGGCAGAGGAGGACATTAGGGCATTGATTAGAAGGGCATTATCCGACAATGACCGGGGGATGGGCGCTTATGAGGCAGTTATAGATGAGGATGCGTTGAACTTTTTGGCGGATTTGTCGGGCGGGGATGCCAGACATGCCTTGAATGCGGTGGAACTGGGGGTAATGACCACACAGCGCAGCGAAGACGGCAAGATACATCTCACCCTGGAAGTGGCAAAGGAATGTATCCAGAAGCGTGTGATAAGGTACGACAAAGGAGGGGACAGCCACTACGATACCATATCGGCTTTTATCAAGAGCATGAGAGGGTCGGACCCGGATGCGGCGGTTTACTATTTGGCCAGGATGCTGTATGCGGGGGAAAGTGTTACATTTATTGCAAGGCGTATTATGATTTGCGCATCGGAAGACGTGGGGAATGCGGATCCTACAGCCCTTCAGGTGGCGGTTAGCGCCTCCCTCGCCGTGGAGCGGGTGGGAATGCCGGAGGCGCAGATTATTTTAGCGCAGGCAGTTTCCTATGTGGCATGTGCGCCAAAAAGCAATGCGGCGGTGGTGGCAATCGGAGAAGCGTCGAAAGCGGTGGAAGATATGGGGAACCTTCCGGTACCTGCCCATTTGCAGGATTCCCATTATAAAGGGGCGGCAAAATTGGGGCGGGGGATTGGGTATCAATATGCCCATGATTATCCCAATCATTATGTAAAACAGCAATACCTTCCATATGAATTGAGCGGAAGGGAATTTTATAAACCTTCCGGCAACGGATACGAAGCAAAGATTAGGGAGCATATGGCGAGGATAAAAAAAGAGGCGGAATAAAGGCGGAATAAAAAGAGGCGGAAAATGGAAATGAAGAAGAAAAAAGAAAGTGGCATATGGGGAAGGGGATGGAAGAAAGAAGGACAGAAGCAGAAACTTTGGCTGGCGGCGGCTGTTTTTGGATGTTTGGCATTTTTGGCAGGTTGGATGACAGTAAAAACAATGCGCGAGCAGAAAATGGGCGTTATTGAGGCGGCACGTATGGAGAGGGAGAAGACGGAAGAGGAGAAAGACAAGACGCAAAGGGCTGCGGCGGAGAAGAACGCGGAAGAGGAGGGCAGCCGGGTGCTTGGTTTTTCGGCAGAGTCTGCAAAAAGCGTGCTGGAAGCCCTGAAAAGGCGTCCGCCTATGGTGGATTTGACAGAGGAAAATGCAAAAGATTTTGCCCATATTGCATCTTGCAGGATAGACAGCGGAACGGGGAAAATTGTAGTAGAAGCTTCCGCAGAAGGGATTCCCGTAAGTGATGACAAATATTATTATCTGTTTGCCCTAAAAGCCAACGAAACGGAAATTCCGCAGGATAGGGAATATTTAGAGCAGGAATATAAGGGGGAAGAGTTAGAGTTCTGTACGGAAAAGAATTTTACAGGAACCGGAAGCGAGGTGTTCCGGAAGTATGTGCTTGCAGTGAAAAAGAAAGACGGATATACGGCGGTTAGCCGTCCTGTTTACATTTCCAATCCGGAGGCGGCGGCAAAGTATCGTTCCGGTATGCAAAAACCATCCTCGAAAAAAGGGCTTTTGGTTGATCCGAACAAACTGCGGACATCGGAATTGGATGATTTAGGGGTGAAACATGCTGCCTACAATATTCCGGTATCCAGAATTTTAGGGCAGAGTACCGACGGTATCCACCCTACCATTCATTATAATTATCATGGGAAAACCTATGCATTTAACGGTCAGGTAATGTCGGAGTACGATTTGGTGTTCGGCATCCTGTCATCCAAAGGGATTGAAGTTACGGCGATTCTTTTAAACGATTTGGCTCCGGCATATTCCCAGCTGATACATCCGCTGGCCCGTTCGGGGATAGGAAGCGCCCCTTATTATGCATTTAACGGAAGCGATGAAGACGGGGCGGAGTATTTGGCGGCAATAGGGACATTTTTGGCAGAACGGTATTCCAGCGTTTCCAGCGGAAGAGGGCTGGTAACCAATTGGGTCATCGGCAATGAAATCAATGCAAGAAAAGAATGGAACTATATAGAATATGTAGATTTGGAGACATATGTAATGGAATATGCAAAGGCGTTCCGTACCTTTTACAATGCTATAAAAAGCACCAACGGTTCCTGCAATGTATATATTTCTTTGGATCAGCAGTGGGATAGAAACATTTCTTCTTCCCGGAATTATGATGCCAGAGATATTTTGGATGAATTTAACCGGCAGATAAAAGAAGAAGGGAACATTGACTGGGGGCTGGCTATCCATCCTTACAACGTGCCCCTGACAACACCTTACATATGGAACCCATCCAAATATGTAAAAGACGGGGCGGACACTTCCATGATAACGATGGCCAATATCCATGTGGTGACCGATTATTTGCAGCAGGAGGCTTTTTTAAGGGAAGATGGGGAAGTGCGTTCCATTATTTTAAGCGAGCTTGGCTATACGTCGTCAAAAGGCGAGGAGGTGCAGGCAGCTGCGATTGCGTATGCCTATAACATTGCGGCGGCGAACCAGCATATTGATTCCATTTTGTTTTCCAGACAGACAGATGCGGCAGAAGAGATTGCCCAGGGGCTTGCATTAGGGATTAACCGCCCGGATGGTTCCCATAAATATGCCTATAATGTTTATAAATATATGGACACGGATCAGGCGGAAAAATATACCGGGTTCGCAAAGAGCATAATCGGTATTGCGGATTGGGGTCAGGCTGTGAAACGTCGTTAAAATAATTGTTCTACGAGAAATTGATAGATTTCCTGATTTTTCCGCTGCCAGTTGTCGCAGATAGCGGCAGCGGACTCTTGTGTAGGAACGGAGAGCGTAATGTCTATCAGTTTAACATTTTTCTCTTTTGCAGTGAGGTGGGCATCGTATTCCCCTGCAGTAGATTTGTAATATTCGGCAGTGATGGAAACCTCATCCCGTAGCCGGACTTCGTTTTCGTTTAGGTAATGGCCGATTTCTTCTTTGATGGTATCGCTGATACGGTTTTCAAAGAAGGATAAAGTATTCCTGCCCTCCGCAGTGATTGTTATATGTGTGCGGTTGCCAACGGAATGGGTGGCGATTAAACCTGCGTCGGTTAGTTCAAAAACGGCTTGCTGCAGCGTAAGGAAATTGGTATATTCTTTTTCCAAAATAAAATTCCCTACTTGGGCATTGGTTAATGGGAAATCTACCCGGTTCAGCATATAAAGGATAATCAGTTTATATAAAGTCAAAGGTTCTTCCATCATAGCGCATTTCCTTTCCAATCTTTTCCTTGATAAGCGTTTTCCAGCTTCATTTTATGGTGGAGGTTGTTTAGGACATTTTTCTTGTTTCTGCTCCATAGAGGGGCAACCAGCAGTTCCTTCGGCCCATCTCCCGTTACCCGATGGATAACAATATCCGGAGACAAACGGCAGATGCAGCGGATGAGAAGAGACAAATATTCTTCCGTAGAAAGCGTTTTAAAACGCCCGTTTGCGTAATCGTTGGCCAAATCCGTGTTTTTCAGGACATGAAGAAGTTGAAGCTTGATGCCGGATATAGGAGTGGCATTGAGGTAGTCTATGGTCTGCAATGCCATGAATCCGTTTTCGCCGGGAAGCCCAAGGATGACATGGGCAATCACCGGTAGGTTTCTAAGATTTAGCTGGTTTACGGCATGGGAAAAACAGTCGAGGGAATAACCTCGCCGGATATAGAGCGCCGTCTCTTCATGGATAGTTTGCAGCCCCAGCTCTACCCAAATAAATTTATCAGGATAATCCGCTTTTAGCGTCGACAGGAGAGAAAGGGTTTCTTCCGGAAGACAGTCGGGGCGTGTGGCGATAGAAATACCGGCAACCATTGGGCGTTCCAATGCGGTACGGTAAACCTTGTTCAAATAAGGGATGGGCGCATAGGTGTTTGTATATGCCTGAAAGTAGGCAATATAAGGTTCCGTTTCGTTATCCGGCAGACCAAGGGAGGCAAAATCGCCGCTTCCTCCGGCGCTGCAAAAGATACAGCCGCGGGTATCCAAAGAGCCATCCCGGTTAGGGCAGGTGAAACCGGCATTGATGGATAGTTTTTTTATTTTTTTCCCATATGTGTTTTTCAAGTAAGCATCCAAAGAATAATACCGTTTTCCGTGCCATTTTCCGGCGGGTATTTCATGGATAGGACAGGTGGTGCAATCGTTAGGGAAATGACCGTTTCCATTTTTTTCTCTGTCTTGATTGTTTTGGTTACTTTTGCTGCATTTAATACTTTTATGGTTCATATTATAATTTCAGAGTCTAACGTTTGATATGGGATTTGACTGCTTCGGCTACCGCCTCGGCAACTTTAGGATCAAAAGCTTCCGGCATAATATTGGTTTCATTCAGCTCTTCGTCGGGAACAAGGCCTGCAATAGCATGGGCGGCAGCCAGTTTCATTTCTTCCGTAATCTGCAGGGCGCGTCCTTCCAAAGCCCCTTTGAAAATGCCGGGGAAAGCAACCACATTGTTGATTTGGTTGGGGAAATCGCTGCGGCCGGTGCCTACGATTTTTGCGCCGGCTTCTTTGGCAAGGTCAGGCATGATTTCCGGAACCGGGTTTGCCATAGCAAAAAGGATGGAATCCTTATTCATGGAAGCAACCATTTCTTTTGTTACAATGCCCGGTGCGGATACGCCAACAAAAATGTCGGCTTGTTTCAGGGCATCGGCAAGGGTGCCGGTTTCCCCGGCAGGATTTGTCACCTGAGCCATTTTTTCCTGCATCCAGTTCAAACCTTCGGTTTGTTTGGAAATAATTCCGGTCTTGTCGCACATAATGATATTGGAAAAGCCATAGGTGAGGAGAAGCTTAGTGATGGCTACCCCTGCGCTTCCTGCGCCGTTTACTACGACTTTGCAGGCTGTTTTTTCTTTTCCGGTGATTTTTAAGGCATTGATAATTCCCGCAAGGACAACAATAGCCGTACCGTGCTGGTCATCATGGAAAACAGGGATATCCAAAGCCGCTTTTAGCCGTTCTTCGATTTCAAAACAGCGAGGGGCGCTGATATCTTCCAAATTAATCCCGCCGAACCCCGGGGCAAGGTAGGTGACAGCTTTAATAATTTCTTCGGTATCCTGCGTATCCAGACAGATAGGAACGGCATTGACGCCGCCAAATTCTTTAAAAAGGACTGCCTTCCCTTCCATGACCGGCATCGCGGCATAAGGTCCGATATTGCCCAGCCCAAGGACAGCGCTTCCATCGGAAACGACGGCTACCGTGTTGGCTTTCATTGTATAAGCATATGCTTCTTCTTTATTTTCAGCGATTACCTTACATGGTTCGGCAACACCTGGGGTATATGCATAGGAAAGGTCTTCCCTGGATTTGACAGGGGTTTTCGATACCGTTTCCAATTTTCCGTT
>Ga0137307_102604_pt1 | contig 12120 bp, 14 predicted proteins | sample NAcewD2O_March_2_FD_97180 | JGI IMG/M metagenome (GOLD analysis project Ga0137307, IMG submission 97180) | Mouse cecal microbial communities from Vienna, Austria - N-Acetylglucosamine amended D2O_March | ecosystem: Host-associated > Mammals > Digestive system > Large intestine > Cecum | place...
TGGCAGACTATATGTTTACCGCATTTTCTTCCGGCAAAAACTGTTCGATTCCAATAAATCAGATTCCAAAAACAAGCGGGAAAAGATTTCAGGAGGGAAAGGGAAAAATACTTGACGCAGGAATAAAAAACGGCTAAAGTAACCTGTGATGAAAAGGAGTGTTTTTGACCAATGATTCAATATAGAAATCTTTCAGAAAATGAAATACACAGAGCGTTATTCGCTCACTTTATCCGCCGTCAGCAGGTCACAAAATGCTGGCGGAAGGAAAAGGGAGAGTGGGTGATCAGAGAGGCGCCTTTTGTGGATGACTGGACCGAGAAGGACTATCAGACGCTGATCTGCTGTCTGAAAGACACCGCTGCCGCCGGTGGTTTTGTTCATGCCGCTTTTTGCGATGGGGAGCTGAAAGGGTTCGCGGCGGTCCTGCCTGCGTTTTCCGGCGGCGAACAGAAGTATCTTGACCTGGCAAGCATCCATGTGTCCGAGGATATGCGGGGACAGGGAATCGGAAAGGCCTTGTTTCTGAAAGCGAAAGACTGGGCCGTGAAAAAGGGAGCGAAAAAGCTGTATATTTCCGCCCATTCCTGCGTGGAAAGTCAGGCGTTTTATAAAAAAATGGGCTGTGTGGAAACTCAGGTTTATAACCGGAGACATGTGGAAGAAGAACCTTATGACTGCCAGTTAGAGTGCGGTCTGGAAACCATTTCGGAAGCCGCTCTGCCTTCCGGAAATCCCGACAAAGATCTGTTTATCCGTCCTGCGGTTTTGGCGGATGCCGAGGATATCCTGGCCGTATATGAATACTATGTCAGGTATACTGCCATTTCCTTTGAATATGAGGTTCCCGCTGCCTGGGCGTTCAGAGGGAGAATGGAAAATACACTGAAAAAATACCCCTATTTTGTGGCGGTTCTGGACGGAAAAATCGTGGGCTATGCCTATGCGGGTCCTTTTGTGGGCAGGGCGGCCTATGACTGGTCGGCGGAAGCCACGATCTATATCGACGCTGGCCGGAAAAGACAGGGAATCGGCAGAAAGCTGTACGGGGCGCTGGAAGATGCCCTGAAACAAATGGGGATTCTGAACCTTTATGCCTGTATCGGCTATCCGGAAACCGAGGACGAATACCTGACCCGGAACAGTGTGGAGTTCCATGCCTGCATGGGCTATGCCAAAGCAGGCGAGTTTCATCACTGCGGCCGTAAGTTCGGCAGATGGTATCATATGGTCTGGATGGAGAAAATGCTTGGAAGTCATGGGAAAGAACCAAAGCCGGTCCGGCAAAACGCGTAAACGCCGCTTTTTGCCGGATTCCGTTTCGAACAGCAGAAGCGGGGGACATACAAATGCCGGTCAAAGTGCATTTGTATGTCATTTTTCCGGAACGATATACAGTTCCCTGATCAGCGCGTTCTCGATCTGATCCAGGATTTCCTTCGATTCGGCCCGGATGGTGTGATAGTGGTATCCGTCGGTGATATGCATCAGTTCGGTGGATTTGCCGCTGCGGATTCCCTCAAGGAACTGTCTGACATGAAATCTGGAAGAAATATTCAGCTTTGCCTCAACCTTGCCGTACACTTTATGCCAGACAAACACATCCGCCACCGTGCCGCCCAGATCTACAATCAGGTTCAGTTCATCCTCCGTCTGTCCGGAGGTGTGGCGCACTTTGAACACTTTTTCCGCAAGGGGCGTCCGGTGGATCAGATAGCCGCTGTGGGTGGAGATAATCTGAAAACCGGCAGCTTTTAAAATAGAAATATCCTGCACGATAATCTGCCGGGACACGCCGAAGCGTCCGGCAAGCGCTGTTCCTGATGTCGGGTTTTCTTCAGACATCAGAAGACTGACGATTTCTTTTCTTCTGTCATCTGCTTTCATAGAGCTGTCCATTCCTTTCGCTTAAAATCCTTTTGCGTCATTTTACCACTTTTTATATGGTTTTACCAGATGTCCCGCAGGTGTTTTTCGTCGGTGTATTTTATTCTACGGCATGAAGATTTTTCAGCGAAAGATCCAGAATCGGGGCCGAGTGGGTCAGTGCGCCGCTGGAAATATAGTCTACGCCGATGTCGATTAGCTTGACCGCATTCTCTTTCGTGACATTGCCGCTGCATTCGGTTTCGGCTCTTCCGGCTGCCAGCCTTACCGCTTCTTTCATATCCTCTACGCTCATATTGTCAAGCATAATCATGTCGGCGCCGGCTTCCAGCGCTTCTTTCAGCATATCAAGATTTTCCACTTCCACTTCGATTTTCCGCACGAAGGGAGCGTATTCCTTTGCCATCCGGACCGCCTCTTTTACGCCGCCCGCGGCGCCGATATGGTTGTCTTTCAGCAAAATGCCGTCGCTTAAATTGTATCTGTGATTGTATCCGCCGCCGACTTTTACGGCATATTTCTCAAAAACCCGCATATTCGGCGTGGTCTTACGGGTGTCCAGCAGCTTCGTTTTGCTACCGGCCAGCAGGTCTGCGATGGAACGGGTATAGGTGGCGATGCCGCTCATTCTCTGTAAAAAATTCAGCGCGGTTCTCTCACCGGACAGAAGGACGCGGATGTCGCCCCGGAGCAGGCCCAGCCGTTCTCCCTTTTTTACCCTGTCTCCGTCCTGGCAGGAGAAAGTGATTTCCGTTTTTTCGTCCAGAAGTTGAAATACCCTTCCGAAAACCTCCAGACCTGCGATTACGCCGTCTTCCTTGCAGATCAGTTCTACTTCTCCCATCCGGAAATGAGGCATCACCGAATTGGTGGTAATATCTTCGCCGGTGATATCTTCTTTCAGCGCCTGTAAAATCAGATCATCCGCATTCAGTTTCATTGTGACAGCATTCATGGCTTTGTCTCTCCTTTTCGATTGCTTCTAAAACCAGCTTCCGGTATTCTTCCTGGTATCCTTTATACCGGCTTTTCTCCGCCGTAAGCACAGGCCGACAGGGGAGGGCTTCATAATGGGAAGCGATATGCCGAGCGGCCCGTCCGGCAAATACCAGGCTTTCCAGCAGGGAATTGCTGGCAAGCCGGTTTCGGCCGTGTACGCCGTTGCAGGCCGTTTCCCCCGCCGCGTACAGACGCTCCATAGAGGTTCTGCTGTGCCGGTCTACGTCGATGCCGCCCATAAAATAATGCTGGGAGGGCACCACCGGGATATTTTCTTTTGTAACGTCATAGCCTTCCTCCAGGCAATGCTGATAAATATGAGGAAAATGGGACTTGATTTCTTCCTCCGGAATGGGGGCGAAGGAGAGCCATACATGCCGGGAACCTTCTTTTTTCATCTCCTCATAAATGGCGTTGGCCACCGCGTCTCTCGGAAGCAGCTCATTGACAAATCGTTCTCCTTTTGCGTTCAGCAGTACGGCGCCTTCCCCCCGCACCGACTCGGAGATCAGAAACTCCCTGCCCTCCTTCTCTGTGTACAGAGTGGTGGGATGAATCTGAATGTAATCAATGTGACGCAGCTTAATGTGATGCTTTAAAGCCAGGGCCAGCGCGTCCCCGGTCAGATGCCTGTAATTGGTGGAATGTTTAAACAGACCGCCGATGCCGCCGGTGGCAAGGATCGTGTAGTCGGCGCTGACGGCGATATAGCTGTCCTGTGCGTCATGGCCCACGATGCCGCGGCAGCAGTTGCCGTTGCAGAGCAGGTCCACCATCGTAAAATTTTCGATCAGTGTAATATTCTTCCGGCTTCTCGCCGTCTCCAGCAGATGAGAGGTGATTTCCTTCCCGGTTTCGTCTTCATGAAACAGAATCCGGGGTTTTGAGTGGGCACCCTCGCGGGTGTAGAGAAATTCCTCTCCGTTCTTTTCAAAGCAGACGCCAAAAGAAACCAGATCCTTGATCACATCCTGGGAGGAACGAATCATAATATCCACAGAATCCGGATTGTTTTCATAATGTCCGGCCCGCATGGTATCTTCATAAAAGGAGGTGTAATCCTCTTCGCTGCGCAGAACGCAGATGCCGCCCTGGGCCAGAAAAGAATCGCTTTTCGGCGCTTCGTCTTTGGTGACAATGACAACGTTTTTTTCTTTCGGCAGATTCAGCCCGCAGTACAGACCGGCGACACCGCTGCCCACAATTAAAATGTCGGTATTCATCTTTTTATTTTCCCAGCTTTAGCATTCTGTCAAGGGGGAGCAGCGCTCCGGTTCGCAGGTCCTCGCTGATTTCCACGGTTCGGTCTTCCTGTTCCAGCACGGATAAAACGGTTTCAAGGGTGTTGAGTTTCATATCCGGGCAGCAGGGGTGCGGATGAGGGAAGTAAAAACGTTTATCAGGGTTGTCCGCCCTCAGCCGAAAGCGCACGCCCTGTTCGGTGCAGACAATAAATTCCTGCTTGCTGCTGGCTCTGGCGTAGTCGATGATCCCGGATGTGCTGCCGATATAGTCGGACAGAGCAAGAACTTCCGGTTCGCATTCGGGGTGGGAGAGCACCGGGGCATCGGGATGGGCGGATTTTTCCCGGCGCAGGTGTTCGGCTGAGACGGCGGCATGAACCGGACAGTATCCGTCGTTGATCACAATGTTCTTTTCAGGAACCTGCCGGGCCACATAGCTGCCCAGATTTCGGTCCGGGATAAAGAAAATATTCTGATTCGGAAGCGCCTTTACGATTTTGGCCGCGTTAGAGGAAGTAACACACACATCGCTCTGGCACTTTAAATCCGCCGTGGAGTTGATATAGCAGACCACTGCCAGATCTTCGTATTTTTTCCGCATTTTCTCGATCAGACCCGGCTTTACCATGTGGGCCATCGGACAGTCGGCAGATAAATCAGGCATCAGTACCTTTTTGCCGGGATTCAGAATTTTCGCGCTCTCGCCCATAAAGGAAACGCCGCAGAACACAAGGATATCCGCCGTACTCTCTTTGGCGATTTTTGCGAGATAAAAAGAATCGCCCACATAGTCGGCAATGTCCTGTACGTCGTCAGGCGCGTAGTAGTGGGCGAGGATTACGGCGTTTTTTGATTGTTTCAACTGTTGGATTTGATTTTTCATCGGTTCCTCTTTTTGATGTGTTTCTTTTTTGTGGTGTTGTGTTTATGGTTCTGACGGATAGTATATACTATAACTTTACATATGTCAAGTTATATGTAAAGTAACATTTTTCACCCCACTTGCAGAACCACGTATGTGAACCAGTCATTACTTACGTAAAATTTTTGTGCATAATTTCTAAAAATCCTCTTGCATATTCCCCGGTAATAAGTTATAATGGCTAGCAGAATAAAATTGAATCTTCGGGGCAGGGTGAGATTCCCTACCGACGGTATAGCCCGTGACTCGCGGAAGCGATTGATTTGGTGAGATTCCAAAGCCGACAGTATAGTCTGGATGGTAGAAGAGCGTTGTTGAATGTTGTAACTGGCCCCGGACTTGTCCGGGGTTTTTAACGTTAGAGGAAAAATTTTCATGCTTCTCCTTACGATGGATTTTTTTCAAATTCGCCATGCGCCGTATCAGGGCCCCTCGGACGCAGCCCCAGGGTTTTTCCGGAATCAGGTTTCCCGGAACCTTGGGTGAACATCTTTCAGGGTAGTGCCAAGTGGTTTATGAAAACAGCAGCGGACCGTACAAGCCCTGGGAGTGGAGCTGCGGAACTATATTGGGAGGAGAAAGAAATGAGTCATGAAAATGTAGCAGTGAGAGCAAAAACAGGTTTGCTGAGCGTAAAAAATGTGGTGCTGATCGGCATGTTCGGCGCGCTGGCCGCAGTGGTGATGATGATTGAGTTTCCGCTGCCCATGATCGCGCCCGCGTTTTATGAGCTGGATCTCAGCGAGGTTCCGGCGCTGGTGGGGACATTCGCTATCGGGCCTGCGGCCGGCGTGATGATCGAAGCGGTGAAAATATTAGTGAAGCTTTTGCTGAAGCCCACCTCCACGGCTTACGTGGGCGAGCTGGCGAATTTCTGTATCGGATGCACTTATCTGCTGCCGGCGGGATTACTCTATATGAGAAATAAAAGCAGGAAAAGCGCTCTGACCGGTATGGTCGCCGGGACGATTGTAATGGCCGCGGCAGGCTGTCTGGTGAATGCCTATATACTGCTGCCCTTTTATTCCCGTTTTTACGGAATGCCCCTGGAGACGCTGATCGGCATGGGTACGGCCATCAATCCGGCTATTAACAGTGTGCTGACCTTTGTGGTGATCGCGGTTGTTCCGTTTAATATCGTCAAAGGAATTTTAATCAGCGCCGTTACGCTGATGATTTACAAGCGGATCAGCGTGATTCTGAAAGCCCACTGATGAAATTTCGGAAAGTCCGGAAAGCGAATGAGAACCGGCATAAAAATAAATGATAAAATCTGGCGCCAACGGGGCTGCCGCGGATTGCGGCGGCCCCGTTCATATGTTATGATAGCAAAAGAAATTCCGCGGCAGATCTTACCTGCTTCTGCCGGGAGGCTTCTGATATTTTCACAGCAGCGGAGGATGGAGAGAGATGTTAAAGATAATCGAGACAAACAGTCCGGAAGAAACCTGGAAGCTGGGGTACAGGCTGGGGGAAGCCGCCGCCGGAGGGCAGGTGATCTGCCTGAACGGAGATCTGGGCGTGGGAAAAACCGTCTTTACCCAGGGCTTTGCGGCCGGACTGGGGATCGGCGAGCCGGTAAACAGTCCGACGTTTACGATTTTGCAGATCTACGAGGAGGGCAGGCTTCCCTTGTATCATTTTGATGTGTACCGCATCGGCGATGTGGAGGAGATGGACGAAATCGGTTATGAGGATTATTTTTTCGGCGGAGGCGTTTGTCTGATTGAATGGGCTTCCCTGATTGAAGAATTGCTGCCGGAACAGGTGATTCGGATTACCATGGAAAAGGATATGGAAAAAGCGTTTGACTACCGCAGAATCACGATAGACGGATATGATTTTTGACAGAAATGTTTAAAATGCAGATGCTTTGAGACTTCTGACATAGATTCAGGAGTACGCATCAGACGGATTGGAGGATATATCAAATGGCAAAAATACTGGGCATTGAGAGCGCTTCCCTGACGGCTTCCGTGGCAATCGCCGAAGGAGACATACTGCTGGCGGAATATACGGTAAATTACAAGAAAACCCATTCTCAAACGCTTTTGCCGATGATCGACGAGATTATCACGATGACGGAAACGGACAAGCAGTCCATAGACGCCATTGCCGTATCCGGCGGCCCCGGTTCCTTTACCGGGCTGCGGATCGGCAGCGCCACGGCGAAGGGGCTGGGACAGGCACTGGGAAAACCGCTGGTGGCCGTTCCTACCCTGGATGCGATGGCTTATCATATTTTCGGTTCCCGCAGTCTGGTCTGCCCGCTGATGGATGCCAGAAGAAATCAGGTATATACGGGTATTTACAGAAATGAAACGGAATTTCTGGTGATAAAGAAGTCCTGCGCCATAGCCATGGAAGAATTGCTGGAAGAACTGAACGCTATGGGAGAACCGGTGATTTTCCTGGGGGACGGCGTGCCTGTCCAGGCGGAGCGGATTCAGGCATCGGCGAAAGTCCCTTATTTCTTCGCGCCTGCGCATCTGAACCGTCAGAAGGCGGGGGCTGTGGCCGTGCTGGGAGCGGCATATTTTGAGAGGGGACAGGTGCAGACTGCCGCGGAGCATGCGCCGGAATATCTGCGGGTGTCCCAGGCGGAGCGGGAGCTGAAAGAGAAGAAAGGAATCAGTCTGCCATGCTGACGCCGGAAACAGGCCGGGCGCTTACGGCAAAGTCCCGGAAGGAAAACTGCGGAAATCCGTTTTTCACCGTTTTACGAATGAAATCCGAAGATATTCCGGCAGCGGCGTCTCTGGAACGGGAAGTATTTTCCGATCCCTGGTCGGAAGACATGCTTCGCGGCGGTTTCGCGGCGTCTTCCCAGCTTTATTTCTGCGCGTGGGCGCAGGGGGGAGCGCTGGCCGGTTACGGGGCGGTGATGGCCGTGCTGGATGAGGGAGAACTGCTGCGTATCGCCGTAGCGCCCGCATTTCGCAGGCAGGGAGCGGCCGCCATGCTGATGGAACAGATTTTCCGGACGGCAGCGGAACGGAAACTGGCCTTTATGATGCTAGAGGTGCGGAAAGGGAATATCCCCGCAGTCAGGCTGTATGAGAAATATGGTTTTGCGGCGGAGGGCATACGAAAGAATTATTATCAGAATCCGGTGGAGGATGCGCTGATGATGCGGAAAATATTTTAAATCGCTTTCATGCCGGCCGGCAGCCGGAGACGAAATGCCGCAAAGGCAGCCCGCCGCAAACGGAAAATTCCGCGAAACAGGATTCTGATTCATAAGAATCATGATGTATGCGGAGACGAAATAAAAGCGCGCGGCATTAATATGATAGGGGATACCAGATTCCTGTGTGGGAAATCTGTCATTTTCTGTAAGAAATTACCGTTGCAAAAGTCGGATTAGGTCGTTTATAATAGAAAACGATCCGTAAATGGTGCATGTCTGATAAGGAGGAGTCGTATGACGAAAGGAATCCGTTTTTGCAGCCAGGAAAACAGCCGGGAACAGGCAGACTGCGGACAGAAAGCGCAGGTATGCAATTGCTGCGGCCGTAATATTCCGGTGTACCCCTCCCCGGATGCGCAGGAATGTGTGGAGATTACGAAACGCTGGGGATATTTTTCCGGCAAAGACTGTGAGATTCACCGCATTCATATCTGTGAAGCCTGTTACGATGCCTGGATTGCCACGTTTGCCGTTGCTCCGGAAGTGATGGAAAATACGGAGCTGATGTAGCGTTATACCGGGAAACCGGTATAAAATGAAAATGAATTCATAACAAGAAAATAGATAAAACAGACCGGGCCCCGGAACATTTTCGAAGGTTTCGCAAAAATCAGAGAGCGGTTTTTGAGGAAAATCTTGAAAGTGTCCCGGGGCTTGTGCTAAAATGGCAGAAGCGTTGGGGCTGACATAAGGCATGACGGCCGAACGCCGGCCGTTGTCCGTAAGAAAGACGTATGGCCGCAAACGCTGAAAAAACAGTGATACGCACAGGACATATGGTCGAATGGTGCGGAATTCGGAATCGAGGAATCAAATGCTTGATATATGTTTGCTTGGAACCGGGGGTATGATGCCCCTGCCTTATCGCTGGCTTACGTCCCTGATGGCCCGCAGCGGCGGCAGCAGCCTGATGATCGACTGCGGCGAGGGGACACAGATCGCTTTGAAAGGAACCGGCTGGAGTGTAAAGCCGGTGGACGTGATCTGCTTCACCCACTATCACGCCGACCATATCAGTGGCCTGCCGGGGCTTCTTCTGACCATGGGAAATGCGGAGCGGACGGAGCCTTTGCTGATGATCGGCCCGAAAGGTCTGGAGCGGGTGGTAAACGCGCTGCGGACCATTGCCCCGGAGCTTCCCTTTCCCATTGTGTTCCGGGAACTGGCGGAGAAACAGGAGGAAATTGTCTGCGGGCCTTTTCGTCTGCGGGCCTTTCGGGTCAATCACAATATTCCCTGTTACGGGTATTCCCTGTCCATTGACCGGGCCGGGAAATTTAATCTGGAAAAGGCGCAGGCGCTGGGACTGCCCAGGCAGCTTTGGAATCCGCTGCAAAAAGGAAGCGATGTGGAATATGAAGGAAAAGTATACACGCCGGATATGGTGATGGGAGAGCCCCGGCGGGGTCTGAAAGTCACTTATTGTACCGATACCCGCCCAATGCCGGTGATCGTTCGGGAGGCGCAGGATTCGGATCTGTTTATCTGCGAGGGAATGTACGGGGAGAAGGAAAAAGAGGCGAAAGCCAGAGAGTACAAGCATATGACGATGTATGAGGCGGCCCATCTGGCCAGGGAAGCCGGGGTAAAAGAACTGTGGCTGACCCATTACAGCCCTTCACTGGCCTACCCGGAAAATTATATGGGTGGCGTGCGGAAGATTTTCCCCGGAGCCATAGCGGCGAAGGACGGGCAGATGAAAGAACTGAAATTTGAGGATTGAGCCGGGGGTGTTATCATGTGTGAAAAAGATATTTTGATACTTGGGATCGAAAGCTCCTGTGATGAGACGGCTGCCGCGGTTGTGAAAAACGGCAGAGAGGTTTTGTCCAATGTGATTTCTTCCCAGATTGATCTGCATACGTTATTCGGCGGCGTGGTGCCGGAGATTGCTTCCAGAAAGCATATAGAGAAAATCAACCAGGTGATCGACCAGGCACTTTCGGAGGCGGGACTGACCCTGGAGGATATTACGGCCGTGGCGGTCACTTACGGCCCCGGTCTGGTGGGCGCGCTGCTGGTAGGGGTGGCTCAGGCCAAGGCCATCGCCTATGCGAAAAATTTGCCGCTGGTGGGAGTTCATCATATCGCAGGGCATGTCTGTGCCAATTTTATCGAGCACAGAGAGCTGGAACCGCCTTTTCTGTGCCTGATCGTTTCCGGCGGACATACCCATCTGGTGGTGATGAAAGACTACGGGCGGTTTGAGATAATCGGAAGAACCAGGGACGACGCCGCGGGGGAAGCCTTTGACAAGGTGGCCAGAGCGGTGGGGCTGGGTTATCCCGGCGGGCCGAAGATCGACAAAGCGGCCAGAGAAGGAAACCCTCATGCCATGAAATTTCCCCAGGCCCATATTGACGGGGCGCCCTATGATTTCAGTTTCAGCGGGTTAAAATCGGCGGTGCTGAATCATATTAACCATGCCCGGATGAGCGGAGCGGAAATCTCCGTATCTGATCTGGCCGCTTCTTTTCAGAATGCGGTGGTGGAAGCATTGGTTTCCAGGGCTGTGGCGGCGGCAAAAGAGTTTGGATACCGTCAGATCGTACTGGCAGGAGGCGTGGCCGCCAATTCGGCGCTGCGGCAGGGGTTAAAAGATGCCTGTGAAAGAGAACAACTGGAATTTTATTATCCTTCTCCCATATTCTGCACGGACAATGCGGCAATGATCGCCGCGGCGGGGCATTATGAATATGTGAGAGGCGTGCGCCACGGCTGGGATCTGAATGCGGTGCCGAATCTGAAATTGGGGGAGCAGCGGAAGACAGAATGAAAAACGAAAAGATTGCGGCGGTTGTGCTGGCGGGCGGCAGCGGTAAACGGATGGGTTCGGACATTCCGAAACAGTATCTGCCCATAGACGGACATCCGGTTCTGTATTATTCATTAAAAATGTTCGAGGACTGCCCGCTGGTGGATGAGGTGATACTGGTAGCCGGAAAAGGGGAGACGGAGTACTGTGTGGAAAACATGGTGAAGCCCTGGAATATGCAAAAGATCAGCCATGTGGTAGAAGGCGGAAAAGAGCGGTATCATTCCGTGCATGAAGGCCTGAAAGCGATTGAAGGGGCGGACTATGTGCTGATTCATGACGGGGCAAGGCCGCTGCTTACCGACAGGATAATCAGGGATTCCGTAGAAGGTGCCCGTATGTTCGGCGCCTGTGTGGCCGCCATGCCGGTGAAGGATACGATCAAGGTAGCGGATGCCGAGGGCTTTGCCGCGCAGACGCCGGACCGGTCAACGCTGTGGCTGATGCAGACGCCCCAGAGTTTTTCCTATCCTCTGATCCGCAAAGCCTATGACATGCTGGCTCAGGCAGAAGCCGCGGGGGGCGCGGACTGGGAACGGCTGCATATTACCGATGACGCCATGGTGGCCGAAACCTTTTTAAAGACGAAGGTAAAGTTAATCTCAGGGGACTATTCCAACATAAAGATCACGACCCCGGAGGATTTGATCGTGGCCGAAACCCTGTTAAAATCAAGGAAAAATGGCAATATTTAAAAAAAATAAAAAAATTTGAAAAAAAGTGTTGACAGGATGAACCTATAGTGATAGAATACATCTTGCGCTGCTGATGAAAAGCAAACACAAACAGTTAGCGAACCGCATAAGGAATGGTAATGGAGAGGTATCGAAGTGGTCATAACGAGGCGGTCTTGAAAACCGTTTGTCCGCAAGGGCGCGTGGGTTCGAATCCCACCCTCTCCGGTCGCATACAAAGCTGCCGGAACAAGAGCGGCGGGTATGCAGGAATCCGGTTCGAACATCCAAGGATGTTTTCGGACAAGACAATTGATATAAAATATGAATCAGCCATCCTGGAGAAGTACCCAAGCGGCTGAAGGGGCTCCCCTGGAAAGGGAGTAGGT
>Ga0137307_102609_pt1 | contig 12108 bp, 12 predicted proteins | sample NAcewD2O_March_2_FD_97180 | JGI IMG/M metagenome (GOLD analysis project Ga0137307, IMG submission 97180) | Mouse cecal microbial communities from Vienna, Austria - N-Acetylglucosamine amended D2O_March | ecosystem: Host-associated > Mammals > Digestive system > Large intestine > Cecum | place...
GAACAAGCATAGACAGCCGCAATTTTATTAACAGTGCATTTACTAAGGCTGAAAGGTCAGCGATAGAAGACACTACTGTAGTAAACGCTGACAATATCCAGAATAAAACAGAGGGAGGAAATGACACAACAGATAAGATATTCCTCCTGTCAGAATCGGAAGTATATGGGGACAGTGCAAAAGCTTATGGGTTCACGTCATCGGCCAGAATAAAAGACGAAGGGCGCACAAGTCAGGGCAGTATCTACGCAAAGGCGTTGGGAATATGCATGGAGAAAAGTGAAGGCATTAGCACCTGGTGGCTGCGTTCGCCGGGAGACCGTCCGAACCGTGTCGCATATGTATGCAGAGAAGGAGATGTCATCGGCAGTCTCATAGCGGGAGAGCCTGACCACATGGACGGCAGTACTATGAGCGGATATAAGGCCGTACGTCCTGCCTTGAATCTAATAATATCATCTAATTGCTATACTTCTGCGGGTACAGTAAGTTCCGGTAAGATGGATAATGATACAAACAGCGGTAAACCCGGCAATTCGGGAACAACAGATACGAATACGAAAAAGCCGCCGGTGAAGGTCTCTAAGATTACACTTTCCGGAATCTCAAAACAAATCGCTGCCGGAAAGAAGATAAAGCTCACCGCTAAGATTACGCCTTCCAATGCAGCCAACAAAGCAGTTACATGGAAGTCAAGCAACAAAAAAGTTGCAACTGTAAACAGTGCCGGCGTTGTCACTATAAAGAAAAAAACCGGCGGAAAGTCGGTGACGATCACGGCAACAGCCAAAGACGGCAGCAAAGTGAAAGCTACCTATAAGATAAAGTCCATGAAAGGCGTGGTAAAGAAGGTAACTATATCCGGAAGTAAGTCCGTGAAGGCAAAAAAGACGCTGAAACTAAAAGCGAAAGTCACAGCCACTAAGAAAGCGAATAAAAAGCTTAAGTGGACGACCAGCAATAAAAAATATGCAACCGTAAGCAGCTCCGGAAAAGTAAAAGCTCTGAAAGCAGGAAAGGGCAAAAAAGTAAAGATTACAGCTATGGCAACGGATGGAAGCGGTAAAAAGAAATCCGTGACAATCAAAATAAAATAGCAAAATATATAAAATTAGCAGGGGAAAGATATATGGAAACAATAACAAAAAACTGAAAGTAACTGGTGACTGGGGACGGGGCATTTTTAAAAATGCCCCGTCCCCGATTGCTATTCCTTTATATCTCATGCTATAATTCTTAAGAAGAAACAATGATGGCAGGCTATAGACGATAACAGACTAAACAATATTTGGAGTGTATGCAATGATTTCGGAATCAACATCAAGAGGTACTCAGCAAAAGATTTTCAAAAATGACAGGATATATAAATTCAATCATTTTGGATATGAGGACATAGCAGAGGTATTGGTAAGCAGACTAGAAGCCTTTGTATGTGGCATTGATTATTAGGTATGGTAAAGGCGAGGCCATTTGATGATTCATTTAAGCAACAGGTGGAGTTGTTTCAGGATGCCGGGCTTCTAAAGATAGATATAGAAGCTTTTTATGAAGATTTGACAGAGGCGGAAGCTGGCTGGTATAGATTTTTTGACGGGAGGTCGCAGATGTATGAAAGGGCAAAAGGAGTTTTGCTAAGTCAGCTAGAGAGAATGGAGGGAATCTCATGGGTAAGGAGATAGAGTTTGATTATATGTTGGAAGATAAGGTGATGACCAGTATTAGATTCAATCCGATTACAGGCGTGGTACATTTTAGGAATCTGACATCAGAGCCCGTATGCAAGGCATTTGGCAATAGAAAGTCTGTTTCTGAAGATGATGTAAATGATTTGCTTGAAAGCAGATGCTTTGAGGAGAGAAGAGCAGATTGTGATAAATTATTACGTGATTTGGATATTGAATTTTATAATCCGCTGCTAATTGTAAGAAAGACGCATGGCGTAATGATCCATGATGATTTTTGGATACGGTTTGCAGGGGAAAATATAACTTATGAAGAAGCAAGATGGTTTGCTGAATTGGGGACGGGGCATTTTTAAAAATGCCCCGTCCCCAATTGTTTTAAAACCGCCTGGAAAATATTGACAAAACTGCAATGGTTTTTATAAAGAAAAGAAAGTAATTTCAGCCAGGTTTTATATTTTCGCAAATGAACGAGGCTATATGTAAGGAGGCAGCCCGGATTTCAAAGAGAATGGGAAGCACGGCTGTTCTCTGGGTCTGTGAGGACGGTCTTGTCTGCATCAGTAATCTGGTTGACAGCAGAGGATACTTGTTCAAGGGTGGGAGGTTTAGTCAGCTCTCTGTGGACCACACAGAAGAGAACAGTATGCTTGAACTTCAGAAAAAGCTTGGTATGGCAGAGAAGCTTGAGGAGAAGAAACGGGTACTCATAGATGAGGCATTAAAAAACAGAAGTATAGATAACATTACGGTTGTATTAATAAAAATGTGAAGGTAACTATAGGTCTGCGCACTGCGCTGTACGTGAGAAAGTGATTCAGGTGCGCAAAAATCCATCGCCGAAGGGTGGTTTAAATGGATTTTTGCATATAACTGTGAAGATACTGAACAGCTATATATAAAGGATGAGGATGAGAAGATGCAGACAGGAGATGTATGGAACGGCTGGAAATAAAGAAAAGTGATGCTGCTTTTGCAACATCAGATTCTTCACATTATGACTGGCCCGATGAGGACACCTGGCACTACTTCAAATATGAACCGATTAAATGGAGAATATTAAAAGTAGAAGGAAATCAGGCGCTACTCCTGTCAGATATAGCATTGGACGACCAAAGGTATAATATGGCCAACGAAAAAATAACATGGGAAACCAGTACTATAAGAAGCTGGCTCAATGGATACGGAAGTTCTTTTAACGCACAAGGGATTGATTATAGCAGTGATCAAGTGTTCCTTTTATCAGAAGCTGAGGTGTATGGGAGTGATGCATTGGTTTATGGTGTGGCATCATCAAAAGAGATCTATGACGAAGTACGGAGATGTAAGAGCAGTGCATAAACAAAGGCAATGGGGTGCTATATAGACCCAAGTGATACATATGGGGGCAATTGTTGGTGGTGGTTGCGCTCGCCGGGCAATTGTCCTGAAAATGCGGCATTTGCACATTACTACGGTTTTGTCAGTGATGATGGCGGAGGTGTTGACTATCGCAGTCTCGGTGTGCGTGCCGCCCTGCGTCTTATCTGTCATCCAATGTATGGAAAGATGCAGGAGCAGTTTCCACGGAAGAAGGAGAAACATTTTTTCAGATAACATACAATGCAAATGGTGAAAGCGGAGCACCCGGGCCGCATATAAAGAATTCAGGCTTATCAAATATGACAGGAACATACACAACAAGTGTTGTATCTACTGTATCAGGAATTAAACCAGATAAATATTCTATACATTTTGAAAAATCGAATTCTAATAAGCAACACAAAACCAACAAGTACAGGATATAAATTTAAAGGCTGGTCAACGATCCCTTATGTACTGCTCCGCCTGCGTCCAAGGCTGAGAAAGAAAATAAGAAATCCGTTAACAAGAAAGGAATTGACAGAGTTTATTGGTGAAGTTATGATAATATTAGGAAACGAACTGGAGCAGGGATATCTGACAAGAAAGGAATATGATGATTACATGAATCTCTTCCGCCGTGCTGCAGAAAAAGTATTTGAAAAACATGCCCATTTTCGAAAGGAGGTAGATCGTATGACAAAGCCAATCATTGAATTACCTAGCGTTCTCCAAAAACGTTTGTATGAAGAAAACGATGAACTAATAGCGAGGAATAAAGCCTTAATGGCAGACAACGATGCCTTAATGGCAGATAACGATGCCTTAATGGCAGATAACAATGCCCTCTTGGCAGACAACGATGCCTTAATGGCAGATAACAATGCCCTCTTGGCTGATCTTGCCGACAAGGATGCCTTACTTGCCGATAAAGATGCCCTTCTGGCTGATCTTGCCGATAAGGATGCGCAGCTTGCCAAAATGAGAGAATTGTTGGAGCAGCATCATATTTTTGAGAGCGTTTAACCACTCATATTGATCATGCTGCTCACTATGGCTCCAATTACTTGAATCGACACTGCTTTGTCAGCATCATGTTCTATACGCCGTTCCCGTCCCCAAACGCTGTTTAAACATGGAAATATGCAGGCTATAACAGAAGTAAACCAAAGGAGGTATTATGAAGATTCGTTGTGTGGTTGAGCGGATTACATATCAGAATACGGAAAACGGATATTCTGTCCTCAAAGTGCGTATCAAGAATTATACAGAGCTTGTTCCTTTAATCGGCAATCTGTTTGATGTGAATGTAGGGTCTGTTTTATTGGTGGAAGGGAACTGGAAGGTAGACGCAAAGTATGGCCGGGAATTTATAGCGGATTCCTGGGAGGAGACGATGCCTGCGACGGTCTATGGCATAGAAAAGTATCTTGGCTCCGGTCTGATTAAGGGCGTGGGCCCGAAGTTTGCGAAGCGTATTGTGCAGAAGTTTGGCACGGATACCCTGGAGATTATTGAGGCAGATATCAGCCGTCTTCTGGAGGTGGAGGGTATTGGGAAAAAGCGGGTGGAGCAGATTGCGGAGAGCTGGGAGCGGCAGAAGGAGATTAAGAATGTCATGCTGTTTCTGCAAGATCATGGCGTGAATACTTCTTATGCGGCAAGGATATTTAAAGAGTATGGAAATGAGAGCATAAAGATCGTGAAGGAGAACCCGTTCCGCCTGGCGGATGATATCTGGGGTATCGGGTTTCGCACTGCGGACCAGATTGCACAGAAGATGGGGATATCAAAGGAGGCATTTATCCGGCTCCGGAGTGGTATTATGTACGCACTTGGCAGTCTTGCGGAGGAAGGGCATGTTTATGGAGAAAAGGAGCAGCTTGTGAGCCATGCGGCAGAGCTTCTGGAGGCGGAGGAGACTACAGTGATTATGACTCTGGATCAGATGATTAAGGACCGTGATCTCATCCGGGATATGAAGGTGGGCTGTGAGGAAGAGACGGGGGAGGAGATACAGACGGAAGCCATCTATCTGCCGCCTTTTTTCTATGCAGAGATCGGGACGGCGGGGAAGCTTCGGAAGCTGTTGTCTGCCCCTGCTTCTGACCGGCTGTTCCGGCGCCTGATGGAGGCAAGGCTTCAGACGGGAAATGAGAATTTATCTGTAGACGTATCCAGAATTGAGCAGATGGTACATATGAAATACGATGAGGTGCAGGTGGACGCCATCCGCAGGGCAGCGGTTTCCAAGGTCATGATCCTGACCGGGGGACCGGGAACGGGGAAAACAACCACAACCCAGGGAATCATTGCCGCTTTTCGTGCCAGCGGGCTTAAGATCCTGCTGGCAGCGCCTACAGGCCGTGCTGCCCAGAGAATGACCGAGGCGACGGGGCTTCCGGCAAAGACCATTCACCGGCTGTTAGAATTTAAGCCGCCAAATGGCTATCAGAAAAATGATGAGAATCCCCTGGAGGGTGATGTGTTAGTAGTGGACGAGTGCTCCATGATTGATATTATCCTGATGAATGCCTTGCTTAAGGCTGTCCCTGAGGGAATGCGCCTGATTCTGGTAGGAGATATCGACCAGCTTCCGGCTGTGGGAGCCGGAAATGTACTGCGGGATATGATTGATTCCGGCCGCTTCCCGGTTATCCGGCTGACACGTATTTTCCGTCAGGCGCAGGCTAGCAGGATTATTACAAATGCACACCGGATCAACGAGGGAAAGCTTCCGGATATTTCAGGCGGAAGAGATACAGATTTCTTCTTTATAGAGAGGGAAGAGCAGGAGCAGGCGCTTAGGGAGATCGTCAGCCTGGTGAAGAGGAAGCTGCCCAGGTATTACAGGACCCCGTCCTCACAGATTCAGGTACTGACGCCCATGCAGAGAGGGGTGGTGGGAGCCGCGAATCTGAACCTGGCACTGCAGGAGGCGCTGAATCCGTCAGGAGAAGGACTTCGCCGCAGCGGATCCGTTTTCCGTCCCGGGGATAAAGTAATGCAGATTAAGAATAACTATGATAAAGAAATTTTCAACGGTGACATCGGAGTGATTGAAACCGTAGATCTGGAGGGGAGAACCCTTGCGGTTCAGTTCGATGGGCGCACCGTGGAGTATGAGGTGACGGATCTGGATGAGCTGGTGCATGCGTATGCGACCACGATCCATAAGGCCCAGGGAAGCGAATACCCGATTGTGGTGATGCCGCTATTGATGAACCATTATGTAATGCTGCAGCGGAATCTGCTCTATACAGGCATTACCCGGGCGAAGAAGATACTGGTTATCGTGGGAACCCGGAAGGCACTTGCCTATGCAGTGAAAAACCTTACCGTTACGAAGAGAAATACCATGCTCAGAGAGAGGCTTGACAGTAAAGGTACGCAGCAGTTACAGTCTGATGAATCATAAAAATACGAGCAGCCGTATATTACACAGGCTGCCCGCAAGAAAGTAATAAACCAGAATCCGTGCCAACTGACGGCCTCCGATATGTGAGGGGTGGAAACCGCCGTGAGGGGGTATAAATGGGGATTTATTTTCGCCTTTGTTGACATCAGATCCATATTTATAATATGATATATTATGGAAAAAATCAATAGGTTTTATGTAATTGTTACTATTCACGGGGCAATGTCATTTAGTTAAGCCGGACGCGTCTGACATGATGTAGTTCTCTTTTAGACACGCTTTCGCTCGGTTCCAAACGCAGCGGTACTAAGCACGTGAAAAACCTCGCTAAGTGCCGGCGTTTTCCAACGGTCTTCCGTGAATAGTAACATATAATTATTTAGGAGATGGAAGAATATGGGAGAGCAGTTAACCAGAAGCGATGTAAAAAAGATAAAGGAAGAGATTGAATACCGGAAGCTGGTGGTGCGCAAAAAGGAACTGGAGGCCGTTAAGGAGGCGAGAGCCCAGGGTGACTTGAGTGAAAATTTTGAGTACAAAGCAGCAAAGCAGGACAAGAACCGGAACGAAAGCCGCATCCGTTATTTGGAGAGGATGCTGAAAAATGCCAGGATCGTATCAGACGAATCCCGGGAGGACGAAGTAGGAATTAATAATACAGTGACCGTATATTTTGAGGAGGACGACGAGATAGAAAGCTACCGCCTCGTAACCAGTGTGCGGGGAAATTCCATGCAGGGGCTGATCAGCATAGAATCACCTATGGGAAAGGCTCTCCTGGGGCATAAGACCGGAGACAGGATCCTGGTCAGGACAGGCGGTGATGAAGGGTATTATGTAGTGATTCGGGAGATTGATAAGACTACGGACGATTCAGAAGATAAACTCAGGAAGTTTTAGCCAGGATGCTTTTTCGAGAGTGCATGTGTAAAAACGCAGGCGCAGCGGGCTGCGCTGAGGCTTTTACACATGCGCTATCAGGAAAGCAGACCAGTGAAACGTAAGGCTATTTAAACTGGGTTATACTAGGGCGAAAATTCCCTGCCTCCACCAGAAACCCTTTTTCTGTGAGCATCTGTTCGATCATATCCAGAGTTTTTTTGCTATCTGCACTGATTGTGTGATAATGGTAGTTGGATGTAATATTTTTGAGCGGACTGGATTTCCCGTTCTGTATATCCTCAAGAAATTCTGAGACCATTCTTCGGGAGCTGATTCCAAGCCTGGCTTCTATATGGCCATATACCCGGTGATTCACCATAACATTTTCTATGCATCCTCCCAGATCTACGATGGCATTCAATTCCTCCTCCAGCTGCGCGTCAGTATGATGAACCTTGAAAATCATTTCCTCCTTTACCGGTGTATTTAAAATATATCCTCTGTTTGTAGAAATGATGTCGTAGCCGGCTGCCCTTATAAGTGCAATATCCTGCACAATCACCTGGCGGCTTACATCATATGATGCCGCAAGCGATTTGCCTGACACAGGAATATGTGTCTTCTGTATTGTGCGTATAATTGCATCTCTTCTTTCAGAACCTGTCATAAAAAACTCCCTTCTGACATTTTCAGTAACTGCCGCAAAATAATATGTCGTGACAGTTCCATGGCTTTACACTGCATGAAGATTTTTCAGGGATATATCCAGTATTGGCGCAGAATGCGTGAGAGCCCCGCTGGAAATATAATCCACGCCGACGGATACCAGACGTTCAATATTTTCCTTTGTCACATTTCCAGAACACTCTGTTTCTGCCCGGCCGTCAATGTAGGAAACTGCCGCCTTCATATCCTCTGGGGACATGTTATCCAGCATAATAATATCCGCTCCGGCTTCTACTGCTTCCTTCACCATCTCAAGATTTTCGACCTCTACCTCAATCTTGCGTACAAAAGGCGCGTATTCCTTTGCCATACGGACCGCTTTTCCGACGCTGCCTGCCGCGCCGATATGATTATCCTTTAAGAGCACTCCGTCCGACAAGTTGTAACGGTGATTATACCCGCCTCCGATACGGACTGCATATTTTTCGAAGATCCGCATATTCGGAGTCGTTTTGCGAGTATCCAGAAGCTTTGTTTTCGTCCCTTCAAGCAGCCTTGCGATACTGTGTGTATAGGTGGCGATCCCGCTCATGCGCTGCAGATAATTAAGAGCAACCCTCTCCCCTGACAGCAGTACGCGGATATCCCCGGTGACAACTCCCATTACTTGTCCATTTTGTACCGTGTCTCCGTCCTTACAGTAGAATTCTGTTTCAATCTGCCTGTCAAGAAGCTTAAAGACTCTTTCAAATACATCTAATCCTGCAATAATTCCGTCCTGCTTGCACAAAAGTGTTACTTCACCCTTTACAGCCTCCTTCATTACAGCATTTGTCGTAACGTCCTCACTGGAAATATCTTCTTTTAATGCTTCAAGAATCAGATGATCTGCCTGAAGCATCTGTGTAATTTTATTCATGTTCCACCTCTTCTTTCTTTAATCGAATTGTAACGGTTCAGTACCTTTACAGCCGTCCGTTATCTTCTTATTATATCATCTGCCGCCTGTCTGGAAAAGACCAGACTTTCCAGCAATGAATTGCTTGCAAGCCGGTTGGCGCCATGTACACCGTTACAGCTTGTCTCTCCTACGGCATAAAGATGCGGCATTGAGGTACGGCTGTCCTGATCCACCCGGATCCCGCCCATAAAATAATGCTGCGCCGGAACTACGGGAATGCATTCCTTCAGCATGTCATATCCCTCCTCCAGGCAGCGTTGGTATATATTGGGGAAATGATTCAGAATCGTCTCTTCCGGTATTTTCTCCAGGGAAAGCCATACATGTTCAGTCCCGTCTATTTCCATTTGCTTAAAGATTGCATTCGCAACAACATCTCTTGGCTGGAGTTCATCAACAAAACGTTCTTTATTCTTGTTATATAACAGCGCCCCTTCCCCTCTCACTGATTCCGATATCAGAAACCGCCTCCCAGGTTTCGGGGAATAAAGTGTTGTGGGATGAATCTGGATATAGTCCAGATGTTCAAGTTCTATGCCATACTTCTTTGCAAGGGTTATGGAATCCCCTGTCAGATGCGGGTAATTGGTAGAATGCTGGTATCTGCCGCCAATTCCGCCAGTTGCAAGGATGGTATCCTTTGCATGGATCTCCATGATCCCGTTTTCATTTTCTGCAAGAATCCCCACGCATACGCCATTTTTTACAAGAAGATCGGTCATGGCTGTATACTCGTAAAGCTGCACATTGGGAAGCTCCTTCACGCGCATGATAAGTTTTTCTGTAATCTCCCTGCCCGTGACATCCTCATGAAAAAGGATGCGCGGCCTTGAATGAGCGCCTTCTCTCGTGTAAAGGAATTCACCGCTCTCTTCATTTCTTTTAAACTCCACGCCGTACCCTGTCAGTTCATTAATAATACTTCTGGAGTTTCTGATCATAAGATCAACCGACTCCTTCCGGTTTTCATAATGACCGGCTTTCATGGTATCCTCAAAGTAGCTGTCATAATCATTCTCGTCCCTCAGCACGCTGATGCCTCCCTGGGCGAGAAAAGAATCACTGCTTTCTATATCAGACTTTGTAATTAGGACGATTTTTTTCTCCGCAGGCAGCTTAAGCGCAGAAAACAGCCCGCTTACGCCAGTGCCGACAATTACCACATCTGTATCTATCTTCATATGACCTTCCCTCTCATCGCGACTCTATTCGGAAAGCTTCAGCATATTCTGAAGCGGTTTTATGGATTCCATCCGAAGCTCCTCGGATACATGAACTTCATTCTCTCCTGTTTCCAGCACATGTGCAATCTTTTCCAGGGTAATCAGCTTCATGCCCTGACAGACCGGCTCTGTCTCTGTAAAATAAAAATGCTTTCCAGGATTCTGCTTTTCCAGTTCATACCGGACCCCGTTCTCGGTACAGATAATGAATTCCTGCCCTGCACTTTTTGCAGCATATGCAATAATGCCGGAAGTACTTCCTATGTAATCAGACATATTTCTGACTGTATCCGGACATTCCGGATGGGTCAGTACCTCTGCCTGGGGGTGCTCCTCCTTCGCCCTTTTTATTTCGGCAAGCTGCATCCTTTCATGAACAGGACAATAGCCTTCATTAAAGATAAAGTTCTTTTCCGGAATCTGATCCGCTGCAAAATGTGCAAGATTCTTATCCGGAATAAAATAGATATTTTTATTTGGCAGCGCTTTCACGATTTTTACTGCATTGGCAGATGTCACACATACGTCCGAACAACGTTTGAGTTCTGCTGTCGAATTGATATAGCACACGACCGCCAGATCCTCATAGGAGTCTCTTAGCTTTTTGACTGTCTGTGCGTCCGCCATATGCGCCATGGGACAATCCGCTGCCAGATCCGGCATCAGCACGGTTTTCTCCGGGTTCAGAATCTTAGCGCTCTCTCCCATAAAGGAAACCCCGCAAAATACAATGGTCTGTGCCTTTAATCCTACGGCAGCCTTGCTCAGAAAAAAAGAATCCCCGATATAGTCAGCAATCTCCTGCACTTCTGGACGCACATAATAATGGGCCAGAATGACTGCGTTCTTTTCCTTCTTTAATCTTTGAATTTTTTCTATAATGGTCATAGCTTTATCCTTTCCTTTGTAAAATTCAACTTATTATAGCATCATTTATTACATATGACAAGACACATGTTTTGACTGTTTGTGGAATATCGTTACTATTCACGGCCCGTAATGACGCTCATAGTAACAATTCGGGGCGGCATTCCAAGTTTTGCTACGCAAAAACCGCCCCTCACACCCCATCATGTTCTTACGGAATGCGCAGTTCAGCGCATTCCTGGGCCGTGAATAGTAACACTATATCAACTACTCTTATTGCATTTTATTTACTGATACTTTATACTAAAAACAACGATATATCAAAAAATTATGATTCAGTCTGGCAGCAGATAAACAGGAGAAGGAAAATGAAATCAATATTTATATCCAGTACTTTTAAAGATATGCAGGCAGAACGTGATTATCTGCACGAAAAAGTGTTTCCGGGGATTCGGAGGCTGGTGGGAAAGTATGGAGAGGATGTACAGGAGCTGGATCTCCGGTGGGGTGTAGATACCTACCAGATGAGTGAGGAGGAGAGCGGCTATCAGGTCTTGCGTGTATGCATTGACGCCATTGACCGGTGTAAGCCATATATTATTGTTCTGCTGGGAGAGCGGTACGGATGGATTCCAGATAAACAGCTGGTGGAAAATCTGCGGGATGAACGTTTAAAACAGCATTACGAAGCTGCTATGAGCATCACCAGTCTGGAAATCAGGTATGGCGCCCTGAGCGAGGAAGAGACACTGGAAAGATGCATTTTCTGTTTCCGGGATCCGGATTTTATAAGTCAGATTCCAGAAGAGCAGCGTTCCGTTTATCTTGGGGAGAGTCCGGTACATAAAGAAAAGCTTAAGAAGTTAAAAGAGCAGATCCGTTCAAGGGAAAATGCAAAGATCATTGATTACAAAGTGCAGTGGGATCGTGACAGACAGGCTGTAGCAGGCCTTGAAAGCTGGGGTGAGGAGATCGGCAGGCTTCTTAAAGAGCTGCTGCAGGAGGAACTTGCCGGAAGACAGGCTCTTCATCCGACAGAACAGTACATCCTGGATGCAAAGTACATAA
>Ga0137307_102613_pt1 | contig 12068 bp, 10 predicted proteins | sample NAcewD2O_March_2_FD_97180 | JGI IMG/M metagenome (GOLD analysis project Ga0137307, IMG submission 97180) | Mouse cecal microbial communities from Vienna, Austria - N-Acetylglucosamine amended D2O_March | ecosystem: Host-associated > Mammals > Digestive system > Large intestine > Cecum | place...
ATTCTGGGGATTGGGAAAATCACACTGTATACCAGACAGAAACTGCTGGAGCTTTTTGACAGCGAATTTATGCTGTATGCAAGAGCAAGAGGAGAAAGTACCTGGCAGATTCTGAAGCGTCACGGTATGAGAAATATAGCCATTCCGGCAGTTACGGTGCAGTTTGCCTCATTCAGCGAACTGTTCGGCGGAATTGCACTGGCAGAGTCGGTGTTTTCTTATCCGGGAATCGGAAGTGCCGTAACAGCGGCAGGACTGGGCGGAGACGTGCCTCTGCTTCTTGGTATTGCCATATTCAGTGCAGTCTTTGTATTTGTGGGGAACCTTATTGCAAATGTACTGTACGGGATGATAGACCCCAGAATCAGGGAGGGCGTTTCACATGAACAGAGAAACTGAAAAATTCTGGAACCGGAGAAGGAAAACACTGTGGGCCGTGACAGGGGCATGTCTGTATCTGACTGTCTGTCTGGCGGCGGGGCTGTGTATCAGCCCGGAACGTTATGGAGTGGATTATCAGGCCAGATTTATTGCTCCCTGTCCGGAACATCCTTTTGGTACGGACAGTATGGGCAGAGATATGTTTTTCCGGAGTGTCAGAGGATTGTCCAACAGTATTGTAGTCGGAATTCTGGCTTCTGCCGTCAGTTCTCTGCTGGCACTGGTATTCGGGGTGACAGCAGCTCTGAAAGGGGGAGCAGCGGACCGGTTTGTGAACTGGTGTGTGGATTTGTGTATGGGGATTCCCCACCTGATTCTGCTGATACTGATTTCTTTTATGATGGGCAGAGGAGGATTGGGGGTGACAGTCGCCGTTGCCCTGACCCACTGGCCGGAGCTGACAAGGCTGGTGCGGGCGGAGGTGCTTCAGGTTCGAAATGCACAGTATGTGCAGGCCTCCTGCCGCATGGGGAAAACCAGGCTGCAGGTTGCCAGGGAGCATATGCTTCCCCAGGTGCTGCCGGTATATCTGATTGGAGTGGTTCTGTTGTTTCCCCATGCCATTATGCATGAGGCGGCCATTACCTTTCTGGGATTCGGCTTTTCCCCGGAGGTGCCGGCTATCGGCGTGATTCTGTCGGAATCCATGAACCATATTGCCACCGGAAAATGGTGGATGGCTGTATTTCCGGGACTGATGCTTCTGGCGGCGGTTATGCTGTTTGATGTGGCGGGGGAAAATCTGAAACGCCTGCTGAATCCAAACAGCGGAAATGAATAGGAGGATTTCATGGAAAACAGAGAAAAACAGCCTGTGTTAAAGGTGGAACACCTGAGTATTTCCTTTGAACGGTATGACAGGGGAATGAAACGCCGGGAACTGGAACTGGTGCATGACCTTTCCCTGACGGTTTCCGCCGGAGAAATTGTGGCGGTGGCCGGAGCCAGCGGATCCGGAAAGAGCCTGCTGGCCCATGGGATTCTGGGAATCCTGCCGGGAAATGCCAGAATGTCAGGCACTATGAAATTCTGCGGCCAGAGACTGGACGCCTCCCTGCAGAAAAAGCTGCGGGGCCGGGAAATTTCTTTTATTCCCCAGTCTGTGGAATATCTGGATCCCCTGATGAAGGTGGGAAAACAGGTGGCCGGCGTCTGCTCTCACAAAGAAAAACGTAAGATACAGGAGAAGATGTATCAGGTGTTTGAGCGGTATCGTCTGAATCCGGAAACAGCGGACCGGTACCCTCACCAACTGTCCGGAGGCATGGCCCGGCGGGTATTGATTGCGGGGGCCGTTATGCACAGGGCCAGGCTCATTGTGGCGGACGAGCCCACGCCTGGGCTGCAGGAAGAACTGGCCAGAGAGACCTTTCAGAATTTCCGTGAACTGGCGGAAGAAGGGTGCGGAATTCTGCTGATTACCCATGATATAGATCTGGCGTTGCAGGCGGCAGACCGGGTGGCCATGTTTTATGCGGGAACCATACTGGAAATTGCACCGGCCGGAGATTTCAGGAAGCAGGGGGCGCTGCGCCATCCGTACAGCCAGGCATTTCTGCGGGCAATGCCCCGGAACGAATTTGAGCCCATTGAGGGAACCCAGCCCTACGCGGGAAATCTGCCGAAGGGCTGTCTGTTCCGGGACCGCTGTCCCAATTGGGATGAGGACTGTAAGGGCAGTGTGGAAATGCGCTCCTGGCGGGGCGGGGAAGTGAGGTGTATCCATGCAAAATAGCAACAGCGCAGTCAGCGATGCGGGAAAAGACAGTTCCAAAGCAGGACAGATTCTGCTGGAAGCCAGAAATATCTGTTTCCGGTATCACCGGAAATCCCCCTGGGTTCTGCAGCATGTAAATCTTAAAATTGCGGCAGGAGAACGGGTGGGACTGGTGGGGCCTTCCGGATATGGAAAGACTACCCTGTCAAAAATACTGGCAGGCTATGTAAAGCCGGTACAGGGGGAAGTGCTGTGGAAAGGGAAACCTCTGGCCCTGTCCGGTTACTGTCCCGTTCAGATGATTTCCCAGCACCCGGAACAGGCTGTGAATCCCCGGTGGAAAATGAAGAAAATCCTGCGGGAGTGCTGGCAGCCTCAGGATGAGCTGCTGAAACGCATGGGGATTGAGGAAGAGTGGATGGAGCGGTGGCCCGTTGAACTGTCCGGCGGAGAACTGCAGCGGTTCTGTATTGCGCGGGTACTTGGGCCGGAAACGGAATTTCTTCTCTGTGATGAAATCAGTACCATGCTGGATGTGATTACCCAGGCACAAATCTGGAAGGTGCTTCTGAAAGAGGCTGAAACCCGGAATATGGGTATGCTGGTGATTACCCACAATCATGCTCTGGCAGAAAAAGTATGTACCAGAATGATAAAGCTGCCGGAACTTAACGACAGTTCAGGATAAAATTCAGGTACGGAAGGCTGCCGGTATAGTGGACGACAATTATTTTTGCACTGACTGTTAAGAGGAGACAGAAGAAATTTCTGCTGTTACAAAATGACATGGTTTTGCGAAAAAAAGAAACTTTTTTTCATATAATATAAGTTATAATTATTAAGAAAAAGTTAAAATGCAACCAGTGACTGCGCAGGCAGGAGGAATTTACATGCAGAAAACCTTTATCAAATATACCTTTGCGATTATGACGGCCGCTATTTTCCTGATTTTTTTAATCAATACACTGTATACACTGCACAGTCTGAAATCTCAGCAGCTCAATGCTTTTCGTGCCAAAATGGAACAGGTTATCCATATTCTGGAAAATAATCAGGCGGAGCTGGAAATTATGAATAAAAACCTGGATTTGGACTATCTTACCAGAGTCCGGGCTGCCGCCTATATTTTTGACAGACAGCAGGATGTATCGAAAAATGTATCGGAAATGCAGTATCTGGCGGATTTGCTCAATGTGGATGAGCTGCATATTATTGATGAAAACGGGATTATTGTATCAGCTTCCGTAGCCGCTTATGTGGGCATGGACATGGCCGACCATAAGCAGACACGGGAATTTTTGCAGATTCTGGAGAGCGATGATGAGGATGCATATCTGATTCAGGAAATGCAGCCCAATGCAGCCATTGGGAAAATGATGAAATATGTGGGAATTGCCAGAAAAGGGCAGAAGGGCATTGTGCAGGTGGGCTTTGAACCGGTCCGCCAGATAGAAGCACAGTCCAGAAATACCTGTGAATATATTTTTTCAAGATTTCCCACAGACGAAGGGGAGGAAATTTTTGCCATAGATACTGCTACGGGAGAAATTGCCGGCCATTCCAGCGGAATGAACCAGGAATTTGAGGCTCCCTGTTATCAGCTGGAAGAAGTAGAGGATTGCAGTGAAGGCGCATATAAAGAAGGGAAAGACGGGGAGGTTATGTTTGTGGCTTCCAGGCCTTATGAAGATTTGCTGCTCTGTGCGGCGCTGCCGCGGGAAGTGCTGCTTCGGAAACTTATGGAAAGTGTGTTCAATACTCTGTTATATCTGGTACTGATAGAAGCAGTGGCTATTTTCCTTCTGAATTATCTGGTGAAAGATAAGGTAGTGAACGGAATCCATGCTATCATAGAAGGATTATCCGTGATTACCAACGGGAATCTGGATACTACCGTGGAGGTGGGAGGGAATCTGGAATTTGAAAAACTGAGCCATGGAATTAATACCATGGTAAAGAGTATCATAAACAGTTCTGACCGGATTTCCGCCATTATCGAAATCAGCGGTATACCGCTGGCAGCCTTTGAATATGAGAAAGATATCAACCATGTGTTTGTTACATCAGGTCTGCGGGAACTGCTGGAAATCCCGCCTCAGAGTGCCGGAGAACTATATGGAAATTCCGCATTGTTTGAGCGGTATATTCAGAATATAACGGAACATCCTCTGGAAGGGGAACAGGATGTGTTCCAGATTAGCAGCCTGAAATATATACGGATACACAGAAAAGAATCGGAACAGAGCTGTCTGGGCGTTGTCACTGACGTCACCAGAGATATTATGGAAAAGAAACAGATGCAGTATGAAAATACCCATGACGCTCTGACCGGCCTGTATAAATATCCGTATTTCAAACAGCGGGCGGCAGAGATTCTTAAGAAAATGCCGGAAGGAGAAGTCTGTGCTGTGGTTATGCTGGATTTAGATTATTTTAAAGGGATTAACGACAATTTCGGCCATGACGCCGGGGACAAATACCTGCAGAGTTTTGCTGCCGTTATGCAGTCCATGCCCTCAGAAAATGTGATGACGTCCAGACGTTCCGGTGATGAATTCTGCATGATGATTTTCGGCTGCAGAGACAGAGGGAAAATTGTGAAACTTCTGGATAATTTTTACAATATACTGAAACGGTACAGGGTTACCATGTCTGCGGGAAAATCACTGACCATCGGTGCTTCTGCCGGTTTTGCCTGTACGGAGAATTCTGGTATCAGTGTGGAAGAACTGCTGAACTGTGCGGACGAGGCCCTTTACGAAGTGAAACGTGATACAAAGGGATGCTATACAGAATATAAGGGTTCCGGGCTTTGACGGAACCCCGTTTCCTGTCTTACAGGATTAGGGTGTCACGCTGATGCGTGAAAGCATTTTCTATATGATAAAACAATTATGTGCAGCTGGCGGAAATGAAATTTACTGCTGCGTAATCCGTGCGGGACAGGATTCTTTTTCATAAAATAACAAAAACTCATGAGATGGACTCTCATGAGTTTTTCTACGTGCGTGAGAAGATTCGAACTCCCGACACCTTGGTCCGTAGCCAAGTGCTCTATCCAGCTGAGCTACACACACATATTATAAATGCTCGATTGAACGTTTTATATCTTACTCCAGTTTCAGGAATTTGTCAAGAGATTTTTTGAAAAAAATTTGGGAAAAATGGTGAAAAAAAAAGTATAGTGTGATAGAATGATAAATAGTTGATAAAAATATTGAATGGAGTGTACAAACAGGAAAACAGGAGAGCTTTCATGACAAAACAGGAATTCTTACATGAATTGCAGATTGCCCTGCAGGGAGAGCTGGACCAGGCGGCAATCAACGAAAATGTAAAATATTATGACAATTATATCCGGGAAGAAGCCAGAAAAGGCCAGAGCGAGGAAGAAGTTACCGCCCGTCTTGGGAATCCCAGACTGATTGCCAAGACGCTGATTGATACCACCGGGAAATTTGGAAATTATGAGGGAAGCCAGTATTATTCGGAAGATTACAGACAGCGAAATGAAACATCCGGCCGGGGATTTCGCGCGGACTATTCCGAACAGGAGGGATGGGACGTACGGTTTGGCGGGCTGAAACTGAATAGCTGGTATGGAAAATTGCTGCTGGTTCTGGCGGCGGTTCTCATCATTGTAATCGTGGCAAACGTGGTGGCATTCCTGCTTCCGATTCTGGTGCCCGTTATATTGATACTGCTGCTTTATTCCCTGTTTTTCGGGGGCAGACGTTAGTGGATTGAAGTACAGGAGGAGTACATGGAAACAGTAAAAGTAAGCAGAGGAAAACAGTTTTTGAAAAAGGGAGACAGACTGAAAGGTCTGTATATCATTTTGCAGGGCAGCGTCCGGGCTGTTTCAGAGAATGACGAATTTGATATGGAGGCCGGCAGTATCATCGGTATGCTGGAGAGCCTTTCCGGCACCTGTGCGTGCAATTATATGGCTAATACGGACTGCATGTTTTATGCATTCCCATACAATTCCCCGGAAGATTATAAGAAGATATTTGCAGGAGAGGAAAAATATGTGGCAGTGTTTGCCATGGCAGCCATGCACCAGACTTCCATGTTTATGCGCAGGTATATGCTCAGCGGCAGAAAATGCCAGGAATATTATAAATTTCTGATGGGAAGCTATCGGGCTTATCAGAAGCTGTGCAAAGATCTGGAAATGCCGGAGAAGCAGTTTCCGGCCATGGCTTCTTTTGCACCCGTGTCTCTGCCGGAGCAGATTGCCCCCTGGGCCAGAGAGTATTACGAGCGTATGTCCGGCCTTTCCCTGAAAGCCATGGACCAGCATCTGGCAAGGGATTATGTGCTGGGAACCGGAGCTGTTTTTAACGCTGTGGTCTGGATGCGCAAAACCATGGAATTAATTGGCATCATGAAAGGGTATCTGAAAACAAATAAAGAACTGCTTTTGTCCGCGGATGGGACAAACCTGTTCCAGATGTATTTTGAGCTGGCGAAAAAGGCCGCTTCTTTTGGCCGGGATATTGAGCCGATACAGGGAAAAATTTCAGAACTGACGGATTTCGCCAGAAAGAGCGGACTGTTTTCCGAGCAGATGATGAACGCCGGTTTTGCAGAATATGAATCATACGATTTCAGCCAGCTGGTACGGAGCAGTTCCGGGAATTCTGAGGAGGAAGCAGCAGAGCCATATGAGGAAGGCATTGACTACCTGACCCAGATTCTGGAGTATTCCGGATATGAAGATGAAAAGGCAGGAAGTTTCCGGAAGTCTCTTCAGGAATATAAAAATCTGCCGGATATTCTGGCCACCACTGACGATGTGCGTAAACTGCGCCGGAAGATAACCGATGATTTTTATCATATTTATGAGCTGGTATTTTTCCGTTCTCTGGAGGGAGGCTATATGCCCACTTCAGTAAAAATGTTCCTGAATTTTGGTTTTATGGATGAGGAACTGGCCGGAACGGAGAATACCCGCAGCCTCTTTGAAATGGCCGGACGTCTTCGCCGCTGCCGGGCAGAAAATGTATTTACCATCTATGAGTGGCTGCTGAGTATCTACCGGGGAGAAAATGAGCCTTCCAGAAATGAATTTGATATGGACTATACGGGCCATCTGAATGAGCAGAAGAAGACCGGTAACATTACTGCCGCCCAGGTACCTCTGCTGGCAAAGGATAACAATGCCAAAGTGCGGTTTGAAATGCAGAATATGTTTGTATCCACCAACCGGGCTACTTATGGCAAGATTTCCACGTTCTGCCCCATTCTGTACAAAGATGATATTATCGGCACACCGGAAAATATGCTGATTACTGCGGAAAAGGCTAACGGGGCCATGGATGAAATCCGCAAAATTGATTTTTCACTGTTTTACCGGGAAGTGGGATTCTCTGACCCGGAGCACGAAGTCAATATGGAGATGATACAGAAGGAAGTGCTGCCGAATATTATTCTCATGCCCAATGCGGGAAGTAAGGCCATGATGTGGCAGGAGACAGCAGGTATCAAAAAGGACACCCAGGCAAGGTTTATTTTCCCCATCATGACAGTGGCAGATGTGGGCGAGCTGATGGTGGAAGTCTGCGGCCGGTTCCGCTGGGAGATGTGCCGGAAGATTCAGGGCGTGCGCTGGAACGATATTACAGAGGCTTCTCTTACTTCAGAATACAATGATTATATCCAGTATTACCGGAAGAATCACGACCTGTCAGCAGACGCCAAGGAGAAGGTGAAGAATGCCCTGTATAAATCCAAAAACAACTTCCGCGAAGTGTTTGTCAAGGATTACCAGAGCTGGATTCGCTATGAGTCCAAAGGAAGTTTCCGGCTGAATAAGGTGGCCAGGGATATTATTTTCCGGTACTGTCCGTTCAATAAGACCATTCGGGCAGAACTGAAAGTGAATCCCATGTACCGGGAGATGTTTGAAAAATATGAGATTCTGAAAGACAGGAAAGCCCGCCATATGATTCTGTGGTATGACCGTTATCAGAAAAAGGGCGGTGTGATTACCGAGGAGCTGCAGGCGAATAAGGATTTTTATGATATGTAGGAGCAGTATGATGCCTGCTATGACGCTGCCGGAGAAAACCGCGGCAGCGTCAGGGTTAAAGTCAGAAGGGCGAGTTCCCCGCTGTCCTGGGTAAGTTCAGCTGTCAGTGTTCCGTTCATGGCCTCTGCCAGAGATTTTGCAATGGTCAGTCCCAGCCCGGTTCCGCCCTGGGTTCTTGCCGGATCCTGCATGTAAAAACGGTCAAACAGGCAGGCAGCTTCCGGAGGAGTCAGGCTGCGGGTATCGTTGGTAAAGGAAATTTTGATTTCGCCGGGGGTTTCTTCCCATTGAATATTAAGAAAATGTTCCCCATACCGTCCGGCATTCTGGAACAGGTTGGAAAAAATACGCTCCAGAGCGGAAGAATCTCCTGATACATAAAGAGGGCGGTCCGGCAGCCGGCATTCGGGCCGCAGGCAGGAGCGTTCCAGAAGCAGGTAATGCTCCAGAAACGTTTCCCGCAGAAGTCTGCAGACGTCTACCCGATGCAGGCTGAGTTTGTAATCCTGAGAGACCAGACGGGAAAAGTCGTAAATCTCTGTGATAAGATACTCCAGTGTTCGGGCTTTCCGCTGAATGATTTCCAGAGATTCCCGCTGCTCCGGCGTCATGTCCGGTGCGTGCTCTGATTTGTCCATAAATTTCAGATAACCAAGAATCACCGTCAGGGGCGTGCGCAGATCATGGCTGATATGTTCCATCTGGTGCTGAAAGGTTTTTTCACGCTGCTCGTATTGCAGACGTTCCCGTCGTATTTCCTCCAGAATACTGTTTATAGATTCCAGAAGCTGTTCCATGGCCCTGTCCGGCCGGGCGAGATGCAGTACCCGGTTTTGGGCAAGGTCCTTTTGAATTTCACGAAGTTCCAGAGAAGTTTTTCGTAAATCCCGGCGGAGCAGGAAACAGCGCAGGCAGAAGTACAGGGCTGCAGCAGCCAGAATCAGGTATATGATCAGATACATTTCAGAGCTCCTTTTTTTCAGCCAGACAGATACCGGCAGCACCGAACAGAAGAATTCCCACAGCGCCGGAAATCAGGCATTTTGCCATGCCTTCCGGGGAACTCCAGAGAGTGATGCACCGGCTCATATTAACACTCATTTCCACTGAGAAGAAATTTTCCGGCATCCACAGGGCAACAGGCATGAGAGCATGGATTTTCATGCCAAGGAAAAACAGGATTCGTGGAATGACAACCATAACGGATAACCAGGTCAGGAGGCTTACTATCATCCGGTCAAAAAGTTCCAGAACCAGAACGCTCAGCAGAAAAGAGGAAATTGCAATCAGAGAAACAGCGGGAATTTCCATCAGCAGGTCCTGCAGACGGGTGGGGCCGCCGTGCTCCAGAAGCAGGAGGCTGCTGACTGCGAAAACGGTTATGGTGACAGCCAGCAGTATAAGGGAGGCCAGAATTCCCACAACACATTTTCCGAGGAAAATCCCGGTGCGGGGGATTCCCCAGGATATACTGTTCCCATGAGTTCCGTTTCTGGTGTCAGCTTCCCATAAAAGGTCTGCGATGAGAAAAGCGGCATAGCAGTACAGCATAGGATAGGCCACCAGATTGGAAAAGGCAAAAGAGGTGGTTCCATACCGGAAGTCCGGGGTGTGGATGTAAAAAAGGTATGATACCAGGTTGTACAGAAATGCAAGGGCTGCCAGAACCCCGCCCATAACGTAAATCCATTTGCTGCAGATAAGCCGGTAACATTCACTTTTGATATAATTGCCCATTATCTGTATCCTCCCTTCTTTAAAATCACAGAATTATTTTCCGAAAAAACGCGGCAGTTTTCTTTTAAATTCACATAATAATCTTCCAGGGAAGCGTGATGCTGTTCCAGCCGCTTTACCGAAAGGCCCTGCTCCATGGCAAGCTGGCTGTAAAATTCCGGTTCTTTTTGGGGACAGGTAATCTGAAGGCTTCGGTCAGGAAGGATGCGGAAAGACTGTTCCCTGGTGCGCTGTTCCAGAGCAGCGGCATAGAGTTCCGCATCAGAAACCAGAATGTTCAGATAGCTGGTACATTTTTCCTGTAAATGTTCTGCGGAAATTTCTTTCAGTATCCGTCCTCTGCTCAAAAAACCAAAAAAGTCAGCAATTTGCTGAAGTTCAGATAGAATATGGCTGGAAATCAGAATGGTGATGCGACGTTCTTCGTTCAGACGGCGGAGCAGATTCCGCAGCTCCAGGATACCGCTGGGGTCCAGTCCGTTGATCGGTTCATCCAGAAGCAGTACCTGCGGTTCTCCAATCAGAGCCATGGCAAGGCCCAGCCGCTGCTTTTGTCCCAGAGAAAGCGTGTTGCATTTGCAGTTCTGTTTCTCCGAAATGCCTGTGAGCTTTAAGTATTTCTCAACTTTTTCCTTTCCGGGAATTCCCCGCTGTATGCGGCAGTATTCCAGCATCTGCCGGACCGTCAGTCCGGGAAAGAAGCCGGGATGTTCAATGATGGCTCCTGTTTGCCTGCGGCAGCGTTCCAGTTCTTTTTTCTCTTTCTGGCCAAACAGGAAGATTTCTCCTGAGGTGGCAAATACATGGCCGGCCAGCAGTTTCAGCAGAGTGGATTTTCCGGCTCCGTTGTCGCCGATGAGTCCGTAAATACTTCCTTTTTCCACGTGGATATCTGCCCGGTCCAGTGCAAGAAGGGAGCCGTAGGATTTTGTCACTGATTTTGTTTCAAGAACGTATTCTTTCATGCTTTTCTCCATTTCAAGATATAATCGCCGGCATCTGTATAATGTCTGAAGTGTTATGTATGGCTGCCGGCAGTATGATTATAACTTTTACGGTTTTAATCAGTCATAAAGAACTTTTAAAGAAATCATAAAGATTTTTTCGGGCAGTTCCGTATGGAAAAGCTGATTTAATCAGCGTTTCCTCAGAGAAGTTTAAAACCGATACCGTATACTGTCTGAATATATGCTTCATTCGGATCGGCCTGACGGAGTTTCCGGCGCAGATTGCTGACATGGACGTTTACCGTATTATTTTCTCCATAATATCCGCCTTTCCACACCAGTTCATACAGGAGTTCCCTGGAGTAAACTTTTTGAGGATTTTGCATAAACAGATACAGAAGTTCGTATTCATGGGCGGTCAGTGCCAGTTCTGTTCCCAGAACTTCTGCTGTTCGGGATTCCGGCCGCAGATGAAGATTTTTGTAAATCAGTTCTTTTGGCGAACCGGCAGTTTTTCCGGTTCGCCGGAGGGCGGCGCGGACACGTGCCGTCACTTCTTCCGGTTCAAAGGGCTTGGTGATATAGTCGTCCGCACCGGTATTTAAAAGAGCCACCTTATCCTTAAGAGAACTTCTGGCGGAGAGAATCAGGACGGGAATGTCCCGGTGCATGGTCTCCCGGATTTCCCGGAGCAGTTCTTCTCCGGACAGGCCCGGTAACATAAGATCCAGTAAAATTAAATCCGGCTGCTCCAGTTCCAGAAGAAGTTTGGCCTCAGTTCCGGAAAATGCCTGTCGGGGACAGAATCCGGCGGATGTCAGTATTTTGTACAGCAGGTTGCTGATGTCTGTTTCGTCTTCTGCGATTAATATGTTGTATGCCATGAGATAACTGCCTTTCTGCAAATTGCACATCTCGCCCGGAATGATTTATCTTCTTATTGGAAATATTGTGTTATGCTGATGCGTGAAGGTGTCTTTCCCATAAGAGAAAAAAGAAAAGACCAGCGGGGGAGCCACTGGCCTCTTCTATGAGGGGAGTATAAATAATTAATAAGGGGTATAACTTATAAAAAGAATTCCTGAAGGTGAAATCCTTCTTACAAAAAGAATTATAATACAATCTGTCATAAAATGCAAGATAAAATTTAAAAAAATTCAAAAAAATTTTTTGCATAAAAAATCAGCCT
>Ga0137307_102614_pt1 | contig 12067 bp, 12 predicted proteins | sample NAcewD2O_March_2_FD_97180 | JGI IMG/M metagenome (GOLD analysis project Ga0137307, IMG submission 97180) | Mouse cecal microbial communities from Vienna, Austria - N-Acetylglucosamine amended D2O_March | ecosystem: Host-associated > Mammals > Digestive system > Large intestine > Cecum | place...
GCTGCTGATCGCCCGCATCCGCCGTTCGATCGACGGGCTGCGGCGCGTCTGACGCCGCACGGCGGGTTTTCAGCCTCTGCGGCCGCGCCGCCGGCGCTTCGTCCGGGTAAAATCGCAAATAAAATTTGCTTTTGCTCGCGACTTATTCGTATCTTTACGCAAATTATTGTCTACGATGGATTCTACCAAACCAAATAACGGCTGCTGCTGCACGCCCGAGGTGGGGCGCGGATGCGCGTTCTGCGCGTGCGACGCCGAACCCGAGGCCGTGCTCCGCGACGGCTGCTTCAAACTGCACGAAACACCCTGGCTCGAAGGCTATCCCGAGGGGGTGCCGTCGGACATCTTCGAGGTCCGGTTCAAGAATACGCGCCGCGGCTTCTACCGCAACGTGAACGACCTGCCGCTCAAGCGCGGCGACGTGGTGGCCGTGGAGGCCTCGCCGGGGCATGACATCGGCATCGTGTCGCTCACGGGCGAGCTGGCCCTGCGCCAGATGCGGCGCACGGGCTTCGTGCCTTTCAACGGCGAGTTCCGCAAGATTTACCGCAAGGCCAAGCCCTACGACATCGAGCGCTGGCAGGAGGCGATCGCCCTCGAACACGAGACCATGATCCAGGCGCGGCAGATCGCCGCCGACATGGGACTGAACATGAAGATCGGCGACGTGGAGTACCAGGGCGACAAGATCAAGGCCATATTCTACTATATCGCCGACGAACGCGTCGATTTCCGCGAGCTGATAAAGGTCTTCGCCGAGCGCTTCCGCATCCGCATCGAGATGAAGCAGATCGGCGCGCGCCAGGAGGCGGGCCGCATCGGCGGCCTGGGGGCCTGCGGGCGCGAGCTGTGCTGCGCGTCGTGGATCGCGGGCTTTTCGAGCGTCACGACGGGTGCCGCCCGCATGCAGGACATCTCGCTCAATCCCCAGAAGCTGGCCGGGCAGTGCTCGAAGCTGAAGTGCTGCATGATGTACGAATACGACACCTATGTCGATGCGCGCAAGGACTTTCCGCGCGTGCGCGAGCCGTTGCAGACCGTCGATGGCGAGTTCTTCCTGCTCAAGACCGACATTCTGGGCGGCACGATGACTTTCGGCACGAGTCGCGACACGCTGGCCAATGTGGTCACGCTGCCCGTGGCGCGCGTGAAGGAGATCATCGCGCTGAACCGTGCGGGTACGAAGGTCGAACGCTTGCAGGACCAGGATGTCGCGCCGGCGGTCGAGGAGCCCGATTACCGGGCCGAGGAGGACAGCATCACGCGCTTCGACAAGGCGCGCCGCCGCAAGAAGGGGCGCGGAAAGGAGGCCAAGGCCGCGGAGAAAACCTCCGGCGAAGGGGCCGTGGCGTCGGAGGCTCCGGCGGGGGATGCGGGGCGCGGCGAAGGGTCCGCCGTGCAGACGCCGAACGCGGAGGCCGGTGCCTCGGCGCACGATAACCGCGGCCGCAACCGCCGTCCGGGTCGCAACGACCGGAACCGGGGCCGCGGCGGAGCATCGGAGGGCGGTGCGCAGCATGCCGAGGGCGGTGCGCGCCGTGAGGCCGTCGCTCCGGAGGGCGGAGAGGCGGGAGGCCCGCGTCGTCCGCGCCGCGGCGACGGAGGTGGAAGAAGCACGGGCGAGGCTTCGGGCGAGGCGCGGCAAGGTGCCGGAACCGGAGCGCACGAAACGAAATAGCGTACCGATGAACGTGCGGTGTGTGGCGAGGCGTCGGAGCGGACGGGTGGGGCATGCGGTGCTGCGGTTTGCGGCTTCCGTGTGCGGCCGGATGCTGCGCGGCGTGCGCGAGCGGATGCGGGGCGGTATGGCGCCGCTCCGTGCCGCAGGATGCTGCCTGATGGCGGTTATGGCGCTCGTACTGACCTCCTGCACGTCGCCCTGCCGCATGATGGCGGACGTGGGCATAGGGGCGTGGCACGAGCCTGCCGAGCTGTTTATCGACAATGAGGACACGCTCGCGCCGTGCGATCTGCTGCTCGTCGTGCGGAGCAATACGGCGTTCGACGGCGATACGCTCACGCTGCGCATCGGCGTGCTGACGCCCGATTCGCTCCGTTGCGAGGAGTCGCTCCTGCTGAGCGTGCCGCGCGGCGGTTCGGCCGCCGTGGCGCGCGAGACGCAGACGGTCTATCGCCGCAACGTCGTGCTGGCCGATTCGGGCCGCTACGTCTTCACCGTCGTGCCGCAGCGCACGGTGCGCGGGATCGAAGCCGTGGGGCTCTTTCCCGTGCGGAAGCGGCCGTGAAGTCCGGCGGGGCGTGGCCGCGAGTATGGGGCGGCCGGCCGGGACGGAGGTAGGCCGGGGACGGAAAGTCGTCGGAACGGAGCGAGCGGATCTTGTGCCCGGCAGTAGTGCTGCGGGGCGGAGGTGTCCGGCAGCGGCGGTGCGGCGGAGTGCATGTGCGGCCCGGGCCGAAGCATCGGGCGGAGGATCGAATCAAAGAGACATAAATATGGGTAAGGACAAATTGCGCAGGTTCGCCGAGAACCTGACATTCGAATGCCTGGTGCAGCCCCGGTTCGACGAGGTGTTCGGCCGGGATCATGCGCTCAAGGGGCGCTGGCACAGCGATTTTTTTCATAACGACCGTCCCATCGTGCTCGAACTGGGGTGCGGCAAGGGCGAGTATACGGTGGCGCTGGCCGAGCGCATGCCGGAGCGCAACTTCATCGGCATCGACATCAAGGGCGCCCGCATGTGGCGCGGTGCGAAGACCGCGACCGAGCGCGGCATGGGCAACGTGGGTTTTCTGCGTACGCGCATCGAGCTGATCGGTTCGTTTTTCGCCCCGGGCGAGGTGGACGAGATATGGATCACCTTCCCCGATCCGCAGCTCAGGACCAAGCGGGCGCGCAAGCGCCTCACGGCGCCCGGGTTCCTCGCGGCCTATGCGCGGATGCTGGCGCCGGGCGGCACCATCCATCTGAAGACCGATTCGAAGCACCTCTACGCCTACACCCGGGCCGTGATCGCACGCTTCGGCCTGCCGTGTGCCGAGGCCACCGACGACCTCTACGGCAGCGGCCGCGCCGACGACGTGCTGTCGGTCCGCACGGCCTACGAGCAGCGTTTCCTGGAGATGGGACTGCCGATCACCTACACCCGGTTCGGGCTGGGCGACCGCACGGAGTTCGCTCCCTTCGCGTGGGAGGGCGACGACGCGGCGGAGAAGGACAACGAAGCGGAGCGCGGCCGTTAGCCGCGTGCGGCTGCGGCACGGAGCTTGTCCGGAGGCGGAGGGCGGCCGGCGGCGCAGCGGCGGAAGCCGGGCCCGGGCCCGAACAATTGCAGACCAAATGACGGAAGAGACGACACGGACCGACGAACGATTCATGCGCCTGGCGCTCGACGAGGCGCGCAAGGCCCGCGAGGCGGGCGAGGTGCCCATCGGCGCCGTGGTGACGGCCGGAGGGCGGGTGATCGGCCGCGGCCACAACCTGGTGGAGACGCTCGCCGACCCCACGGCCCATGCCGAGATGCAGGCCATCACGGCCGCGACCGCGACGCTCGGGGGCAAGTATTTGCAGGATTGCACGCTCTATGTGACCGTGGAGCCGTGCATCATGTGCGCCGGGGCCATCGGCTGGAGCCAGCTGGGCCGCATCGTGTGGGGCGCCGACGACCCGAAGAAGGGCTGGAGACGCTATTGCGACGCGGTGTTCCATCCGCGTGCGACCGTCGTGCGGGGCGTGCTGGCCGAAGAGTGCGAGGAGCTGATGCGCAATTTTTTCGCCTCTTTGCGCGTTTAGGCTTTGGAATATATATAAAAAGGGCTATTTTTGCATGCGGCATGCCGGCGGGTGCATGTCTTTTACGCTGACGAAATCTAAAACCATGATAACCGAAATGAAAAAATTGTTTGTTTCCGCACTGGCGCTCGTCGCCACGCTGTCGCTCTCGGCGCAGGACCTGACGGCTCTCTACAACGAGGCGTCGCAGAACTACAACACGAAAAACTACCCTGCGGCGATCGAAGGATTCCAGAAACTCATCGACGAAGGCATGGACTCGGAGGAGGCTGCCGCCATGGTCGCCACGGCCAAGCAGGTGCTGCCCAAATGCTATTTCATGCTCGGCGGTGCCGCTGCCAAGGCCGGTAACTTCGAGGAGGCTGCGGCGCAGTTCACCAAGTCGGCCGACCTGGCAGACCTCTACGGCGACGCCAACCAGCTGGCCAAGTCGAAGATGTGGGTAGCCCGCGTATACCAGGCGCAGGGCGGTGCGGCGTTCAACAACAAGGACTATGCGACGGCTGCCGAGATCTTCGCCAAGGGCTATGCCGCCGATCCGCGCAATACGGACATGGCGCTCAACCTGGCGATGAGCTACTGCGAGCTGGCCGTGGCCGACGGCGACTTGGAGCTGTATGCCAAGGGCATGGAGATCTACGAGAACGTGGCCGCCATGACCGCACCCAAATATGCCGAGGCCGCAGCCAAGGCCCGCGAGATGATGGGTCTCTACACCAACAACATGGTTGCCCGCATGCAGGCGGCCGGCAATACGGAGGGCATCCTCGCGATGGCCGAGTCGATGCTGGCCAAGAATCCGCAGAACCCCGTGGCCCTCAAGGTGCGCGTGCAGGTCTATTCGGATGCGAAGGACTATGCCAAGGTGATCGAGCTGGCTCCCGAAGCCGCCGAGGCGCAGCCCGCCGAGGAGGACAAGAGCCTCGTGTATCTGATGCTCGGTGCGGCCTACAACGCCCGCGAGATGAAGCCGCAGGCCATTGCGGCGTTCGGCAAGGTGACGGCGGGTCCCGCGCTGGAGCCTGCGAAGGCGGCGCTTGCCGAGCTGAACAAATAGTGCGGCCATACCGGGTTTTGCGGCCCGGAGGACGCAACGCATGGACGGTCTCCGATCTTTCGGAGACCGTCTTTTTTCGTGCCGTGCGGCCGCATGGGCGGGCGGGGTTTTGCGGGGCGCTGTTGTCTCGGGTGGGCATGGCGTCCGGTCGCGGGCTGCCCATGTTGGTTCGGTGCGGTTTCGGAAACCCTGGCATGTTCCGAGGGTGCTGTGCGGTTCCTGGGGCCCTTGCGTGTTCCGGAGGCTCGGTGCGGTTTTGGAAGTCTTTGTGTTTAAAGGTGCCGGGGTGCGGTACGGGGCCGATCCATGCGGTGTCCCGTATGGTTTCGGGCCGTTTCGGGCCGAAAATGAAACCGCCCTCCGGAATCGTTCCGGAGGGCGGTCGTTTGCGGAGCGCGCGGTGTGTCACTGCTGCGAGGCGGTGTACTCGTCGGCCATCTTGCGCACGGCGGCGGCGCGTTTTTCGCTGTCGGGGTGCGAGGAGAACATCTTCTGCACGGTGGACGCCTTGGCGCCCTGCGACAGTTCGACCAGCTTTTCGAGCGATGCGGCCATGCCGTAGGGGCTGAAGCCGTGCTCGACGCAGAAACGGAAACCGTATTTGTCGGCCTCGTATTCCTGTTTCTGCGAGAACTGCGCGTCGGTGAAGGCCGTGGCCAGGTCGCCCAACTGCGATTCGCTCAGCTTGGCCACCGTGGAGCCCTCGGCGGCACCGGCGGCATTGCGTGCCGCGGACGCCAGGTAGGCGTTCTTCATGGCGTGCTTGACGTCGGCGTGCACCACGTGGCCGATTTCGTGGCCGATGATGGCCATCAGTTCGTCGTCGTCCATCAGGTCCATCAGGGAGCTGAAGACGCGGATAGAGCCGTCGCCGCATGCGAACGCATTCACGTCGATCACCAGGTAGACCTTGAAGTTCAGCGGCAGCCCCTCGGCGTCGGTAATGCCCTCGGTGAGGCGCTTGAGGCGGATCATGTACTCGTTGTCGTCCTCAGCCACGGGGTTGTTGGCATCCATCCACTCCACCGATTCGCGGCTCAGGCGGGCGATGTCCGCATCGCTGAGCGTGACGGCCGTGGCGGCGTCCGCCGCGGCGTTGAGCAGTTTGCCGGTGTTGATCTTCCGGCCTCCGATCTTGAATTGTGCGTCGGCCGGACCGGGACATACGATGCCCAGCAATACGGCCGCGATAAGAATGAATTTGGTTTTCATCGCATTCGGGTTTTTATGCAAGGTTTTTCAGGGTGTAAATTTAATGCAAACTGCGGGCGATTATCCGCCCGGTGCCGACTTTTTTCGTCCGCCGCTCCTTATCGCCATGATCCTGTGCGGCGGACGGACGTTTCGCACCGCGGGGCTTCGGTCCGGTCCGCAGTTGTGGCGGCGCCGGTCGGGAGTCGCGGATTCCCACGCGCCACCTGCTGCCTGCCGCCGGTCGCCGCCGGACCGGTGGCGGGGACGGCGCTCCGGCCCCGGCCGCACTCCGGTCGGAATCAGGCTTCGGCAGCGGGCGGAGCCGCACCTGCGAAGTCGAGGATCGCCGCGGCCGCGGCTGCGGGCTCTTCGAGGAATCCCATGTGCCCCGAACGGTCGAGCCATACGACGCGGGCCTGGGGGTGTGCTGCGGCGATCGCCTCGGCGCGTTCGGCCGGGATGTAGTCGTCCGCGCGGCCGAAGACGAAGAGCTGGCGTACGGGCGACGTGCGCAGCATCGCGTTGCGGTCGGGGCGTGCGCACATGCCGCGCAGCAGGGCCACGATGCCGCTCTCCTCCGTGACGAAGACCTGCTCGGCGAGGTCGGCCACGGCGTCGGCCATGCGTGTGCGGTTTTCGGCCGCGAATCCCGCCGCCGGGGCCGTGCGGGCCAGCAGCTCCTTTTTTCCCGCCTCCACGAGCGCGATTTCGCGTTCGCGGCCGCTCCTCTTCTCGTCGCTGTCCGCGTCGGGCGTCGAGCTGAAGAGCACGATGCCGTCGAGCAGTTCGGGATGGCGCTCGCAGCAGGCCAGGGCCACGTAGCCGCCCATCGAGTGGCCCACGAGCGTGCAGCGCCCGATGCCGAGGGCCCGCAGGGCGCCGGCCGTCACGTCGGCCAGCCACTCCATCGTGTGCACGGGGCCCTTGACCTCCGAGATGCCGTGGCCGGGCAGGTCGAGCGTCACCACGCGCACCGATTTGTAGAGCAGGGGGATGAAATCCTCCCACACGAGCATGGATTCGAGGTAGCCGTGCAGCAGCACGACACAGCGGTCGCCCCGCTCCGAATCGCAGACGTGTACGGCGGTATCGCCCGCCATGATGAATTTTTCGGTCATTGTCCGTTTGTTTTTTCGTGTCGTTTTTGTCCGGCGGAACCCGGGGTGCGCCCGGTGCTGCGCCTCGGTCCGTCGCCGGCGGGGCGAGTGCCCGCAAACCTCCCGCAAACCTCCCGCGGACCTCCCGCGGACTTCCTGCGGACCTCCTGCGGGGCTTCGCGCCCGAAAACTGCGGCGCGCGGTTTGGCGGACCGCAGTCGCATGGGGTGTCGTGCCGGAACCCCGTTCGCCGGAGGCCGCCCCGGTGGGGCTATGCGCCGAGGGTGTCGATGCGTCCCTCGAAGACCTTGCGTGCGGGTCCCGTGAGGCGGATGGCGGTGTAGCGGTCCGCGGCGGCATCGTATGCGAAGTCCACGCGGAGCGTACCGCCCGGCATGCGGACCTCGAAGTCGCTGCGGTCGGGTTGCAGCACGCGGTGCGCCACCAGGGCCGCGGCCGTGGCGCCGGTGCCGCAGGCCAGTGTCTCGGCCTCGACGCCCCGTTCGTAGGTGCGCACGCACAGCACGCCCGGAGCCGCCGCCTGCACGAAATCGACGTTCGTGCCCTGCGGGAAGCGCGCCGTGTCATAGCGGAGCGCGCGGCCCGTGGCCGCCACGTCGGCCTGCGCCACGTCGTCGGTCAGAAGCACGCAGTGGGGTACGCCCGTGTCGAGCGACCACCATCCGCCGCCGTCGGCGATGCGCTCCACGTCGATCATGCCGAGCGTGACGCTGCCCCGGTCGGGGCCCGTTTCGGTCAGCTGCGCGGTGTGGGGGCCGTCGAGCGAGTCGAAGCGCAGCTCGGGCCCTCCGATGCCGCGGTGGCGGGCGAAGAGCGCGAAGCAGCGGCCTCCGTTGCCGCACATCTCGCCCGGCGAGCCGTCGGCGTTGTAGTAGCGCATGGAGCAGTCGTATGCGTCGCTGCGGCCGAGGGTCATCAGCCCGTCGGCTCCGATGCCGAAGTGGCGGTCGCACAGTCTGGCAATCATTTTGCTGTCCGCAACGAATGCGGTGCGGCGCGTGTCGATCAGAATGAAATCGTTGCCTGCGCCCTCGTATTTCGCAAATTCCAGTTGCAAGGGTATCCGTATTTTTTCCGGATAACAAAAATACGAAAACTTCTGAAAGTTTTACTACTTTTGCGAAAGTAATTATATGCTTGCACGTAGCGACGGTCCGGCCCTCCGATCTTTTGCCGCAAGCCCCGCCCCGGGCGGGGACTGCGGTGCGCGCTCCGCCCCGGCGGCACACGGCAGCGCCACCGGTGGGGACGGGGATGCGCCCCTGCGTCCCGCGGGGCGGCGGATGATCGCGATTGCAGGTATTTTCGAAAAGATTTCCGATTCATGAAGAGTGTGCTTCTCAAACATCGTTCGATCCGCAAGTTCCGGCCGGCACCCGTGCCCGCCGAGGTGATGCGCGGAGTACTGGAGGCGGCCGTGCGCGCCTCGACCTGCGGCAACATGCAGCTCTATTCGCTCGTGGTCACCTGCGACGAGGCGCTGCGCCGGCGTCTGGCGCCCTGCCACTTCAATCAGCCGATGGTCACCGAGGCGCCGTGCCTGGTCACGGTGTGCGCCGACGTGCACCGCTTCTCGATGTGGTGCGAGCAGCGTGACGCCGAGCCGGCGTTCGATAATTTCGAGTGGTTTCTGAATGCCGCCACCGACGCCCTGCTGGCGGCGCAGAACCTCGCCGTGGCGGCCGAGACGCAGGGCCTGGGCATCTGCTTCCTCGGCACCACGCTCTACACCGCGCGCGACATCGCCCGCATCCTCGACCTGCCGAAGGGGGTCATCCCCCTCACGACCGTCGTCGTGGGCTATCCCGACGAGGACCCGGGGCTGACGGACCGGCTGCCGCTCGAAGCCGTGGTCCACTACGAGAAGTATACCGACTACACCGCGGCCGAGATCGACGAGCTGTGGGCCGAGCGCGAGGAGTCGGAGCTTACGCAGCGCCTGCTCGCAGAGAACGGCCTGCCGAACCTGGCCCAGATATTCACGCGCAACCGCTACCGCCGCGAGGACAACCTGGCCGTGTCGCGGTCCTATTTCGAGTTGCTGCGCGAGCAGGGATTCTTCAACAACTGACGCGTGATGCGGGCGGGACGGCTGTGTGTGTGTGTGGCGGCGGCATGTTGCATGCTCGCCTCGTGCAGCGTGACGCGCAAGCTGCCGGCGGGCAGCTACCTCGTGCAGAAGGTCACGATCGAGGCCGACGAAGAGACGCCGCGCGACGAACGCATCCCCGCCTCGGAACTGGAGCGCTACGTCCGTCAGTCGCCCAACAAGCGGTTCCTGGGCCTGAACCTCGGCGTGTGGATCTACGAGCAGGCCGACTCGGCCAAGCACAACTGGTGGAACAACTGGAAGCGCCGCATCGGCCAGGAGCCCGTGCTGCTCGACATGGAGCTGACCGAGAAGTCGGCCGAAAACCTGAAGGTGTACATGGACTCGAAGGGCTTCCTCTCCTCGCGTGCGGAGTTCGAGGTGGATACGACCTCGCGCCGCAAGCGGGCGAGCATCCTCTACCGCACGGTGCAGCACGAGCCCTACCGCATCGACACGCTGTCCTACGATTTCCGCGACCGCTTCCTGGCGCAGATCATCCTCTCGGATACCGCGGGCACGCTGATCCGTCCGGGCGAGATTTTCGACATCACGATGCTCGACGCCGAGCGCGAGCGCATCACCCGCTACCTGCGCGACAGGGGTTACTACGACTTCTCGGTCAATAACATCGAGTACGTGGCCGACACCACGGTCGGCGCGCGCCGCGTCGCACTGCGCATGGTCGTCAAGCAGCACCTGGCGGGCTACGACGCACGGGGTGCCGCCATCATGGAGGACAACCGCGTCTATCGCGTGGACCGCATCAACGTCTTCACCGATTACGACCCCACCGCGGCCCGCACCGACCGCTCCTACGCGCGGCGGCTCGATACGCTCCGGTACCGCGGTCTGAACCTGATCTACGAGGGCAAACCCAACCTGCGTCCGCGCATTCTGCGCCGTGCCGTGCCGCTCTATCCCAACTACGTGTACAACGCCTCGCAGGTGGACAGGACCTATGCCGACCTGATGGCGCTGGGGTACTTCCGGGCGACGCGCGTGGCTTTCTCCGAGTCGCCGCGGGGCGACGACACGACCCACCGCGTAACCTACATCGGACGTGCGGCCGACACGACGCAGAGCCGCTCCACGCGCGAGGGCTACCTCCGGTGCGACATCCTCTGCACGCCGGCCCTGCGCCAGAGTTTCAAGGTCGAGCTGGAGGGTTCGACCACGGCGAGCTTCTACGGACTGAAAGCCACCGTCGGCTACCAGAACCGCAACATCTTCCGCGGTGCCGAGTCCTTCGACGTGGCTTTCGCCGCCGGTTACGAGTACATGAAAGCCTCCGACGCGCGCAAGCGCAACGCCCGGGAGATCGGCGTGACGGCCGGATTGTCGTTCCCGCGGTTCCTGCTACCGTTCCGCACGCGCTCTTTCCGCGCGGCGAATCAGCCGAAAACCAAGGTCGAGTTCTCGATCAACTTCCAGGACCGTCCCTACTACCGGCGCACGCTTTCGAGCCTCGGCCTGACCTACCTGTGGTCCAACGACCGCTACTCGTCGTTCTCGCTGCGACCCATCGACATCAACGTCATCGACATGGGATACCTCGACGACGATTTCCTGCGCGACAGCCAGAACGAGTACCTCAAGGCCAGCTTCGCGTCGCAGTTCATCGCCGGTCTGACCTTCGGCTACGCCTACAACAACCAGACGCGCAACCTCGGGGGCAACGCCACGCTCGTACGCTTCAATCTGGAGACGGCGGGCAACCTGATCGACGGACTCGAACACCTCTTCTCGAAACCCGCTGCGGGCGAGGACTACTACCGTATTTTCGGATTGCGCTACTCGCAGTACGTGCGTACCGATCTGAGCGTCAGCCGCAAGATCATGCTCAACGAGCGCGTGGCGCTCGTGGGGCGCATCTACGGCGGCATCGTCATCCCCTACGGCAACTCCACCGACGTGCCGGCCGACCGTCTCTTCTATGCGGGCGGCAGCAACGGCATGCGCGGCTGGGCGCCCCGCACGCTGGGTCCCGGATCGCAGCCGCGCAAGCTGTCGGAGTATCCCATGCGTCTGGCGGACGTGAAGCTGGAGGCCAACCTCGAACTGCGCTTTCCGATCTGGGGCATCATGCACGGCGCGACTTTCTTCGACCTGGGCAACATCTGGAAATTGAAATCCAATCCGGCCAAGTACTCCGATTCGGCGGTCTTCTATGCCGATCGCTTCTACAGGCAGCTGGGATTCAACACGGGTCTCGGAGTGCGTTTCGACATCAAATTCGCCGTTCTGCGCCTCGACTGGGGCATTCAGCTCCACAATCCCAACAACCCCGCCGGCGAGCGGTGGATCCACAATTTCCGCTGGGACAATACGGCGATCAACTTCGGCGTGGGCTATCCCTTCTGATGCGTGCGCTGCGGTCGGACGGAGCGTTCCGAGCGGCCGGAATGGAACACACAAAGGGCACCCCGGAGGATGCCCTTTGTATTTAAGATCGCTCTTAAATAATTATTTCTTGCCGTCGAAGAAATCCTTGACCTGGTCGTTGGGGATAATGCCCTCTTTGAACACGTATGCGCCCGTCTTCTCCGACTTGACCATCTTGATGCACTTGGTGAACTGCTTGCCGGTGCCGGTCTTCAGTGTTGCGACTACTTTCTTTGCCATATAGCACTAAAATTATTTGATTTCACGGTGTACGGTCACCCTTTTCAGGTACGGATTGTACTTCTTACGCTCCAGACGGTCGGGGGTGTTCTTCTTGTGCTCGGTGCATTCGAGGATTACCTGCACTCTGTTGCCTTTCTTTGCCATTTCTTAGCTGTTTTTAGTAGACCTTCTTGGGGGCGGCCGCTTCGCGGAGCGCGACTGCGAGTCCCTTCTTGTTGATGGTTTTCATG
>Ga0137307_102617_pt1 | contig 12058 bp, 11 predicted proteins | sample NAcewD2O_March_2_FD_97180 | JGI IMG/M metagenome (GOLD analysis project Ga0137307, IMG submission 97180) | Mouse cecal microbial communities from Vienna, Austria - N-Acetylglucosamine amended D2O_March | ecosystem: Host-associated > Mammals > Digestive system > Large intestine > Cecum | place...
TGGATTTGTGAGAAGGGGAAGGGAACCGTAATACCGGGAAAATCAGTTATGTGAAAAGGTGGGGCTGTCGGGAAATGGCAAATTTCCACAATTTATAGCTGTGAATTGCTGAGTTTCACAGCCATATATTGTGTGTAAATTTCATTTTCCGACAGCTCCGTTTGTAATATAAACAGGTTCGTCTGATTTGTGGCGCATATCTGAAATTTCTGAAGTATTTTTCAAATCTTTCATTGGTATAATCTGTGGCATTTTCTATACCTCATCTCTGGAAACAGATATACAACAATTATTTTTTATTTATATATGACGGTTTATTTGCTATAATTATGTGAGAAAACAGAGGGAGATAAAATAAAATGTCAATGGAAATAAATTTGTTCCAGGCTGGAAAAGGGGATTGCATTCTGGTCAGATGTGGAATGGGAATCAAAAAGGTAAATATACTGATTGATTCAGGAATGAAAAAGGATTATTTTCTGAAAGCATTGGGTCGGATTGTAGAAAATGATGAAAAAATAGATGTTCTTATTCTGACTCATGATGATAACGACCATATAAAGGGTGCGTCAGATTTGCTGAGAAAATTGTATCGAGAAGAAAATAATAAAAAATCTGCTGGAATATCTTCATTTTTTGATGTGGGAGTGCCGGAGAAGACATATAAAAATCTGTTTGAAGGATTAACAGATGACAGGGTTCTGTTTAATTTTGGGGGAAATGGGACAGAAACACTTTTAGGCGTTCGGGATGCAAAAGAGTTGTTTGAGAATTTTAGAGAAATGGATATTCAGAATCTGAAATTTGTTTTTTCAGATACAGATGAGATACCAGGGGTTCCATACTCTAATCTGCTACAGTTAAGATGGGAGAATGCAGGACAGGATATACAGAGTAAGGTAATCAGACATCCAAATCAAAAAGAACTGGAATCAGAAGGGGAGCGTCTGGAGGTTGTAATTCTCAGTCCTGAAAAGCAGGCATTGGTGAAGTATATTCAACATGCATGGGAAAAACTACAGGAAAAAGATGTTTTAGCAAAAGGAGGAGAGAAGAAACCTCAGAGTGAATGGGACAGATCAGTTCAGTATTGGCTGCTGAATCTTGAAAATTATGCAAATAAAAGTAAGACGAGCTATGTAAATCAGGCAAGTATCGCATTTCTGTTGATTTATGAGGGAAGATGCGGTTTGTTTGCAGGAGATGCCTCTCCGGAGGAAATGATAAAAGCCGGAAGGAAATATCTGGAACGAAAGCAGATTCATCAGGATTATATGGAAGTGGATTTTATAAAACTGCCTCATCATGGAAGTAGTCATAATGTGAACCGGGCGTTTTTTGAGTTTTTCAGGACAAAAACATTTTTTGTGACGACAGAAGGAGATGTGCAATATAAGCATCCGGGAAAAGTGATGCTGGCCCTGATAGCAGACAGTTTGAAGAAAGGGGAAACTGCATACATTTACAGCAGTTACTCCTGGTGGAAAAATAATGTGGTATTCAGAAAAAGTGAAAAATATAAAGGGAACTGGAACGAGGAAGGAGATTTGTGCACATTGAAGGATGCGGATGGAAATATAAAATACCTGCATTTTCAAAAGCTGGAAACAGAACCTGTAGCAATTGGGAAAGATATTTTTGTAAGAAGATAGTGGGAACAGAAGAGTAATATAAGTCTGTGATTTCAGGAAACGGAAATTGTCATGTGCGGAAGCGTATGGGAGACATGACAGGGGGATAAGATGGATGATGTAATTTACAGAAAGTTGGCAGAGAAGGGAAAATTAAAACAGCATACCGTGCGTATTGAAACAGAATATGGGTGTGGAACGGGGTTTTTATACACAATGAAAGGCAGTACGTATGTTTATATTATTACAGTATGTCACGTTGTTCTCAAAGCATTTGTGAAGAAAAGCAGGAAACCTGTCCAGATTGATTATTTGAGCAATTCAAAAGAATATGAACTTTCTCAGTTTGAATTATGCACCCTTTATGAGGATGAAAAGGAGCTGGAAAAATTATGTGGCAGGTTGGAGGATGAGGATGAGAGAGCGAGTCATGATGATATTGCCGTATTGAGAATCAAAAAGAAAGAAATTTCATGTGGTGATATGGGAGCTTTACCTGTATATCGTCTGTCAGAGGAAAAGATAAAAAGAGGTATAAATTTTACCGGATATGGTTTTCCAAATGAAAAAAAGAATTATGAGGAGATATTTGGTGATTGTCTCAGGTGGGAAGCAGAAAACAGGCTGATAACCTGTAAAGCACGGAATATAGAGACGATTGGATTTACAGAAAGACTGAGAGGATTTTCAGGAACGGGACTGGTTGCAGAATATGAAGGCAGCTCAGTTTTTGCGGGTATTTTAGTGGCCTGTGATATTAACGAAATGTATCAGCAGTTTCTTGCCATAGGAAGTACGGAGATATCAGAAAGGCTCAAAAGTATCGGGTGGGAAACTATGGAGGAATATGACGAGGAAGAGCCGCCTGCAGGATTTTGTGATGAAGAATTGCTGGAATGCCATAATACATATCTGAAAAGTATGGATACAGATACAAAACGTCTGATATGTAAAATCATACGTCAGATTGCCAGAGAATCTTCCCCGGAACAGATGCTTGCAAAAGAAGAATTTTATGATATCCCTGTTTGCGACGGAAACAGAAAGAATTGTAATTATTATTGGAGCGGACGTATCTGGCCCATGTTCATCGGAAAAGTTCTGCACGATGATATATGTAATGTCTGCTATCAGCCTGATATGGGAGAAAAGCTGAAGGTAGTGTATGTATGCTCTGAGGGAAATGGAGAAGCTGAGTTGGCTTCTGTTGTGGGTGCTGCGGCTAACGGGCGGGTTTTGGGTGAGCAGATTCCCGGAAATTCCATATTGATTTGGCAGAGCAGAGAAATTCCCAGAGTAAAGCGCTCATTTCCAAGAAGGAAATTTAAGAAGATTATAAATGATATTGCTGATGGCGAAATGGAAAAGTACAAAGAATTTTCCAGCAATGCCGCCTATGATTTGCTGGAAGGAGAAATGAAAGAAAGGGATTACGGAATTATTCATATACAGGAGCTGCTGGATAAACTGGATGATTGTCAGACGGAAGAAGAAATGAAAGATAAACTGGAGGAAATATTAGATGATATATGGGGATAACTGGAAAAAAGAGCCGATACGGGAGGAACTGAAAGAGATTTTGGGTGACCGGATAGAAGGATATTACAAATGGAAGCTGAAAACCAATGGCGCTGAGTGTGCACATGTTTTTTTCAGTACAATGGAAAGCCAGAAAGATCTGAAAGCGGACTGGAAAAAAGTTGTGGACAGCATTGCAGTTTATGTACAAAGTGAAATACCAGGTATACTGGAGCGGAGTAATTTTTATGTCTGGTTTTTTGTAACAGAAAAGGTAGAAACAGACCTTGTAAAAGAAATAGAAGACAATACATATTCTTCGCGAAAATTTGTTGTATCTGCAGCCAACGTCATGACTGTGGAAGAAAAGCTGGATATGGTGAGAAAAAAGCTGTTTTCATTTAATTTTGTGATTCCGGAATCGGATTGTCCTGTGGTTACAGGTGTGGAACTGATGAATTTCAGGATATACAGGGGAAAAAGAGAATTCAGCTTTATCCGGGATGGAAGACCGGCACGTCTTGTTGTTCTTTTTGCACCGAATGGAATGGGAAAGACTAGCTTTTTTGACGGAATTGAATGGGGGCTGACAGGCTCCGTGGGACGTTTTACCGGAATCGCCGATAAGAATATATTGGGAAGCACTGTTTTGAAAAATACAGAAGCGAAGCCTGAAGAATCGGCATATGTGAAAATCTACCAGGATGAGAATAACTGGATAGAACGCAAAGTTTCAGAGATTAGTGGACGAACGCAGAAGGATTATGGTACAGGGCGTCCCAAATCATCTGAAAGTAATCCTTTAAAAGAATATCTGTCCGCTAATCAGAGCAGTATTTGGAACAGCCTGATACTGCCCCATCATAAAATAGACGGGTTTATTGCAGGAATGAAACCGAAAGAGCTTTATAAGGAATGGGGAGATTTGTGGGATACAGATGGTGAGAAACGCAGACAGTTCGAGGAATCCTATAACCGAAAACGTAAAGAGTTTGAGAAGTATGATCAGCTGACTAAAATGTGTGGTGAATTAAAAGAACAGTATGAAAAATTAGAAACAAGCAGAAGTTTTGTAGAAAGTCTGGAGCGGGATGTGGAAGACTTCCTTAAAATATCCGGAAATACAGTAATTGGAAAATTGGCTTTTTCAACAATCAGTGCATCGGAATATGTGCAGTGGAGTAGTCTGGTGGACAGTCAGTACGACTTATATGAAAAAAACAGAGAAAAAATAGAAAGAAACTGTAATTATCTGGACAGAGAAGCGGAGAATGATATTAAAACTTATGGTGCATTGTGTGCGAAAGAGAAAGAGATAACCCAGGAACAAAGAAAAGTGAAAAGCTATCTTTCAAAGTGTCATAATAAGAAAATATTGCTGGGGCAAAAAGAAGAACTGGAAAAGAAGCGGGAGGAGCTTGGAAATGAAATAGAAGAAGTTCAATTTCTGTATGAGAAGGGAGAGACGTGGTATCAGGATGTTATGAAGTATTTTGGTGCGGATGTCCGACTTGAAGAATTGAAAATAATATCCTCCAATTTGGATGAACGTTTTTCAGCTTTGCAGGCTGAGGGGGACAGATTCATGATAGAGCTGGAGAAGAAGAAACGTCAACGCAGAGAAGAAAATGAGTACAGGCGTGTCTGCGAGCATGCAAAGGAACTGGAAGAACTGAAGAAGAAACAGGAAGTATTTGTTGTGCAGAAAGCAGATTGTGAAAGACAGATTTCAGGCATCCAAAGTGTAATTTCTGAAAAAGAAAAAAAGCTGGAAAAGCTGGAAAAAAACAGAATTAAGGATTTTAAGTGTGCAAAGACAAGGTATGAGAAAAGTACGATAGAGCCAGAAGAGGATACAGGATTGCAGTTATTCAGTGATTTTATTTTTCAAAAAATGAAAGAATATCAGAAACTGGAGGAAAATCTAAAGCAGGTGGTTCAGAAAATTCTGGCAGAAGAACAGACGGAAGACTGTATTAGAAAGATTTTGTCAGATGCCCGACAGGTAATAGAAGATGGGGAGCTTTCGTATTGTCCAATCTGCAATACAAAGTTTTCAGATTACAGGGAATTATTGGAACATACATATAAAGTTAATTCGGAAGAAAGTGAAAAAAGAAAAGAGAAAAAGCAGGAGATAGAAATTAAAATGACAGATTTACAGTCATTAGTGGAAGATAATATTGAAAATTATAACAGTATTTTAACCAGACTTACCGGAACAATAAAAGAGGAAATTGAAAGATTCAGTAAAGAATGTTCAGAAAAAGAAGAAAAAAAGGAAGAAATCGAAAAAAATATCGTCGTGTTGAAAAAGCGCATGGCAGAGATACAGCGACAGGACCAGGAAAATGGAATTTATGTTGTCTATCAGAAGGAAGGAATTGAAAACTGGAGGGACATGTGGAATACAAAGCTGGATCAGGAGATTACAGGATTGAAGTCAGATATTCAGAAAAATTCGGAGCAGATAACAGCCTGTCAGGAACAAATTGCAAATTGTCGGAACAACCTGGATGAGATTAAAGAATTGGTTTCCCGTATGGAAGCACAGTCTCTGGAACTTTATTTCATGATGAAAAAGAAAGAGCAGTTTATCATGTCTCAACCATATGTAACCCTTGAAGAATGGATTGTGAATCAGAAGACAGTATATGAAGAGCTGAACAGAAAATTTGCTGTATGCAGCGAACAACTGGATGAGCTGCAGGATATATCCCTTTTTCAGGAGACGGATTTTGAAAAGCAATATCTGCAAATACAGCGGCAGATAGAGAGCACAGGGAAAGAATTGCTATCTGTAAGAAATCGGCTGTCTGATATGCTGAAAATGGAGATTTCCAATGAAGCGGAAATACCTGTTGCCAATCTTGAAGATGTGGTAAAAGAGAAAAGAAAAATACTTTTGAAAGAAAAGGAGCACATTGAAGCATGTACGGAATGTTTGCGGAAATTAAAATACAACAGGGAAGCCGAGAATTATTTTCTGCAGTGGAAAGAAGTATCTGAGAGTTTGAAAAAGGCGGAAAAAGAAGCAGCCACAGGAAAGAAATGGGTAGAGGAAACAGAAGAAAAATATCAGCAGCAGAAACAGAAAATAGAGCAGGAAATGGAGGAATTTTTGCAAAGATACCAGATGGGAGAAATTTATGAAAAGCTGGAACCTCATGAGAAGCTAAAGCATCTGGTTGCAAGATTTTCCTTTGATGAGAAAGAACAGCCAGGACTTTCCTTTGCTGTAATTGGGGAGGAGGGGAAACCATATCCACCTGCGTGGTTTTTGAGTACAGCGCAGCTTAATGTTGCGGCATTTGCCATTTTTCTTGGAAAGGCGTTGCAAAAAGGAAACGCACCTCTGAAGAGCATTTTTATTGATGATCCAATTGGTCATTTTGATGAGATGAATATTGTTGGGTTTGTAGATTTGCTGCGAAATATTCTGGAAAATACAGACCGGCAGCTTATTATTTCCACCCATGAGGAACGGGTATTCAGACTTATCAGAAGAAAGATGCCGGAAGAAAGTTATCCCGTGTGTTACATTGATTTTCGGGAAATGCAGGCGTAACGATTTTTCATAGAAAGTTATTTAAAAGGAATTTTTCAGAAGAAAGGACACCTCAGATGACAGATATCATACAACAGTTTTCCTCCCTGGAGCAGGCATTGCATATGCTGTCCGGAAACAGCGTGAAAATCACAGCCAGAGAGCGGGTAACGGGAGGAGACATCAATGAAGCATATCAACTGACGCTCAGTGACGGAACGCGTATTTTCATGAAATCCAATCCTGGAAAAAACGTGTCGTTTTTCCTGCGGGAAGCGGAGGGCCTTGCGGTCATTGCAAAGACGGGCGCCATTTCCACACCGCAGGTACTCGGCTGCGGAGAGGAAGCAGGTGAAGGAGCTTTTTTGTTGCTGGAATTTGTGGAAAGGGGACGTCCAAGGAGAGATTCTCAGGAAATCCTGGCGCGTCAGCTGGCCCGGATGCACCAGGCCGGGACGGAGGATTTTGTTACCGGAGGAACTTATGGGTTTGTTCAGGATAATTATATCGGTGCAAATCCGCAGGTGAATACACCGTGCAAAAGCTGGGTGGAGTTTTTCCGGGACTGCCGGCTGAAACCCCAGTTTCGTCAGGCTTCCGGCTATTTTCAGGAAGAAGAGCGGAAAAAGATAACAAAGCTGCTGGAGCGGACAGAAGACATTCTGGTGGAGCCGGAGTACCCGTCTCTTGTCCATGGAGATTTGTGGGCCGGAAATGTAATGACAGGGGCTGACGGTCTGGCATGGCTGACAGATCCGGCGGCTTATGTGGGACACCGGGAAGCAGACCTGGCCATGACGGAGCTTTTTGGAGGATTTTCCCGGAGATTTTATGAAGAGTACCGGGAAGCTGCGCCTCTGCAGCCAGGATATGAAAAGCGGAAGGATTTTTATAACCTGTATCATTTGCTGAATCATCTGAATCTGTTTGGCCGGAGCTATCTGTCTTCGGTAAGACGTATTGTGGAGGAATATTATGGATTTTGAACAACTTGCAAAAATAGAAAACGAAAGTGAACGTGTAAACAGAACGTATGATATATTCAACGAGGACAGCAGACTCAATCATTCAAAGGCCGCAAGGGTTGAATTTCTGACTACCGTTCATTACCTGGAAAAATATCTGAAAGCGGGCGACAGGATACTTGACATCGGTGCAGGTGCAGGCGAATACAGTCTTTACTTTGCACATAAGGGTTATGAAGTGTCGGCTCTTGAGCTTGCCGACGCCAACATTGCGGCTTTCAGAAAGAAGCTCACCAGCGAAGACAACATAGATCTTGTTCAGGGCAACGCCCTTGATCTCTCCCGCTATGCAGATAAGTCCTTTGACGTCGTGCTTCTGTTCGGCCCCCTTTATCATTTGAAACATGATGGGGACAAACAGAAGTGCATCAGCGAAGCCAGGCGAGTTTGCAAAGACGACGGTAAAATATTCTTTGCCTTTATTTCCAATGACTTTGTTTTCCTTACCGAGCTTGCATACGATGTAAATTATTTTTCAGGCGGCGATTATGACAGAGAAACATTCAAACTCAATGACTTTCCGTTTGTATTCCACACGGTGGATGCTGCAGAAAAACTACTTGCTGACGGCGGCATAAACGTATTGCACAGGGTTGCATCCGATGGTGCAAGCGAGCTTCTGGCGGAAAGAATCAACGAAATGAGCGATGAGGACTACGCACAGTATCTCCGTTATCATTTCTATATCTGTGAAAAGCCGGAGCTGCTCGGTATGACAAACCATCTGCTGTTTGTCGGAGAAAAAAGCAGATTATAGCAGGGTTTCCACATGTCGACTTCTGATTCAGAAAAGCCGAAATATTCCCCAAATCGGATTTTTGTGGCCATATCGTATTCCAGGAACATGTTCAGTTCAGAGCCTTCCGAATACTTTGCAATGGGAAGGATGCCTGTCATATAAGCAAAGGCAACGTAGCTTTTTCCTTTTAACAGAGCTTTCAAAAACAGGAGCCAGGTTTTCAGGTCTTCCTCATCTGAAAAAGGCATGTGGAAGACAGCGTCCCATTCATCAATGACAAAAATAAACTTCTGTTCTTTTTCTCGAACAGCAGAGACAGTAAATCCCAGACAGCCCGGCGGCAGTCTGGCTGCAGTTCCGGATAAGACGTGACCAGGTCCTGTAACATGTTCTGCTCGATTCTTTTAATATAATCTTTATAATTATTGCAGTCTTTTGGCACTTCACTGCAGTCAGGAGAAATCACATCATATTTGCCATAACCGTTTTCCCGAAGCTTTGTTATGGTTTTGTATTTATCAAAAGGTGTAATACTGTTTAAAAACACATGGGCTGGTTCCCCTTTTTTTATCTTTTCTTAATTATTGTATCATCCAAAATGAAAAATAACCGGTCCATAAATCCACAGTAGAAAAATCATCTTTCCTGTGGTAAACTGGTAAGCAGGAGAAAATGAAAACACATGCGCAGAAAAGGAGAATCGGAATGTTGGAGACAGGAATCAAAGGACATCAGGAACTGACCGTAACTGCAGAGGATACCGCAAAAGTGCATAAAAGCGGCACGCTTAACGTGCTTGCCACACCGCGTATGGCGGCTCTTATGGAAGAAACTGCCTGGAAAAGCGTGGCAGAACATCTGGAGGCGGGCATGGGCACCGTGGGAATCAAACTGAATCTGGAACACCAGGCTCCCACGCCGGTGGGTATGAAAGTATGGTGCGACAGTGTTCTGACGGAAGTGGATGGCAGGAAGCTGACATTCTCCATCACCGCTTTTGATGAATCAGGAAAAATCGGAGAGGGATTTCATGAGCGCTTCATAATAGAAGAAACAAAATTCCAGAGCAAGGCAGATAAGAAAAAGCAGGGACAGTGAGCGTATATATGAGGAAAAAAGGTCAGATGTCAGAATCAGCGGCTGTGGTGGCAATCCTGTGCATTTCCGGGGGATTTCAGGACGCCTATACCTACAACTGCAGGGATGAGGTATTTGCCAATGCCCAGACAGGGAATATGGTGCTGATGGGACAGAATTTCGCCATGGGGAACTGGCGCCTGGGCGTGCGTTATCTGCTGCCGGTGGCTGCCTTTGCAGTGGGAATTTACGGAGCTGAGAAAATACGCAGGCGGTTTAGCAGGTCGGAGGCCATTCACTGGAGACAGATTGTGGTATTGCTGGAGGCTGTGCTGCTGTTTGCGGCAGGATTTTTCCCTCAGCAAATCAACCTGTTTGCCAATATGCTGGTTTCTTTTGTGTGTGCCATGCAGGTGCAGAGCTTCCGGAAATTAAATGGAAACGCCTACGCCACTACCATGTGCATCGGGAATCTGCGGGCGGCAACGGAACTGTGGTGCAGCTACCGTTCCACCGGGAACCGGGAGCTGAGACAGAAAAGCCTGCTGTATTACGGATTTATCGGAATCTTTATCGCGGGAGCCGCTCTGGGAGGCATACTGACGAAACTTCTGGCAGAGAAGGCCATCTGGATTTCCAGTGTGCTTCTTCTGGCAGTTTTTGCGATGATGTTTCAGAAAGAAAAAGTGCCATAATCCCCGGCGCAGACAGGACAGAGGAACAGGAGTGTATCAATGGTAGAAAAAGATTATATTATGCGTATCATTCATGAAATGGTGCGCGCCATACTGAAACTGATTTTCCATGTGGACGAAGAAAAGCAGGAACTGGTGTTTCTGGAAGGAAAAGACCAGGATTTTTATCAGCAGCTGTGTCTTATGGCAGACCAGGGAAATATAAACGGGGCGGAAAATATGCTGTATGAATATCTGGAAAGCGAATCCTGGACGGAAGAAGAGGGAAAACCGGAACATCTGAAGCTGTCTCTGGCATTTTATGATTATCTCAACGAGAAGACCAGTGATTTTCTGGAAGACCATGACTTTTCCAGAGAGGAAGTGGCAGAAGGAATCAAAAGTGTGATGAAACGCTATGGATATGGCGGGCTGGCAGAGACATTACTGGAAAATCAGTGAAGGAGGAACCATGAAACTGCCGAGAATTATGATTGCCGCTCCCTCCAGCGGAAGCGGAAAAACACTGATTACCTGCGGGCTGCTGCAGGCCTTTGCGAACCGGGGCCTTAAGGTTACTTCCTTTAAATGCGGCCCGGATTACATAGACCCCATGTTCCACCGGACAGTGCTGGGGATTCCGGCCCGGAACCTGGATACCTTTTTTACCGGAGCAGATATGACCCGGTATCTGCTGGGAAAAGCTGCGGCACAGCGGGATATGGCCCTGCTGGAAGGGGTAATGGGATTTTACGACGGAGCGGGAGGCGTGACAACCACTGCGTCTTCTTATGAACTGGCAAAAGTTACGGATACGCCGGTGATTCTTGTGGTGAATGCCAGAGGCATGAGCCTTTCAGTGGTCTCCCTGATACAGGGATTTCTGGGATTTCGGCGAGACAGCAATATAGCCGGAGTTATTTTAAATCAGGTATCATCATCTTCTTATTCCCTGCTCAGACAGGAAATTGAAAAGACTTTGCCGGTTTCCGTATTCGGCTATGTGCCCAAATGTCCGGAACTGACACTGGAAAGCCGCCATCTGGGCCTTGTCATGCCAGAGGAGGTGGAGGGATTTCAGGAAAAACTGCAATATTTTGCCGGGATGCTGGAGGAAACCCTGGATTTGGAAAAAATCCTTACGTGTGCACGGACTGCCGGAGAACTGGATGCAACAAAGCCGGAGAGCCTGTGCGGGGAGACCGGTTCGGAGCTGAAAAATCCGGAGAAAGCAGAGCCAGGTGCGGAATCTTCAGGAATACAGAACACCTGTCCGGATTCTGAAATAAGGCTCCGTATCGGCATTGCAAGGGACGAAGCGTTTTGCTTCTGCTATGAGGAAAATCTGGAATTGCTGAAAGAACTGGGAGCAGAACCGGTATTTTTCTCCCCCCTTCACGACAGAACTTTACCGGAGCATCTGCAGGGTATGATTTTTTACGGAGGCTATCCGGAACTGCATATGGCAAAGTTAAGCGGCAATCAGGAAATGCGCCTTGAGATTTCCGCTCAGTTAAAAGCCGGTATGCCCTTTCTGGCAGAGTGCGGAGGCTTTATGTATCTGCAGGAATCCATGGAGGATTCAGAAGGAAACCTGTGGCCCATGGCGGGGGTTTTTCCGGGAAAAGCATATCCCACAGGAAAACTGGGGCGTTTCGGGTATCTTACTCTGACTGCCAGGGAAGAACATCTGCTTTTGCAGCCGGGGGAATCTATAAAAGGCCATGAATTCCATTATTTTGACTGTACAGAAAACGGAAATGCCTGCCACGGGAAAAAGCCTTTCGGCAGCCGGGAATGGGACTGCATTCAGGGAGGCCTAGGGTATGCGGCGGGATTTCCTCATC
>Ga0137307_102619_pt1 | contig 12054 bp, 10 predicted proteins | sample NAcewD2O_March_2_FD_97180 | JGI IMG/M metagenome (GOLD analysis project Ga0137307, IMG submission 97180) | Mouse cecal microbial communities from Vienna, Austria - N-Acetylglucosamine amended D2O_March | ecosystem: Host-associated > Mammals > Digestive system > Large intestine > Cecum | place...
AATCCCGCTTTACAGAAAGATTGTGTGGATGTTGCTGTCGGGAGGAAAACGAAGCCATAGGAACCATAAGAGATTTTTTCTGTTCTTTCAACAGCATTACCAGGAAAAAGAGGTCTGCCAGTTAGAGTATACCCTTCGCAGTTTTTTAGATTTATTTTCTGCCAGCGGATTTGTGCAGATTGGGAAGTCTATGGCTGTAAATATGTATAAAATAGACAAAATCCAGGCAGATTTAAATATGCATTTAAAACTCCGCCTGGATAACGGTGAACTCCTGATTTTAAACCGGGGTTACAAAAAATCAATTTTTGAAACGCTGCAGCACGTCAGGGAGGTGCACTATGAAGCTGATTGATATAAAATTTTTTTACCAACTGTGTGTGAAATTTTTACCATTCCCTATATCATAGGAGCAATCCTGTACTGCGTTTCATTCTTTATGAAAATCCGGAACGCAAACAAATGTTTACAGGAGATAAAGCAAGGGCAATAATTCGTCTTATGCGGTTATTACCCCGGGCAGCTTTCCATATCATATGTTATCCCAGCTCATAGAAAGAAATAGGCCCTGCAAGGACTTCCCTTGCCACAAAAAGGGAGTTATCCCTTTTTACTTCCACCCACCATTTCACCAGGCATATCGAGGCATTCTCTATCTCCAGACAGGTAATGCACCGTGGATGCACACAGCTTCCCGTGTTAAAATAGCGGGTGTTTTCATCTCCAAGCATGGGCCTGTGGGTATGCCCGGTAATGAGATAACAGTTATTTTTCACCGCCCAGGAGGAAAGCCGCATCTCGCTTTTTCTTCTCCGGTGGTAGTTTTTTGCAGCGCTGGTGGGGTCTAAAACCCCAAGCTGCTCCAATGGCTTCCAGAGATACCGGACAAGAAAGCGGGACAGCCTCCACAAAGTAGAGTTTAACAGCTCCGCCTGATGGCCATGGGTAAGATAAAACTCCAGGCAGTGAAGTTTGGGACAGGCATTTTTATCCTCCTGTGCACAGCCGCACATTTTTAAAATTATCCCCTCATGGTAAGTGTCACTGCTGTTTTTCATAACATGGTCATGGTTTCCATAGAGCATATAAAGCCTGTGTTCCTTTTCAAAAAGGGAAAGCTGCCAGAAAACATCACTGTGGATTTCCCGGATAGTGGAAAGACTCCGGTTTTCCCACAATTCATCCCCATCCCCCATTTCAATATAGGTAAATCCCCTGGAATAATAGTACTGCAGGGCTGCATAATACAGGTGCTGGTTCTTTAAAAAATTGTCATTGGAATTCCCGGTTCCCCTGTGGCAGTCACTGATCAGCACAACTTTAGAATGGGAGTGCAAAGGGATCACAGGTGCCTTTCTAAAACTTTTCTCCAATCTCTTCTCACAGCCTGTTTTCATGGCTCTTCCTCCCTATATCTTACAGTGATGTTTTTTCTTGCATTTCCTGCAGCATTTCTTACAGCATTTCTTTCTCTTCTTATTCTTACAAATGCGGCGGAACACTCCCGGGAGATAGAAAAACAGGCACAAAAGCCGGTCTATCCCAAGGCACAACGGATTTGTCACCCACAAAAAGAGACGGCAGAGTATCCGGTTCCTCCACTGGCAGAAGCGGAAGAAAAATCTTTGAAGCCCTTTCAAAAAGCAGGTGGAACAATAGTCAAACCTGATTTGAATCTGCAGCCCGCAGACACAGTACTCCCCATGCCCCTGCTCCTCCAATGCATGCACAAAAGCGGTAAGCATGTCATAATTGGGGAAGGTAATGCCCGCTTCCACCCACAGTTCCTCCGGCTCACAGTAACTTCCCATCTGAAATGCGGTGAGCCACCAGTGGTTTTTGTGGAGATGGGCAATCTCTGTATTCCCCCTGAAAAGCCTGATGGACATTGGCATCATCTCATGGTCCTCTACGCTGTGAAACAGTGCGGTTTTTCGCCCCAGGACGGACACAAGGCCCTGTGCCTTATAAATCCCCACTTCGCATCCCACGTTAATTCCATACTGGCCTTTCCAGAATTCAATCATCCATGTGCACTCTTCATAGTCAAAATACACCGGCATACAGTCAATGGCCATATTAAACTGGGAGGCGTAGCGGTCAAACAGCGCCGTATAACCAAACATCCGCTGGGGCGCATCCACCGTGGTGGAAAATATGTCCTGGGATGGGTGGTAACAGTAGCCAAAAGGTTCAATCAGAGGACAGAGTATCTCACATTTTTCCTCCATTGACATACAATCCAGTTTTTTACAGATAACTTTCTTTCGATGATGGAAAAAAATAAAGAAAATAACTGCGATAACCAGAAGGCATCCGATAAAATAATACATAAAAACAGCTCCATTTACATTTTTCTATATTTTATGCAAATGAAGCTGTTTGGGAACTCTTATACTGTAACTTCCCCCGCAAGGACTCTCTTATAGTCCTCATAATTCTTCTTTAAAAGCTCCGGGGTATTGAGCTCATAGGGGCATCTTTTCCTGCACTGCCCGCAGTTTAGGCAGTTTTCAATTTTTTTCATCTCCTCCTGCATTTCCTCCGTGAGCCATGCCTTTGAGGGGGCCCGCCTTAACATCAGGGACATTCTGGCACAGTTGTTGATTTGGATTCCTGCAGGACAGGGCATACAGTAGCCGCAGCCCCGGCAGAATTCCCCTGCCAAATCCTCCCGCTCCTTCTCTACATACTCCCGTATCTCTTCTGTGTACTCCGGCGTTTCCTCCATAAAGGCAAGCCACTCCAAAAGTTCCTCCATTCTCTGCACCCCCCAGATAGGCAGCACATTGTCAAACTGGGAAATATACCCCATTGCTGCTTTGGAGTCGTGAATCAGCCCTCCCGCCAGGGCCTTCATGGCGATAAAGCCCATTCCTGCCTCTTTACAGGAATTCACCAATGCCACTTCTTTTTCGGAAGAAAGGTAGCTAAAGGGGAACTGCAGTGTCTCATACAATCCTGACTTTACACATTCCTCTGCAACGGAAAGCTTGTGGGCCGTCACGCCGATATGGCGGATTTTCCCCTGGGCCTTTGCTTCCTGCATACACTCATACATCCCCGTGCCGTCCCCTGGGCGGTAGCACTGGGAGACACAGTGAAACTGATAGATATCAATCGATTCCCGTCTCAGGTTTTTAAGGGATGTCTCAAGCTGTTTCCAAAATTCCTCCGGGGTCTTTGCCATAGTCTTTGTGGCGATAAAAATTTTATCTCCCAACCCCTCAAAAGCTTCCCCCACCTTCTCCTCGCTGTCGCTGTAAGCCCTTGCCGTGTCAAAAAAAGTCATGCCCCCCTCATATGCCTTTCGGAGAATCTTAACCGCCTCCTCCATGGAAACCCTCTGGATAGGCAGAGCCCCAAATGCATTCTGGCATGTGGTGATTCCTGTAATACCCAATGTAATCTGTCTCATAATCTCCCTCCTGATTTTATCTTTTTATTTCCCTTAAAAGTTCTCCCTTTTCCCTTCCCGTCAAAAGTTCCCTGCTGTAGGTCTGATATCTTTTACATTCATATTCCAGCAAAAATTCCGCCGCAGGTTTCGCCAGGGTAAGCTCTGTGACAAGCACCGACATTTCCTCCCCTCTTAAAAAGACTTCCTCAACGAAATCAAAGGCGTATTCTAGTGCCTGCCCCGCTTTAGATTTTGCATCTTCCAGTTTTTCTCTCTGGTTGTCAAATCCTGCCTTTGCCTCCTCAAAAGCCAATCTGCCCTCCCCCACGGAATCTGACGGGGCATGAGTTTTTATCATCCCGGAAAGCTTTTTGTGGAGAAAATTTTCCTTTGCCGTATGTAAACCTGCCAGTTCTTCTTTCCGGTACAGATCCTCCCATTCTTTTGTGAGTTTCTCGTAAAGCGTCCCCGGCAGAAAGGCTTCCCCGAAAGAAACCATCTTCCTTAAAACATCCAGTTCTTCCCTGTATTTCTTTAAAAAAACATAATATTCCTCTGCAAGTTTTTTCTCTTCCCCAAATTTATAAAAAAACTGCATCAGACCGTCAAGCAAAAGATTTACCACCGTAAGTCTTTCATCAAAAGCCGCCCTGTCAATTCTGGCATACAGGTTTGCCCTTACTTTTCCCTTTAAAATATCCTCTATGCCGTAATCATCCTCATATTTCCGGTACAAATCCACATAGGCCGCCACATCCTCCGCCACGTCCCTGTGGTGGAGATATTCATAGACAATTTCTTCATCCACAGTAAGGCCCAGGCTGTCGTACACATACAAAAGGCTGCTGAAATCCTCCCATCCCCTTGCGGTGACATACTGCATTCCCTCCACATCCGCCTCTATCCGGTAAAAATTTTTGGAACGGAGCTCTAAGTAGCCTAAAATTGCCGGGTGCACCCTTTTTTCCCTGGCGTATTCCCGCCATACAGAGTAGTCTTCCTCCAAAGAGATATAGCGTATTCTGTCCAGGGTTACCAGGTCAAACTCTTTTACGGACTTATTGTACTCCGGGGGATTTCCCGCCGCCACAATAATCCACCCACTGGGAACCCCATGGCCTCCAAAGGTTTTGCACTGGAGAAACTGCAGCATGGCAGGGGCCAATGTTTCGGAAACGCAGTTTATCTCATCTAAAAACAAAATTCCTTGGGAGAGCCCGCTGTCTTTCATTTTCCTGTAGATGCTGGCGATAATTTCACTCATGGTATACTCTGTCACGGAGTATTCTTTCCCTGAAAACTCCTCCTGTCTGATAAAGGGCAGCCCCACTGCGCTCTGCCTGGTGTGGTGGGTCATAGTATAGGACACCAGGGCAATTTTACACTCCCTGGCAATCTGTTCCATAATCTGGGTTTTTCCGATTCCCGGCGGGCCTATGAGCAAAATGGGCCGCTGGCGGATGACAGGAATTTTATACTCCCCCGTCCCATCTTTTAAAAGATAGGCCAAAACCGTATTTTTAATCTCCTCTTTTGCCTGCTTAATGTTCATAACTTAAAAATTCCTCCGAATCTAACTGTAATCTCATGGCCCAGGAGGGCACTTTCTCCTCCTCAAAGTCATCCAGGAATAAAAAGGCTGTTTTGTAATCCGTCTTTTTTTCCGGGTAAATCCCTTTTCCGTCGGTAAAATATAAAAGCCCCCCAAGGTTTAAAATCTCCCCCTGACGCCTTAACTCCTCCACATAGGAAAAGGCCGGGCGAAAATCCGTAGAGCCCCCCCCTTGAATGGAAAAATCGGAAAGCAGCGCCTTAAAATCCTCCTGGCTTTGAATCAAAGTATCCCGCTGGACCCTCTCGTCACACTGGAGCACCCGAATCCGGCTCCTTACAAAAAAGCTGTCCCTCTGGGATAAAATCTGAAAGGTCTCCCGCAGAAATCCTTCTATCAGTTCCCCCCTGGTGGAATAGCTGGTATCCACCACAATCACAATCTCCCGTATCTTTTTTGCCTCCCGTGTCTCCATTGGCTCCACCAGGGGCATATTTCCGTAGACCCTAAGGCCGTAGGCGTAAAATCCCAAATCAAAGGCATCCTCATCACAGCGCATTTCCTCCTGCCACAGGGAAAACTTTTTTAAAAAATCCCCGTATGTCCTGCGGCCCTTTGCCGCCTTTACCTGGGATAAGAAAAATTCTTCCCCGGATTTTGCCTTATCCCCTTTCCGGTTCTGCTCCATAAGTGTCTGCCTTGCGATTTTATCCCAGTTATCCCTTGCCTGGCTTGCCATGGGAGACATATTTTCTTTATCCCCCCTGTCCCAAAACCTGTGGTCATCGGTATAAAATTCCCTGGCAAGGGCCTTAAGTTCCTTCGGGGATTTATTTTTCAGCGCCCCGTAAACCACTGCCCCGGAAATTCCTTTCCCCCCGCTTTTCAGTTCCCCGTACAAATCCCGGCGCAAAAAACTTAAAATCCGCTTTGTGGAAGGGCACTCCATAGAATCTATGGTGTATTCCGCCACAATGTCGCAGGAAAGGTTCCACAGCTTTTTATCCCGGCTCCCCCGAAGCCAAAGATGGCGGTAAATACAGTGGAGCACCGTATGTAAATAGGCCCTGTTTAAAAAAAGGGAGTTTTCTTCAAACACCCTTAACACCTGCCCCGGGGCATAACAGAGATTCACCCCGTCACAGGCTAAAGTGTTTAACCCCTCCACCGCCTTGGGCTTTAAGGCGCAGAGGGCAATTTTTAAATACCGCATATCCAGATACAATTCTTTCCTGACAAAATGAAACACTTTTTCACACATCATCCGTTCCCACTCTGTCTGGGTCATTTCATGGGCCATAGTCACTCCTTCCCACTCTTTTTCCTGCCCCCGAAGACAAACCATCCCACTACGAAAAGGAAAATGGCAGCCACAGCCATCCAGGCCAGGAAATATTTCCATCCCTTATGGGAAAACATATCCCAGTACCCCTTCACATAGATAACCACCACAATCGCTGGGAGTACATACGTCATATACCCTCTCATCTTCTCCGGAAATTTCATCCCTTCCCCTGTGTTGGCTTCCCGGATAAAATTGTCCCATCCCCATCCTCCTTTTGTGGTGCAGAACAGGAGATACACTAGTGCCCCCAAGGGCAGAAAATTGCTGGACACAAGAAAATCTTCCATGTCCATAATATTGGTGCCCTCCCCCAAAGGACGGATGCCGGAGAGAAGGTGAAAGCCCAGAACACAGGGCATGGACAAAATTACCATGGCGATAATGTTTATCACCACCGCCTTTTTCCGCTCCCAGTTCCACAAATCTATGGCAAAAGAAATAATATTTTCATACACCGCCGTCACGGTAGAAAGGGCCGCAAAGGACATAAAAAGGAAAAACAAGGTGCCCCAGACCCTTCCTCCTGCCATCTGGTTAAAAATATTAGGGAGGGTGATAAAAATCAGGGAGGGTCCTGCCCCAGGCTCAATGCCAAAGGAAAAGCAGGCGGGGATAATAATCAGTCCCGCCATCAGGGCAACAAAAGTATCCAGAAGTGTAATGGTGATACTCTCCCCTGTCAGGGAACGCCCCTTGTCCATATAACTGCCGAAAATTGCCATGGAGCCGATTCCCACGCTTAAAGTAAAAAACGCCTGGGACATAGCGTCAAAAATCACGTTTCCCACCCCAATTTTTTTCACCTTTTCCAAATCAGGTATCAGATAAAATTTTACCCCCTCCATGGCTCCCGGCAAAAACAGGGAATGAACCGCCAAAATAAAAATCAGCCCCAGGAGACATATCATCATAACTTTGGTAATCTTTTCCACTCCGTTTCTCACTCCCAAAGAGCAGATGCCAAAGGATAAAAACACCACAACAACTGTCCAGAATATAAGGGTTCCGGTGGAATTTTTCAGCATGTCAAACTTTTCCGCCACCTGCTCCACCGACAGAGCCTGCCCTGTAAATTCCCCTGCAAGGCAGCGGAAACAATAGGAGAGCATCCAGCCGGCCACCACAGTGTAAAACATCATCAAAAGATAATTTCCCACCATTCCAAAATATCCGAACCGATGCCATTTTCTCCCCTCCGGCTGCAGTTTTCCAAAAGAAGTGGCACAGCTTTTTCTGCTCCCCCTTCCCACAGAAAATTCGCAGACCATAATGGGAAAACCAAGAATTCCCAAAAATATTAAGTAAATCAAAATAAAAAAGGCTCCGCCGTTCCTCCCGCAGATATAGGGAAATTTCCACACGTTTCCCAGTCCCACGGCACAGCCCACAGATACAAGAATAAACCCAAGCCTTGTACCAAAAGTTTCTCTTTCTCTCATTGCACTCTCCTTAAAATTCCTCAAATTCATATTCGTCCCAGGCATCTTTCTCCCCGGAATGAAACTCCATAAGTTTTGCCGTCCCTTCCGCCCATCCAAGCTCTGAGGCATACCGGGCTGCCTGCTTTAATTCCCTGCCGGAAAGCAGCCCCTGCTCACAGAGAAAAACTAATGTTTTCAATTCCCTTTTTTCAATCTTATCCCTTGTGAGATTTGTGATATGTCCCATAAGATACTCCCGGTACAAAAGGGCGCTCACTTCCCCCAGGGCAAAGGGATACATCAGTCTGTTTAGCGCCATCTTCATAAGGGTCTGCTCAGATTCTTCCACACAGGCCTGGGAAAACACTCCGTCATATGCGGCAAAATCCACACAACCTTCCCGAAATCCCTGCCTCGCCCGGAATCCCTCACCGGTAATACTTCTTCCAAAGAGATGGGCCGGTGCAATTTCGTCATAGCTCTCATAGTATTCCGGGTAAACCAGCACCGCTTTCCTGCCCTCTTTCCCCTGAAATTTCACTTCCATATCAGAAGAAATCTGGGCTAAAATCTGCTTTAGCCCGGTTTTATCCCCAGGGCCGCAGGTAAGGATAATCTCATGAAAATCCTGTGCATTCATAAATGCGTCGCTTCCCACCCCCCGAAGGGAGGGCCCAAAGGTAAGACGCCTTAATTTTTTGCAGTTGTAAAAGGCGCTGGCCCCAATCTCCGTAAGGGTATCCGGCAAAACCACTTCCTCCACCAGATTCCCGGAAAATTCTTTTAACTCCCCAAAAAGCCCGTCCTGATTTTCCCCGGCAAATTCCTTCTCTCCCCAGGTGAGAGAGTGATTTCCCTCTGGGATATGCCTGGCACTGGAAAAACAGTAGGGCGCAATGGCGTCTACCTGAACCCCCTCTAAAGTACCCGGAATTTCTATGATTCCGCCGGAAGCATAGACCCTGAGAATTTCCCCCATGCATCTTTGATTTTTCCTCCAAAGTATTTGACACTGATTTCTTTCCCTCATTTTCTTACCCTTTCCTCTCACATTATACACTACATTTTCCAAAAGATACAGAACAATTCCTTTGAAAAACTTACTTGAAAATCCTGGTTTTTCCCCTGATTCCGCTAAATATAGCTATTTTATACTAAATACTATATATTAATTTATCGTTTTTTAGTATTGAATGCTTTTCATTTCTATATTATAATATATAAAAGTTTATAGAAATTACAGGATTGAAACTGTAAAAAATCTTTGGGATAAAATCTAATAAAATGGAGGATGTTATGAACGAAATTGATTTTTCAAAAGTTGGATTAGAAATGAAAAAACGCCGTGCAGCCCTTGGGGTAACCCAGGAAAAGGTGGCAAAAGATTTGGAATGTACCGTTGCCTTTATCAGCAATGTGGAAAATAACCGGGCAAAGTTAAATCTCCGCCTTCTTCTCTACTATTCTAAGCTTTGCAATGTTTCTGTTGACACTTTGCTCAGCGCCGGGCGGGAATCTTCCACAACCCAGGACGCACAGGAACTATTGGACTTAGAGCTGATGCGTGTGTTCCACCAGCTTTCCGAAGCGGATCAGAAAAGAGTTGTCCGCATGATAAAAGCTTTTGGCAGAGAATAGTGAACTTTCTCTTTCGTAAAATCAAATACACCGGAAGCATAGAGATGTCACAAATCTGCTTTCGGTGTATTTCATATCTTTACCTTTTAACTATTCAATACCTGCAAATGATACAAAAACAGCACATCCGCCCCTTCAAAATCCACAAATTCCCCTATCCTCTCCATGGAAATATACCGGATATCCACCAGGGTGATTTTTTTATACCCCTCCGCCAAAAGCGGCGCCAGGCTGCTTCCGAAGGAATCCCGGAACATCACAAGCTCCCTGTCATTTTTGCTCTCTGGGTTTTCTATGGTAAGAAGCGCCTTAGAGCCGGACAAAAACATCTCATAGGCGTCCCTGCCATAGGCTTTTTCCATATCGTAGAGAGAAATTATCTCCGGTTTCCCGGAATCATAACATGTCACAATCAGTTTTTCTGTGAGGGGCCCGTAAAGATATTTGAGTTTATCCGGCTTTAAGGGCAGGGAAGCCTGACCGTAATATACCCCGTAAAAGGGCGCATCCACTTCCCCCACATCGTAGGGAAAAGAAAGGGAAATCCCCATTCCCCCGGCCAAAGTATCCGCCACGCCCTCCAGTGTCTCCTGTTTCCAGTGAAGATCTGTGGCGTAATAATTTTCAAGGGAAAGAACTTCCTCCAAGGGAATATACTCTGCAACATCCCTTGTCCCATGCAAAAACATCCCTGTAAACTCCTGATAATCCAAAAAGGGATACCCAGATTCCCGGGAGAGAAAATAATTTTTATCCGGTATAAGAGATAAAAATACCCGGTTGTCCCCGGCATAGGTGTCACAGATATATAAAATGCGGTTTAACCACTTCTCCGCCGCATCTCTGTCCGCCTTTACCATAAGTTTTTCTGCATACCCATTCGTAACATAGATATTATTTACTTCTTTTTTCCCAAGAACATAAAACTGAAATACAGAATTTAACCTGCGAAACTCTTCCCGCATGGGAAACTGGTCAGCTGCATATTCTTCAAAGTGCCTCATAAACCTGCCGCTTAAAACTTCATCTGCTGTGAATTTGGGAATCTCCGCCAAATGGCGTCTCTCACTTGCAGAAAATTCTTCCTTGGGCTTTCCCATACACCAAAGGGACATTCCAAAAAATATCATCGACGTAAGAATAATCACTGCCCTGCCGTTTCTTTTCCCGCCCATCATGCCCTCCATTCCTAAAACCTGTTAAAATCGAAAGTATAAAAAAGGATTATAGGAGCTGTTTACCAGATATGCCGTATCAATGAAAAGCATCACGCCTAAACAAACCGGCCAAAGCACATCCAATACCTTTGCCCCTGTCTCCGTGGATTTCATTTTAACATACAGATGTTTTGCCCCAGGTGTACAACCAAAAACAGCCAAAATCAGAATTCCCCCGTAATCTTTCAGAAAAAACAGGGCTTCCCGGGTTGAAAAGGGAACTCCCCGCCCAAACATCATTCCTGTCCAGTACAATACCTCCTCCATATGTTCCACCCGGAAAATCAGGAAGCTTACAATAATTACAAACAAAAGATAACATCTGGATAAAATCCTGCTGTTTTCTAACTTCTTTCCCAGCCATAGTTTTTCCAAAATAAAAAAAGGAACAAAAAAAAGCCCCCAAAACACAAAATTCCAGGCTGCACCGTGCCAGATCCCTGTGGCAAGCCATACGAGGCAAATATTTCTGATATATTTCGGAAAAGATACCCGGCTTCCCCCCAGGGGGATGTAGAGATAATCCCGAAACCAGTTTCCCAGGCTCATATGCCATCTGCGCCAAAACTCCGCCACACTCCTTGAAATAAAAGGGTAATTAAAGTTTTCCGGGAAATGAAATCCCAATATCTCTCCAAGGCCGATGGCCATATCGCTGTATCCGGAAAAATCAAAATAAATCTGCATTGCCCCTGCAACTCCATAAAGCCACCCCAAAAGAAGGGATGGCTGGCCGGAATCTAAAACATTCTGTGTCAATTCCCCTAAAGTATTGGCAATCACAACCTTTTTGGAAAGGCCTGCAATAAATCTGCCAATCCCCCCGGCAATCATATCTTTGGAATGTATTCTTTGTTCCAACTGGCCCTCAATATGAGAATACCGCACAATAGGGCCTGCCACCAACTGGGGAAACATCGAGATATACGCTGCCAGAGAAATGAAATTCTTCTGAGCTTTCTGTCCTCTGCCCACATCAATGACATAGCTAATCATCTGAAATGTATAAAAACTGATTCCTATAGGAAGCACGATACCTGGCAATTCCCATGCACTTCCGGTAACTCTGGCCACATTTTCCACGACAAAATCAGCATACTTGAAATACCCAAGTATGAAAAGGGCCGCAGCCACGGAAATCCCCACCAGATATTTTTTCCACACAGATTCCCTGTATTTTTCTGCCAGAATCCCAAAAATATATCCAATGCCTGTGAGAAATACCATTAAAAACACGTAAATTGGTTCCCCCCAGGCATAAAATACCAGGCTGGTTAAGAAAAGTACCAGATTTTTATACCGCCCTGACAGGAAATAGAAAAGCAGCGCCCAGGGAAGAAAGTAATAGAGAAATGTAATACTTGAAAATAACATGTGCTTACTCCAAAAGCTGGCTATAGATCACTTTTGCTCCTTCTACTTTTGATTCTGCGATTGACTGGAAACTTGACACATTCTCCTCTGAGCCAAAAGCATATAGT
>Ga0137307_102620_pt1 | contig 12038 bp, 9 predicted proteins | sample NAcewD2O_March_2_FD_97180 | JGI IMG/M metagenome (GOLD analysis project Ga0137307, IMG submission 97180) | Mouse cecal microbial communities from Vienna, Austria - N-Acetylglucosamine amended D2O_March | ecosystem: Host-associated > Mammals > Digestive system > Large intestine > Cecum | place...
GTGGAGCCGTCGTCGATACAGATAATCTCAATCTCCTTCAGCGACTGCCGCATGACGGATTCCAGCATCTGCTCCAGGTGCTTCTGTGCGTTATACACAGGTATAATGACTGACACAGCCGGTATTTTTTCCATTTTGTTTTCTTCTGTTTTTCCCATAATTTCCCCAAATATTGCAGTACTCTCCGAGTAAAATGCACCGGCCTTTTGCGCCAGTTCTGCATTGTCGTCAGTCAACAATGCCACGGCTGCACTTCGATATAATCCGGGGCAGCCGCCCTCCTACAATCTCCCGGTATTGCCTGTATTCTTTCTTATTATAAAAATAATCTTCTCTTTTCCCTGCGATGCCAAGCTCACGAAACCAGTGTTTTTTCAGCATCCTGCGCAGTTCTTTTTTCTTCTCTCCCTGAAGCGTATCCAGATTCCACAGGGAAAAGTGGAGTGCATAGTTAATATAATCCTGCTCCAGCTCCTGGTAACGTCCGAACCTTATAAGATTCTCCTTAAGCGCCTTAAGCGCCTCGTAAAAACACTGCCAGGACTTCTCACGGGTATTGGAAAGAGAGGCGGACGAACCTCTTCTCTGATGGGCGAGCACACGTTCCTCCGTCTCAATCCGCTCCGCCAGGACAATCGCCAGGAACACGAACAAAAGGTCATTAGATGTTCTCTGCTCCTGGAACCTAAGGCCGTGCTTTACGACGAATTCCCGCTCAAACAGCTTGTCCCAGGCCCAGCCCACAAATACCTTGAATACATTGTCCGTAAATGTCCGGCAGTCCATGGGTCTGTACGGCGCAAGGGCGCGGCTCCTGAGCGTCCAGGGCATGTCCTTTAAGACCCCCTCCTCTGTATGGTACTGGTCTGACCGGAATACAACGATCTGCGCATTCCCTGACACGGCTCTCTCATATGCGCACTCCAACATATCCGGCTCAAAGAAATCATCAGCATCCAGGAAGGACAGGTACTCTCCCGACGCCTCAGCAAGCCCTCTGTTCCTGGCCGCGCCTGCACCGATATTCTTCTGCATGATCACATGGAGCCTTGGATCACACCCCTTATATTCCTCCAGGATCTGTGCCGAGCCGTCTGTGGAGCCGTCATCCACGCAGAGAATCTCAATCTCCCTTAAGGTCTGCCCCATAATACTGTCCAGGCACTGCCTCAGATGGCTCTGCGCATTATAGACCGGAACGATCACGGAAACTTTTGGCCTGTCCATCATCTTTTCCTCCTGCGAAGCATGCGTTTAAGCCTCCCTGGCAGGAATAGAAGAATCTTTCCAAGCCGGAAGGTCTTAGATCTCCGTATAGAAGCAATCTCTTCCTTTAGCTTCCGGTTCTCTGTCTCCAATGCCTGCATCTGCTCAAACACCTTCTGATTCATCCCCGCAGGATAAACCCTTGTAAGGTAATATTTCTTGGGATCCTCCGTAATACTGCGGATGTTGTTCCAGGCATTACAGGAAAACGGCTCCCTGACCAGATCTCCCAGGGCGATTCCCCTTTTCAGTTCTTCGCTGAAGCGCATCAGGTATTCTTCTCTATACTTTTCATCAATCCTCCACAGAGTCCCCATGTAATTATGATATTTTTTGAACCAGTACATATGGCGGAATCGCTCCCACAGCGCCGGATCCTTAAGGAGAATTCCCCTGATGTAATCGTATTCTGCGTTGATACAGTAGACCTTTTCCTTACTTTTTACGGAGGAATCTGGATTGTCCCGGCGGTTCCTGTAATAAGGCTGGTCCACAATCATCCCCCGCTTCCCGTAAATAAATGTCTGAAACCAGAAGCCATTGTCCTGAAAGGATGCCCCCGGCGTCTCATTATGCTGTATATGGTATTTCTCTAAAAAGCTTCTTTTATAGATGCCGCTCCATGTATTCATAATATACCGGAGTGTCTCCGGGTTCTCTCCCGGGTTAAAAACCTTATTGTAGTCTGACGGATCCGGCGACAAATGGTTGCAGGCCAGTTCCATGCTGCCGCTTTTCGCCCTCTTAAAACGATAAAAATCTGCTTTCACAAAATCCAGGTCATATTCCTTCGCCTTCTGATATAGTTCCTCATACATATTAAGCTCTGCGTAGTCATCCGCCTCCACGATGCCGATGTACTCCCCCGAAGACCGGACGATGCCTTCATTCATAGTGTATCCGTATCCCCGGTTTTCCCGCCAGATGAGCAGAATACGGCTGTCCCGCTCCTGGTAGTTTTGCAGGATATCATAAGACTGATCCGTGGAACCATCGCTTATACATATGATCTCTATGTCCTTCAATGTCTGCCCGGTAATACTGTCCAGGCATTCTGCCAGATATCTCTCTGCATTATATACAGGTATAATTACTGATACTTTCGCCATATTCCTTTCCTAAACATCCTCCTGAATATCCGGACCGGCAGCCCGATCAGTCTTGCCAGCCGGTAGGTCTCGGAGCTTTTTACCTCCTCCAGTTCCTTTTTAAGCCGTTTGATCTCAAGTCCTCTGTCATATTTTTCCCCATAAGTAATCTGAAGCTTACGGTTAATCTCTGATTTTTCCCGGTAAGTCCTCTGAAGTGTCTCGTTTATCCCGCTCTTTGCCGCATATGCCCGGGCAAGCTTTTCCCTCATGGCGGCATCCTTTTCCACAAAAAAGCGGTAATAGATTCTCTCTGCCCCAGGAAGGCCCTCCGCAGCCCATCTTTCCTCTGCGGGAAGTGCATTGTAGATGTCCTTTGCAAGATCCAGCACTCCCTGCAGCGTCCCGAAAAGGATCTCTGTCAGCTCTTCCGGATAAGAGTATTCCCCAAGAAAGGCCAGCATGTTGAGAAAACTTTTAAAGTATCCGTAGCTCTCTTGAAAACCGGCCCTTGCCGTCATAATAGAATCCTCCCTGATTCTCCTTATAAACCAGGCCTCCCCCGTATACCCTGCCCGTTCTGCAAGAAGCATGGCGCGGAAGGAGAAGTCATTGTCCTCATGGAGAATTCCCGGTGTAAACCAAAGCCCCTGTTCCAGGAGATACTGTCTCCTGAAAAAAGCAATTCCTACATTAGTCCGGTACTCCCCGGTACTGCGCATCTGCCGGAACATCTCTGCCCCTGCACAGGAAGCGGGATATTCCCCTGTCCGGATATAATAGCCGCAAAACTGTGGATACTGTTCCTTAAGCTTATCGCTGTCATAGAAGTCCCTGCCGTCAAAATACAGTACATCAAGCTCTGACATCCGGCTCCTTTCATACAGACCCTCCAGTCCGTCCCTGCGCAGCATGTCATCACTGTCCAGAAAATAGACATATTCTCCCGAGGCATGTCTGAGACTTCTGCTGCGCGCCTCAGATAGTCCCCTGTTTTTCTGCCGGTATACTGTAATCCGGCTGTCCGCCTCTGCATAGGACATAAGCAGATCCGAGGATCCGTCATCTGACCCGTCATCCATACAGATGATCTCAATCTCCTTTAACGTCTGGCCTAGAATACTCTCCAGGCACTGGGCAAGATATTTTTTCGTATTATAGACCGGGATCATGACAGATACTTTCGGAGGAACATCCGTCACCCCCTGCCTCACAAGTATCTCCGGCTCACCGGCCTTTCCTTTCTCCAGCTCCTCCCGCATTCTGACCGCATGAGGAAGGCCCTTGATCCTGGCATAGTATTCCGGCATATCATATCCGGCCGGGACGTTCCGGTACATTCCTTCCCGGGACGGGGCGTTTCCGTCCGGCGCATGGTCCTCTTCCCCGGTCATGTCAAGAATCCCCATCCGCAGGAACCGCCCGCTGCACAGGGCATGTATGATCGTCCACCTGGCGCTCTCGCTGCGGACCGTATTCAGGTTAAATACACACCCCGACAGCACCAGGTCTGCAAAGCCCTGCCGCACCTCTCCGTAAAGCCCCCGGCGGTTCAGCTCCTCGTACGTATCCTCATAGGCTTTTAAAAAGCACAGGGGCTCCCTGTCTTTGCAATTCTGAAGGCTGCCCTCCCGGTGCACCCGGTAGGAAAGCAGGTCCTCCCGCACAATGCTGATCCTCTCTGCAGCCGCCAGGGCCACAAGCACGAAGAATACATCATTGCTGTTAGGAAGATTCTGGAAGCTTATCTGCTGCTCCTGAATAAATTTCCTTCTGAAAAGCTTCGTCCATGGAGTGGTAACCGTAAGGCCGAAAAGCCTTCCGTTCATGTCCTTCCTTGAGAATACCTCTTTTTCCGGAATCAGCTTCCTCCAGAGATACCGGGGCGCGTCCACTGTCTTTTTCGTCCGGTCATCGTACCTCTTTGCCCCGAACAAGACCACATCCGCCTGTGTGCTCTTTCCCTTTTTCCACGTTTTTTCAAGAAGGGCCGGATCAAAGATATCATCCGAGTCTAAAAAGGCGACGTATTCACCCCTGGCTTCCCCAAGCCCTGCATTTCTCGCTGCCCCGGCTCCCTCATGAGTCCGGCGGATTACCCGGATCCGCCTGTCAGCCTCCGAGTATTCTTCCAGAATCCCGGACGAATTGTCATCCGAGCCGTCATCCACACAGAGAATCTCAGTGTTCCCAAGTGTCTGATTTCTTAAAAGGTCAAGTGTCTCCCTCAGACAGGCCCCGCTGTTATACACAGGCATGACCACAGAAACATCCGGTTTCTTACTGCTTTCCAAATCTCTGCTCCTCTTATTCCTTTATCCTCTTCATCATTCTTCTAAAAAAACGGACCGGGAACCCCATCACCCTGGCGAGGCGGTAGCTGCGGGAGCCCTTTATGGAAGCCAGTTCTTTTTCAAGGCTTTTGATTCTTAAGCCCCTGTCGTATTTTTCACCGTAGGTTACCTGAAGTTTCCGGTTGATCTTTGATTTCTCGCCGTAGGTGATCTGAAGCTTCCGGTTGATCTCGGATTTTTCCCGGTAGGTTCTGTGAAGCTTTCCGTGAAGCTCTGCCTTCTCTGCCTGGGTCTTATCAAGCTGCATCTTAGTATGATTCAGCTGTCCCTTCACCATATTAAGCTCCGTCTGAAGTCTTTTGGCCTCGTCCCTGTCTCTTCTGTCGGATTCCCTTTCTGACTGCATGCAAAGCTTAAACCGCTGTTTTGCGCTCCCCTTAAGATTACAGAAGGCCTGGCGTTCCTGCCATGTAAGCATCCTGTATTCCTTTCTCAGATTATACAGAATACCCTCCAGGAGATCGTAGATCATCTCCTGGGTCTGCTCCTCACATTCATATAATTCCCTAAAGGCCCACATACTGGTCAGTGCACGGAAATACCCGTACACATGCCCCACTCCTCTTTTCCCTGTCATGATAGAGGCCTTATGAATCCGCCTTTTGTAATAATTTTCCGCCAGATACCCAGTTCTTTCTGCCAAAATTGCTGCGCGTAAAGAAAACTCATTATCCTCATGGAGAACACCGGGGCAGAAAGTAAGTCCTTCCCTCTTAAGAAAATCCCTGTCAAAAAACTGCATCACAACGCTGCTTCTGTATTCCCCGGCCCTTCTCATTTTTACAAACATCTCTTCACCTGTGCACACTCCCGGGTGGCTTTTCTTCCTTATATAATAGTCCGCAAATCCAGAATTATTCTCTTTGTCCTCCGGGCTGTCAAATACGGTCTCTCCGTTAAAGTACAGGATATCAAGCCTGTCCTCCCTGCTTCTCTTATACAGGCTCTTAAGGGCATGGGGATCTAGAAAATCATCGCTGTCCATAAAATAGATGTATTCTCCCTGTGCTGCCTCCATTCCTTTATTTCTCGTTATGGAAGGGCCGTTTCTCCTGAATACATCCCTCTTATTTTCTACAGCATACAGAGAAACCCTGCTGTCCTCTGACGCATATCTCTGCAGAATTGCAAGTGAGGCATCATCTGAGAGATCATCCACACAGATTACCTCTATCTCCTTTAAGGTCTGACTGAGGATACTCTGAAGGCATGCATCTAGATACTCTTGTGAATTGTAGACAGTGACAATGACCGAAACCCTGGGGATCCCGGACTTTCTTTCTGGCTGCTTCCCCGGTTTTCCCTCTTCCTCCCTCTGCCATCCGCAGTCCGGGGTGTATGCTGTAAAGAAAATGTTCTCCATACGGATTCCGCTTTCCAGGCTGCTGACCAGCCAGGCGCAGTCTTCCCTGTGCTTACAGATCTCATCTGCAAGCTCCTGAAGCCGCGCTGCGCATGCTTCAAAGGAATATTTTTCCCGGATGAGAGGCCACAGGGACAGGACTTTTTCTTTTATCTCATCATATTCTTTCTCTATTCTCTGTGTCTGCTCTACGAATTCCGCTTCATCACGGTAACAGAGCACTGCGCCGTGAAACATCTCCCTTAACACTTCTGAATCATCTGATATAACCGGAAGTCCGCAGGCAAGAGCCTCCACAATCCGCGTGTTGATAAAGCCGTTTTCAATCATGTCCTCGTAGTGGTCATCCACCGTAACCCGGGCATTCCGGTACAGCTCAGGCAGGTCGTCGTTCGGAATATTGTCTGCTTCCACGTATTTTGAGCTGTCCGGGATGAATCCCTCCCAGTTGGCGCCCCATATCTTCAAAGGGATGCCGTGTTCAATAGCCCATGTAACGCTTTTACGCTTTACAAATCTTGAATTTCCCACAAAGATCCAGTCATATTCCCTTTCGCCGCGAGGCGTACTGTCCGGGTAAAAGATCTCCGTGTCCGCACACATTGGAAGAACCACGGCGGGGACATGTATCCGCCCCCTCATCTTCTCCAAATATGACGCGGAACCTATGCAGACAAGATCATAGGCGTTATATTCCTCATCTGATATCTGTCCCGGGTGGCTTAAGTTCCACATAATGTATATGCACCTGTCCAGTGTCCTGTCGGGGAAATATTCCCTGTTGCCCCGCAGGACTACGACAACGTCTGCCTCCTTTGTGTTCTGCCACTCTTCATAAGCCTCCACCACTACGTCATGGCCAAGCCTTTTCAGATATTTTTTCAGCGAACGGGAAAAGGCGTATTCCGACCACCATTTTTTCACCGGGGCGTCTGGAAAACCGGCTTTTATCACCCATTTCATATCTGCTCTATTCCTCTGCTAAGATCTCTTCTGTAATTCCAATCACTTTTTCTACAAGCCCTGGGCAGAAGCCAAGCAGCTTTCCGCTGTCCAGTGCGCCCTGAAGCCCCTCAGGCGTTGAGACGTCATAGCCGATCAGATTCTTACATTCTGCTGTGCCGAACTCCTTTAAGAATCTGTCCCTGAACTGAACAGTCTTCCCGATCAGCACATCCTTCTGCTGCATCAGTCCCTCCGGGTTGCTGTGCCCGTACTTTAGCCCAATGGCCATCAGCGCGCCTGTGTAAGCTCCGCAGACAGACCCAAGCTGCATCCCTCCTCCAAAACATGCAGCCATACGGTTCGCTTCATCCTCACTGATTCCGAAACGCCCGGCGAAATGCCTTAGAACGACCTGGGAGCAGTCGTATCCCTTCATAAATTCTTCCCCAATCTTTTTTTTGTCCATTTTCTCTTCCTCCTTGATTTCTGATTATTCCTTTATGGATGTATATAAAGATGAAAGCGTCAAAAGGTATTTTGACGCTCATGATACACGGATTTCTCCGCACTTTGCGCTCCCGAAATCCTAAAACACCAGGGATTCGCACATTTTCCCTCGAAGAATGGCTACTTTTCGGTGTTTTGCGCGTCCCAAAGGCATGCTTTTTCATGCAAGCATGAAACGCATGACCTTTTGACGCCTGTATCATATAAATAATCTTTCACGAGTCTCTTAAGGAAATCCCGGGACAGGTATGCATCCAGTTTTCTGCGGGTGGATTCATTGCAGATAAGCTTGTCTGTCTGCTGGTACTGCACCCATGCCATGGCGCACCAGGTAACACCTCTCAGGCAGGTAACTGGGATATAGGCATATACCCGCTCTTCTAAGCCTTCCACCGGAATCCTCCCGCCAAGCGCCTCTCTATACTGATTAAGGAACTCCCTGACTTCTCCGGTGCTGAGTATCACGTCTGTCTTCCAAAAGGTCGTGGTGGGTGCCAGAAAATGTCCCAGGTCCTGGGCCGGATCCCCGTAAAGAGGCTTCTCCCAGTCAATCAGGTATGTCCATCCTCCTTGTCCCCCTGTCAGGAAATTGGTCGAATTAAGCTCAGTATTAATGCAGCAGCGGTATACCTCCTGGTTTTTTACTTTTTCAAGTCTCCTCCATCCCATATCCAGCATTTCCCTGATCTGCTTTTTTGTACCGTCATCCCCCAACGGGGAATCCATGTAGGTCTTCACCATCTCTTCGCACTCCTCCAGTATGGCACGGAGGGGATTCCCAGGACTAAGAAGCCCGGTCTGTTTCGGAAGCTTCACGCTGTGTATATCCGCAAGGCACTCTGCGGCGACATTCAGATCCTTCCGGTAATCCAGGCTCTTCCCCGGGAGATATTCCATGACCAGTACACCGTGGTTAAGCTTTTCAAGACTTCCGTCCACATAGTACACCTTCGGGGTTCTCCCTGATTCCTGCAGTAATTCCAGTGCGTGGTGTTCATATTCAATCTGATGCTCCAGGTGCATCTGACTTCCGCAGTTTACCCGGAGTAAAAGCTCCTGTCCAGTGATTGGATGGGTAAAACGGTAATTGATATTATATTCCCCCTGGGCAAGCAGACGGTATTCTTCCGTAACCTTCCCCGGAAGTCCCATCTGGTCTCTGTATCCCGGGTCTCTTATATACTCTCTTAACCCTGAAATTCTCTCCATAGCAGCTTCACCTCACATCCTCATACATTCTGGCAATCTCTTCTATGCTCACATCGTCCCGGTATTTCTTACGAAGGCGGTTCATCTTCCACATTTCCCTAAGCTTCGGAATGGTACCTCCCCGGAATCTCCTGTCCGAGGTGTAGATCCGCTTTTTCGTAATCCCGATCTTCTCTCCACGCTCCTTCAGGCTTAAGGAGAACTGGTAATCCTCCATAATGGGGAGTTCAGGAAACATTCCCATATCAAAAAAAAGCTTCCGTTCTATAAAGATCCCCTGATCTCCGAACACGACATTTCTGTCTTTGATCCTGTGGTTGGATATGACCCGGCAGGTAAACAGGAAAAAATGTACGCTGTGGAAGGCAATGCCAAAGCACCCCACCCGGTAGTCCTTCATAACATACCGGATCTGCTCCAGAGGCTTGTCCGGCAGCTCGCTGTCGCAGTGAAGGAAAAACAGGATGTCCCCTGTGCTTTCCTCTGCCCCCAGGTTCATCTGCCGGGCTCTTCCCTTTTCCGAGTGAAGGAGCTTGAAGTCTTCGCCGATATATTCCAGCGTCCTGTCCGTGCTCCCCCCGTCCACCAGGATAATCTCACATCTGTCCCGGAGCCTCCCAAGAGCTGTAAGGAGGGGCCGGATGATCTTTTCTTCATTATAAATGGGCACAATGACCGAGATGCTCCGGTTCCTCAGGATGTATTTCCCGGTCTCTGTCCTCTGAAGAGCCCTGCTGCCTCTCATCCTGTCACAGAACGCCCTCAGATCCTCTTCCTGGTCAATATCATGGTGCGTCCTCCCGATTCCCACGGAGATTCCCGCCCGGCAAAGAGCCCGGACTGTATTCCGAAGGACACTCCCGTGTCCGTAGGTCTGCTTCTCAAATACCTCTTTCCTCGGGGACTTCATGCCTACCAGATAATATCCGCCGTCTGCGGTGGGCCCGAATACCACATCCTTACTGTCAAGGATGCCGAATGCCTGCCGGATGTCCGGACCTTCCACCTCCGGGACATCGGTTCCGATCAGTACGCACTCCTCATAGCCGCGCCCATGTACCTCCCGGATTGCCTGAAGCATCCTCTCCCCCAGATCATCCCCCGACTGCCTGTAATACTCTGCCGACGGGCCGAAAATCTCCTTAAGAATTCCCGCTGAAGCTCTGGCGCTGTCAGCAGAGCCGGAACTCTCCCCATGCCTTTCCGCCTCCTGCGAAGTATAGCATACAAATAGATCCGCACCCGTCTCAGGGCATATCTTTGCAATATCCTTTAAAAAGCACTCATGAAGCCTGGCGCACTGCCCCGGAGTAAGATATGGCATAAGCCTTGTCTTCGTCTTTCCCGGAACCGGCACCCGTGTAAATATGATCAGCGCTCTCTTCCTCATATTCTTCCTGCTCCGTTCCATGTATTTTCTGCTGTACGGATTGTTCCGTTACAGATATTTCGTCTTCATCCGGTTAATCAGAGATTTTACCGTATCCGGCTTTTCCGGGATTCCCAGAATCTCCGGAAGAATGTGGCGCACCTGCCTGCAGCCGTTTCTCGTAAGCTGTCCGGCGCAGGAGCCGCAGTATGTGTAGATCGTCTCCGGAATATTTTTTAATTTTCTGGCAAAACCTTTTGACAGTTCCGGCTCCTCCACCCCTGCGCAGCCGCCGAGGCCGCAGCACTGAATCTCTGTGACTGGCTCACAGGGCTTTTCAAGAAACGGGGTGATGGACGCAAGCCACTCTCCTTTTTCCCTGTCCGGACAGGGCCGGAACATCCTGGCTCCCCCCGCTGCCTTAAAACCAATCCCAAGCTCAGTGAGAACCTCATAGATGTTCGTCACTTTGAGCGAGATGCGGGGCTTTAAGTATTCATAGCAGTTGGGGCAGAGAAGGATTAGTTCCTCCACATGGCGTTCCTTAAGCCGCTTTTCTATCCCTTGTATCACGGCCTTCTCCTGCTGTTCCATCCCAAGATCCGCAATCGGTTTCCCGCAGCATTCGTAAATGACTCCGATTCCCGCCTGCTCCTCCAAGAGCTTCACAAGCGTTTTTGTCGTCTTCGGATACACGGAAGGGAAGTTGCAGCCCGGAAACAGGACTCTCTTTTTTGTCCCGTGCTTATAATTCCGATAGAGGTAGTCCTGTTTTTCGGACACGGTTCTTTTATATCTTCTGTTGACAAAAGCACCGCCGTCCCCTGCCACATGTCTGCGCCGCATGTCCATAATCACCCCGCGGCCGTCAATCCCTGCCGGACAGACTTCCGTACATCTCCCACACAGGAAACAATGATAGGCAAGCTCAGAAAGCCTGTCCGTATCTTTGATATCAATCCCGTATTTCTTTAAAAATACACAGTTTTTCTGACACAAATGACAGTGTACGCATTTTGATGCATCCTGTATTCTATTCTTCTGCCCCATCCTTTTCTGACTGTTCCTCCTTTATAAAATGCTTTTTTAAATACGCTCCCAATCCCATAACCATCACTGCAAAACTGGCTGCAATTCCTATGTAAAGAAGCCGGTTTTCTTTATCCGCCAGACCTGCTGTCCCGACTGTGTACATAGCAGTTCCCGGGAGCATAAAGATCAGGGAGCAGACCGAGTAGGTGCTAAACCGGATGTCCGTAATCCCGTATGCAAAGTTCTGAAGATTATAGGGAAATAATGGAACCAGCCGGGTAATCATGAGGATAAAGATCTCATTTCTGCCTGACTCGTCAAACAGGCATTTTTTCAGATAACGGTTCTTCATGACGACTGGTTTTATGCTGTCCTTCAGGAAATACCTTCCTGCAGCGAACGCAAGCATCGCCCCGATGGTGGTAGCCGCCGAACAGCAGATGGTGCCAAGCACCGGACCGAATAAAAGACCTGCCGCAATCGCAAAGGTTACTCCCGGAAGCGCCAGTGCAACGCACCCTACAATTGTGACCGCAATGTAAATGATGACTGCAAGAAGACGGTTTTCCTCAATAATGTCTTCCAGCAGCTTCAGGTTGTTCTGGTCGCTGATGTAGGACGACCAGCCGAAAATATGATTCAGAATGAGGATTGCAGCAATAAGCAGGATGAAAATCCATAGTTTTTTATTTTTCATAATTCAGATAAACCCCATTTGCCGCTGCCAGACCCACGGTCAGCAGCATCTCCATTTCATTGATATGTATTAAGATATTATATCATTTTACATAACAGATTCATAATTGATAATATAGATAAATATTTGTAATTATAAACAATTTCTATATATAAAATTCGGATTTAAAGTTTTGCTGCGCAAAAATCGCCCCTCACCCTTGAATCAC
>Ga0137307_102622_pt1 | contig 12027 bp, 9 predicted proteins | sample NAcewD2O_March_2_FD_97180 | JGI IMG/M metagenome (GOLD analysis project Ga0137307, IMG submission 97180) | Mouse cecal microbial communities from Vienna, Austria - N-Acetylglucosamine amended D2O_March | ecosystem: Host-associated > Mammals > Digestive system > Large intestine > Cecum | place...
CTCCCCGGCAATACTCCCTGGGGATAAATACATCCTGCGCCAGTTTCAGATTATCCGGCACCACAAAACCAAAACTGCTGTTCTTCTGAAAGGTACCTACCAGACGTGTGACACCTCTTTGCAATATTTTCTCCACCGCGCCTTCCCGGCGTTTTCCTGACGGTTTTCCCGGCGGCAGGGAAATCTGTACCAGGTCTCCGTCCATGGCTCCGTTCACCCGGGCTTCCGGTATGAATATATCTTTCTCTTCCCCCTCCACACTGACGAAACCGAAGCCCCGCACATTTCCGGTAAAAGTCCCGCACAGGAACCTGCTTTCTGCTTTGGAGTATTTACCCCGTCTGGAAACTTCTATTTTTCCTTCTTTCTGAAGTTCCGAAAGCACCTGTTCCAGGTCATCTCTGTCTTCTCTGGGCACATCCATCAGAATGGCCAGTTCTTTGAGCTTCATGGGCACGTAAAGGTCACTGCACATGAATTCAAATATCATATTTTTTCTGCTTTCCAATAATTCTTTTTCCATATATATTCTCCATAAATAAGAATGCGCAAGCACATTCTTCGCGCGCGAGCGGATTGCGCAGCAATAAATTTCCGCTCCGCGAGCTGTGCATAATGGTTTTATCTTACAGGAAGACACTTTCACACGTTAGTGTGACAAGGTCTTTCCTGTAAGATAAAAAAGACTGCCGGAACAAAACCGACAGTCTCTTCTGTACCACATATACGCTGCCTGCAGCTTCGCAGACGGCTGGTTAAAAACTTCCAATATTCAATACAGCGGCAATCACCAGAAACAGAACCACCAATACCCTGGTAATCTTCACCAGAATTCCCTCTCTGGAACGTCCCTTGTTCCTGCCCCAGTAAGTGTCTGCCGCACCGCTGATGGTTCCAAGTCCTGCCGATTTTCCTTCCTGCATCAAAACAATGACTGTCAGTCCAATACTTATTAAAATAAATATTACCATTAAAATCGTTTTTAATACTGCCATTTTCCGTACCTCCTGTGACTGTTCTGTTCACAACCTGTTTTATAGTATCACATTCAGGAATATTTTTCAAGAAGTTTTTACTGAACAGTAACAAACTGTTACCAAAGAACATCACCTTCAGAAGAAAGCACTTGAAACTCTGCACAGATTATGGTATATTGGACATAAGAAAAGCACCCACTCCCAGGGGTGGATGCCTCTTGATTGGGAAAATGCTCTATTGAGCACCGCCTAACCTGCTGGCAGACAGGTTAGGCATTTTTATTTCTTCTTACTTCTCTTATCGAGAAAGGTCAGAAACGCAACAATCAAACTTCCAGAGGATATCAGCAAGCCAATAATCCCAATGAATATTAAAATAATATCCGCAGCTGTCATGATACGCACCTCCCTTCCTATGTATTCCGAAGAACCGGTCATTGGTTCGGGAGGCTGCCGCCCCTGTCATGGGCACTTTTCCATAATCGAAATATTACCACAGTTCGACAGGAATTTCAATCATGTTCTCTTTTCATGGAATATGTGGAAAGTGTTTCAAAATCAATCTGAAAATAATCTCACAGAGCAAAAAGAAAGTCTGTAAACTGTTGCTCTGCAATATCATTTCAGATAACAACAACCCTGTTTTTCCCATTCTTCTTGGCTTTGTAGAGGGCTGCATCCACACGGGTGCACAGCTTATCCAGCGTATCGTCTTCTCTGGCCTGAGTTACCCCAAGGCTGACTGTCTGGGTCCGCATGGCCGGGAAATCCGTATTGGCAAAACACTGGCGAATCAAATCCGCAATATAGGAAGCGGCGGAAAGTTCCGTATCATGAAGCAGCATCATAAATTCTTCCCCGCCCCATCGCCCGGAAGAAACATTCCGCATATAATCCGACTTTTCACTGTTCAGAAGATTGGCCAGTCCAATAATGACCGCATCTCCGGCCTGATGGCCGTAAGTGTCATTCACCTGCTTGAAATTGTCTATATCGAGCATGACCAGCGAAAATTTCCGATTCGGTTCACCGGCAATGGCCGCCTCTATCTGTGCCTGTATTTCCCTCCTGTTATAAAGCCCTGTCAGCCCGTCAATAATGGCCGCTGTCTTTAATTTCTCATTGGCCTGCTCCAGCTTCTGATTAATCTCCTCCAGTTCCAGGGATGTCATACTGATGAACGTGGCCAGACGTGACACCAGCGGCACCTTTGACAGGGAATTTTCCTCCGGGGAACTGCCTGCAGATACGGAAACCTTTTTCTCCCCTTCCCGCATGGCGGCGATTACAAGGGTTACATTGTGCTGATTCAGGTTCCCGCCGGTCCGCAGAAATTCTCCATGGGAAAAAAATCCGCTGGAAGATGAAATTTCCCGGAAGGGATAAATCTCATAAGTGGGTTCTTTGGTGGTCCAGAACGTACGTCTGGCGGCACAGGAAAAATATGTAATAAATCAGGTGCAAATTCTGCAATCTTCCTGCTGTCCTGTTTGATACTCTCAACAATGGTACCCGGATCTCCGTAGGAAATCCGTACCACCGAGCCAATGTCCATATCTGAGGTCATGGTAATGGAGCCATCCTCGTTGCTGGCTACGGGAGTACGCAGTATGGTAGTATCATTATGCTCATAGAATAATGGAAATTCCAGCGTATTATAGAAAAAATTCTCATCATTTTTAATATTCAGATATTTACGGTACACATCATAAGCAGGAATTCCATCCAGTTCCTGTAATACCGAACCATTGGATTTCGTCACATGGAACTTCCGGCCCAGCGGTTTCCATCCTGTTACATTTATAGATTCCACATGGAATTCTTCACCCCCGTAAAACAATATCACGATGGACCGTTCGGAAATGTCCGCCCCTTTGGAAAACACACAGGAATCATCACTGGTTATATCATCGCTGCAGGCAACACCGCCGAAAATCTGAATATCCGGCCGTATATTTTTCAGTCCGTCGCAAAATCGGGTCGTAGAGCCTTCCGGAATGGTAAAAAACATTTCCATGGCCTTCACCCAGGGATTTTCTTCTGCTTCCACCAGAATCTCATCGGTAATGTGCTCCACACTGTCCTTTGACAAATCATACTGGAACAGCTTCACCTGCGTGGAGGGAAGCTCAAACACCGTACACACTACCGTAATGTTTCCGGACAACCGACAGTCAATAATATTTCCGCTGGTGGAACAGCCCATATAGGGCGTGTCCGGAAATATTTCTTCCACTGCCGCACATACAGACTGCAGCACTTCCGGCTCCAGTACTTCGGAATATATCTGAAATATCTTTTGGGAAATCCGCTGTTCTTCACACCAGCGTCTGAATTCTGAAAGTTCTCCGGAAAATACTTCCGGATCATGATATTCAAATTGAAATTGTTTCATAACCGCCCCGTACCTTTCTGCAAAAACACCGTCTCTATCTGGTTTTTATTATAACAGATTCCGGGGCTTTTTCAATGAGAAAGCTCCGGAATCCATATTTGAAATAAATGTCAGAATATCAGAATTTGTTAAAAGGATTCTTATACTCGGCCACAATGCCAAGCTGTTCCTCCACTCTGAGAAGCTGGTTGTATTTGGCCGTACGTTCTGCCCGGCAGGGGGCTCCCGTCTTAATCTGGCCTGCATTTACCGCCACTGCCAGATCGGCGATAAAGGTATCCTCCGTTTCGCCGGAACGGTGGGAAATCACAGCCCGGTAAGCATTTTTATGGGCAGTTTCGATAGCTTCCATGGCCTCTGTCAGCGTCCCGATCTGATTAACCTTAATCAGTATGGCATTTGCAGTTTTCAGCTTGATTCCCGCGTCCAGACGTTTCGTATTGGTTACAAACAAATCGTCGCCCACAAGCTGAATCCGTTCACCCAGGCATTCCGTCATGGCCTGCCATCCGTCCCAGTCCTCCTCATCCAGACCGTCCTCAATGGAAATAATGGGGAATTTCTCAATCAGCTCTGTGTAATATGCAATCATATCGCCGGTATTGCGGGCAACCTTTTCCCCTTTGACACGGGATTCTCCCGGAAAATGATACAATCCTGTCTTCTCATCGTACAGCTCGCTGGCTGCCGCGTCCAGGGCTATTTTAAAATCTTCTCCCGGCACATATCCGGACGCCTGCACGGCCTGAATAATCAGTTCCAGCACGGAAACAGTATCCGGCAAATCCGGCGCGAAGCCTCCTTCGTCTCCCACTGCTGTGGACAGGCCTTCTTTTTCGCAGATTTTTTTCAGATTATGATATACCTCCGCGCACATGCGCAGTCCTTCCCGGAAACTTTTCGCGCCCACCGGCATAATCATAAATTCCTGAAAATCCACGGTGTTGTCCGCATGGCGGCCTCCGTTTAAAATATTCATCATTGGAACCGGCATCTGTCTGGCGCTGACGCCGCCCAGATACTGATACAGAGGAAGCTCCATGGCTTTTGCAGCAGCCCGCGCCACCGCCAGAGACACACTCAGCATGGCGTTGGCTCCCAGATTGATTTTGTCGTCTGTTCCGTCCTCCGCAATGAGAATACGGTCAATTTCCACCTGATTCAGAGCGTTTTTGCCTGTTAATGCCTTGGCAATTTTATCATTGACATGCTTTACGGCGTTCTGAACCCCCAGTCCGAAATATCTGGGTTCCCCGTCTCTTAATTCCACCGCCTCAAACTGCCCGGTGGAAGCTCCGGAAGGCACCGCCGCCCTTCCTGTGGTTTTCTTTCCATTGCTGGTGGTTTCCACCGTTACATCTGCCTCAACGGTGGGATTGCCTCTGGAATCCAGAATTTCCCGTGCATGGACCTCCGTAATTTTCAAACATAAGCTCATATCCGTTCTCCTTTCGCATATTCCTGTCTGCTTCCAGTATCTGCAAAATTACAGAAAATATGCATAAAAACGAATATCAGGACTCGTAAGGCTGCGCCAGGGCACCTCCGGCCTGCCGGAGAATGGTCAGATTCCAGTTTTCCCGTCCTTTCAGCAAATCCAGGGTAGTTCCGTCCGTCAGGCGAAGCTGGGGCCGCAGCAGATTCCGGGGATAATTTTCCACCACAAGAGCCTCCCTGCCGTCTGACAGTTCCACCATGGAACCTTTGGGATAAACCGGTACATAATTTAAAAATGCTTCTACCACTTTTTTATCAAACATGGTTCCGCAGCCGCCCATCAGATACTCCAGGGCTTCAGAAAAAGAACAGGCTTCTTTATAAGGGCGTTTGGATGACAGAGCATCGTACACGTCTGTCACATGGATGATTTTCGCAAAGGGATGGATTTTTTCACCGGTCAGACCTTTCGGATAGCCGCTGCCATCCTCATTTTCGTGATGGCACAGTGCGCCCATCCGCACTCTTGCAGGTATATTCCACTTTTCCGCCAGCATGTCATAAGACAGCTGAGGGTGCTGTTTCATGATTTCAAATTCCTGTGGATTCAGCTTTCCCGGCTTGTTCAGAATATCTTTGTCAATCAGCATTTTTCCCATATCATGAAAAACTGCCGACACGCACAAATCAATTAAATCCTCTCTTCCATACCCCATTCCCATGGCAATTACCGTAGACAGCACAGCCACATTGACGGAATGGCGGTAAGTATAATCGTCAAAAGAGCGCATATCCATCAAATCCAGCGAGACGGTTTTCGCCTCCAGAATCTGGTCCACAATTTTCTCCGCAAATTCCAGGGCCTTCTCCAGGTTCAGTTCCTGCAGAGAACGAACCGCAGCGTTGCGCAGTTCTGTGGAAATGGCCCCCTGAATACGGATGTCTTTGGACAGCTCATCCTCTATATAAATACCTGCGTAACCCAGCTCAGCCAGCCGGTTAATCAGCTCCTCTGTCAGCATTTTTCCATCTGCCAGCAAAATGCGGTCGGAAAAATCATAAATGCCCTTTCCCAGAATCATCCCCGGTTCCACTTTGCCTGTTTCTATATATCTCATTTTTACCACCCATACAGCAAGAATGTATCAGGGCTCTTTCCGCCCTGATACATTCCCTTTTTCTGAAAACCTATACATTAATCTCAGCTGTCATGCCAAGAATCTCTTTATTCTTCTCCAAAACCGGCCGAACCTCCTGTGCCAGGAATTTCTCCACCTGGAGAGGCGCTCTGCCCACATATCTGGAAGGCTCCATGGACTGCTCCAGTTCTTCCAGGGTCAGGTTAAAGGCCGGGTCTGCCGCAATCAGATCCAGCAGATTATTATCTTTTCCTTCTTCTTTTACATGCTTTCCTGCTTCCATGGAAAGCTGACGGATTTTCTCATGCATTTCCTGACGGTTTCCGCCATTTTTCACCGCGTCCATCATGATATTTTCCGTTGCCATAAAAGGCAGTTCCGCCATCATATGTTTGCGGATTACTTTCTCATATACCACAAGACCGTCCACCACGTTCAGGCATAAATCCAGAATTCCGTCTACCGCAAGAAAGCCCTCCGGTACGGAAAGGCGTTTATTGGCAGAATCATCCAGGGTACGCTCAAACCACTGGGTAGCAGAGGTAATGGCCGGATTCATTGCATCCACCATCACATACCGGGCCAGGGAAGCAATCCGCTCGCTGCGCATGGGGTTCCTCTTATATGCCATGGCGGAGGAGCCAATCTGGTTTTTCTCAAAAGGCTCTTCCACTTCCTTCAAATGCTGGAGCAGACGGATATCATTGGACATTTTATGAGCGCTGGCGGCAATTCCTGCAAGGACGTTCAGCACTCTGGTATCCACTTTCCTGGAATAAGTCTGTCCGGACACAGCATAACACTCTGAAAATCCCATTTTCTCTGCAATCATGGGGTCAATTTTGTCAATGGTTTCCTGATCTCCTGCAAACAGCTCCTGGAAACTTGCCTGGGTTCCGGTGGTTCCCTTGGAGCCCAGCAGCTTCAGACTTCCCATCACGTATTCCAGATCTTCCAGATCCATCAGAAATTCCTGCAGCCAAAGAGAGGCCCGTTTTCCTACGGTGGTGGGCTGGGCCGGCTGAAAATGGGTAAAGGCAAGGGTTGGCAGATTCTTATAGGTATCGGCAAATCTGGCCAGTTCCGCAATCACATTCACCAGCTTCCGATGCACCAGCTTCAGGGCTTCTCTCATGACAATAACATCCGTATTGTCTCCCACATAGCAGGAGGTTGCGCCCAGATGGATAATACCTGCCGCTTTTGGGCACTGCTGCCCATAAGCGTATACATGGCTCATCACATCATGCCTTACCAGCTTTTCCCGTTCCCTGGCCACCTCATAATTGATATCCTCCGCATGGCTTTTCAGTTCCTCTATCTGTTCCTGTGTAATGACAGGTTTTCCGTTTTCACTTAAACCCAGTTCCAGCTCTGTTTCCGCAAGGGCTATCCAGAGCTTCCTCCAGGTACGGAATTTCATATCCGGTGAAAAAATATACTGCATTTCCTTACTGGCATATCGCTCTGATAAGGGGCTGTTATATCTGTCTGTCGACATGGTATGTTCTCCTTCCTTTGTCCGCTGCACTGCTATCTGTCATAATCTCCTCTGATGTCTTCTGTGGGTGGCTCCAGGGGATATTCTCCTGAAAAACAGCCTTTACAGATGGGCAGTCCTTCCGCCATCTCCTGAAGACGCGAGATATTCAGGTAGCCTAATGTATCCGCACCGATAATCTGGCGGATTTCTTCCACAGACCTGTTGTATGCAATCAGCTGCTCCCGCTCCGGAATATCCGTTCCAAAATAACAGGGCCACAGAAAGGGCGGCGAAGAAATCCGCACATGCACCTCAGCGGCTCCTGCCTCCCGGAGCATACGCACGATACGGTCCGAGGTGGTTCCCCGGACAATGGAATCGTCAATCATAATGATTCGTTTACCTCTGACTGCTTCCCTCAGCACATTCAGCTTCACCCGCACACCGGACTCCCGGCTGCTCTGCCCCGGTTTAATAAAGGTCCGACCCACATAACCGTTTTTTACAAAGGCTGTCCCGTAGGGAATTCCCGATTCCAGGGAATATCCAAGAGCCGCCGCATTGCCTGATTCCGGTACTCCCGTCACCAGATCCGCCTCCACCGGAGAATCCATGGCCAGAAAACGCCCTGCTTTGATTCTGGCGCCATAAACGCTGACGCCGTCGATATGGCTGTCCGGCCTTGCGAAATAAATATACTCAAAAATACATCTGGCCTCCTGCTCTTTCGGCAGACAGAGGCTGGTATCGGATTTGATTCCTTCCGGTGTAATGGCTACCACTTCTCCCGGCAGTACGTCCCGCACAAACTCCGCTCCGACCGTTTCCAGCGCGCAGCTTTCCGATGCGATGATCCAGGCATTATCGCGCTTTCCGATACAGAGAGGTTTAAAGCCAAAGGGGTCCCGGACGCCAATGAGCTTTCGGGGGCTCATAATCACCAGGGCATAGGCTCCTCTGATTTTCTCCGCCGCCCGGCGTACCGCTTCCTCCACGGTATGGGACTTTAAACGCTCTCTGGCAATGTGGTATGCAATCACTTCCGAATCAATGGTGGTCTGAAAAATCGCTCCGGTGTATTCCAGTTCTTTCCGCAGCTCGCCTGCGTTGATAAGATTCCCGTTATGGGCCAGCCCAAGGGTTCCTTTTACATAGTTCAGTACCAGCGGCTGTGCATTTTCACGGGTGGAAGCCCCGGCAGTGGAATAGCGCACATGCCCCACGCCGATATCTCCCTTCATTCCCTCCAGTGATTCCTGGGTAAATACTTCATTGACCAGCCCCATGCCTTTATGGGAAGTCACCTTCCCTCTGGGGCCTGCGGTCTCGCTGACTGCAATTCCGCAGCTTTCCTGTCCTCTGTGCTGCAGTGCAAACAGCCCATAGTAAATGGTGGAAGCCACATGGTTGCCGTCAAAATCATACATTCCGAACACACCGCATTCTTCCTGCGGTTTATCCAGGCTAAAATCCCTTTTTCTGTTATCCATATATTCTCCAGTCAGTTTTATGCGAATTTCTCTCCGGTTAAAAGTTCATATGCCTCTTTATATTTGTCCACTGTTTTTGTGACAACTTCCTCCGGCAGCAGGTAATCACTGTCCGGATTCTGCTTTAACCAGTCCCTCACAAACTGTTTATCAAAAGAGGGCTGGGATTTTCCAGGCTCATAGCCTTCCAGAGGCCAGAATCTGGAGCTGTCCGGGGTCAGCATTTCATCTCCCAGAACCACGCATCCATTTTCATCCAGTCCGAATTCAAATTTGGTATCGGCAATAATGATTCCTTTGCTCCGGGCATATTCCGCACACTTTTCATATAACCGAATGGTATATTCCTGAATCTGTTTCGCATAATCCGCGCCTCTGCCCGGATGGAGCTTCTCCAGAATCTCCACACTTTCCTCAAAGGTAATATGTTCGTCATGAAGTCCGAGCTCCGCCTTGGTGGTGGGAGTATAGACGGGCTCCGGCAGTTTATCGGATTCTTTCAGCCCTTCGGGAAGCCTGATTCCGCATACGGTACCATTTTTCTGATAGCTCTCCCAGCCGCTTCCTGTAATATAGCCCCGCACAATACACTCCACGGGAAGCATATCCAGTTTCTTACATTTCATGCTGTTTCCGTCAAAATTCTCACTGCGGAAAAATTCCGGCATATCTGACGTTTCTGTGGAAATCATATGATTCGGCACAATATCTCTGGTAAAATCAAACCAGAACTTCGACATCTTTGTTAAAATCGCACCTTTTTGTGTAATTCTGTTTTTTAAAATAACATCAAAGGCGGAAATCCTGTCTGTGGCCACGATAATCAGGTTATCCCCGTTGTCATAGACCTCACGTACTTTTCCTTCTTTTATCGGTTTAAATTCCTGAATGCTCATTGATTCCTCCATGTCTTATCGTTTTACCAGCAGTGATTTTCCGGTCATCTCTTCCGGCTGCTCCATTCCCATAATTTCGATTAAAGTAGGCGCAATATCTGCCAGGCAGCCGCCCTCCCGCAGGGTATATGCATCATCATAGTTAATCAGAATAAAGGGAACCGGATTGATGGTATGGGCCGTAAAGCTCTCCCCTGTATTGTAATCAATCAGCTGCTCCGCATTTCCATGGTCTGCGCACAGGAACATAACGCCGTCCACTTCTTTCAATGCTGCCACTGCTTTTCCCACGCAGGTATCCACTGCTTCCACAGCCTTGATGGCTGCCGCTTCCACACCGGTATGGCCCACCATGTCAGGATTGGCAAAGTTAATGATAATCACATCATATTTGTCGGATTTGATGGCGTCCACCAGCTTGTCGCATACCTCGTATGCGCTCATTTCCGGTTTCAGGTCGTAAGTTGCAACTTTGGGGGAATTTACCAGAATACGGTCTTCTCCCTGATTGGGCTCTTCCACGCCTCCGTTGAAAAAGAAAGTAACATGGGCATATTTCTCTGTCTCGGCAATTCTGGCCTGGGTCTTGCCGTTGGCTGCCAGAAATTCTCCGAATGTATTGGTCAGCTCCACTTTGTGGAATGCAATTGTTTTATTGGGGATGGTCACATCATACTCGGTAAAGCAGATGTAGGTCACATCTTTTCTTGGCCCTCTGTCAAATCCGTCAAATTCATCCATACAGAAGGTTCTGGTTATCTCTCTCGCCCGATCAGGACGGAAATTGAAGAAAATAATGGTATCTTTGTCCTGGATGGTTGCCACCGGCTTCCCGTCCTTTTCCACTACGGTGGGAACCACAAATTCATCCGTTACAGCTTCCGCATAGGAAGCTGCCACCGCCTCCACTGCATTGGACGTGCGGTTTCCTTCTCCCAGGACAAGGGCTTTGTATGCCTTCTCCACTCTGTCCCAGCGGTTGTCACGGTCCATGGCGTAATAACGCCCGGATACCGTAGCGATTTCTCCCACGCCGATTTCCTTCATTTTTGCTTCCAGTTCTTCCATAAATCCTTTTCCGGAAGTGGGAGCCGTATCACGTCCGTCCAGGAAGCAGTGTACGTACACTTTCTCAATCCCTTCCCGTCTTGCCAGTTCCAGCAGTCCGTATAAATGGGTATTGTGGCTGTGTACGCCTCCATCGGATAACAGTCCGTAGAGGTGCAGGGCGGAATTGTTCTCTTTTGCATTCTTCATGCCCTTCAGCAGCGCTTCATTCTTAAAGAAATCTCCGTCTTCAATTTCTTTGGTAATTCTGGTCAGCTCCTGATAAACAATTCTTCCGGCTCCCATATTCAGATGGCCTACCTCGGAGTTCCCCATCTGTCCGTCGGGAAGTCCTACGGAAAGTCCGCTGGCATAACCTCTGACAAAAGGACAGTCCTTCATCAGTCCGTCGATATTGGGTGTATTTGCCTCATACACCGCATTTGCTTCCTGCTTTTCATTTAAACCAAAACCATCCAGAATCATCAATACTGTGGGTTTCCTGCTCATAAGATGTTCATCTTCCTTTCTCTGTTCTGATTTGATAATTTTACAATATGATATGGTAACCTGTTCCCATCCGGGCGGTATAATATCCGTGCACATTATAACACACTCTGACCGGAAAATACAATCAGTTTATGGGATAACATATCCTTCCCCGTCCACCTGGACCCCCGGCGCGGAAATCCGCTGCATAAAATCCAGAATTCGCTGTTTTTCCTGCGGTTCTTCCGTCAGGGATGTGATACAGCCCCGCTGCACACAGGGCAAAAAACGAACCTCTGTCTGATTGCTGTCCGTATGGAGGATTACCTGGAAAATTCCCGTATCCAGCGTCCTGTTATTAAACCAGAAGTTTCCCAGACTGTATATTATGGGTTTGTCATTATAAAAATCAAATCCCTGCAGGCAGTGGGTATGGCCGCCCACCACAACATCTGCCCCGGCTTCAATAAAGGCTGCTCCCAGTTCTGTCTGATCTGTCCCGTAATAGCTGGTGTTTTCCGTTCCCCAGTGAACGAAAGCAATGACACAGTCGCTCTGCTTCTCTGCTTTTTCAATCACCTGCAGAAATTTATCGGGATTTTGGGTTTTCAGTACGCCTCCGCTGGTTTCCGTGGCTTCCCTGGTGTAACTGGCGGAACGCTCAATCTGAGTGG
>Ga0137307_101384_pt2 | contig 12023 bp, 8 predicted proteins | sample NAcewD2O_March_2_FD_97180 | JGI IMG/M metagenome (GOLD analysis project Ga0137307, IMG submission 97180) | Mouse cecal microbial communities from Vienna, Austria - N-Acetylglucosamine amended D2O_March | ecosystem: Host-associated > Mammals > Digestive system > Large intestine > Cecum | place...
GGGGGGTTCAACAGCCACGGCATGGTGGCGGCAGCGGTCAGCACGCCGGAATTTAAGGATATGATGCGGACGCTCTGGGAAGTCAATGACATGAATGAGGAATTGAACGGCCGTCTGCACCGCCTGGACGCGGAGATTGAGGAATATGGGTATCCTGTGCTGGCCACGGGATTTGCCGGGGTTCCCTATGACGGATACAGCGATTTCCTGCGCGGCACGCTGGACGGGCTGGCGGACCTGTATGAGCGTCCCGATGAGGTAAAGGCATACTGTGAGGAACAACTGGCAGCGACGCTGGAGCTGGTTAAAATGCAGGGAAATATGATTCCCGGCAGGCATGTGTTTATGGCGCTTCATAAAGGCATGGACGGTTTTATGAGCGACGGGCATTACCGGGAATTCTACTGGGATCATCTGCGTACGATTATCAACTGTATTATTGATTCCGGAATGGTGCCTTATATTTACACGGAAGGCAGATATGACAGCCGTCTGGAGTGCTTAAAAGAGGTGCCGGCAGGCAAGGTGATCTATCATTTTGAAGAAGTTGATATGGTACGGGCGAAAAAGGTATTGGGGGACACGGCTTGTATTTCCGGCGGTTTTCCAGTGTATCTGCTGGATTATGGCACAAAGGAGCAGGTAGTGGATGAGGCGAAACGGCTGATCGACGGCTGTGCGGCCGGAGGCGGTTTTATTTTTGAGACTTCCTGCGGTATGGATCTGGCAAAGAAAGAGAATGTGGAAGCACTGATGGATACGGTGCGGAATTATGGGAAGAAGTGAGCAGATCATGTAAAAAACCGGCGCCCTGCCGACATAAATGTCCGGCAGGGCGCTGGTTCTATGTTTGATTAAGGGGGTACGATAATGGTATATGGTCCGTTTTGATATACGATTGTTTCTGACCGGCTGCTCAGTGTTCCAGATATGCTTTCCGGCTCGCTTCATATAAAGCTTTTCTGAAAATGTCGGATTCCATAAAGTTGCTGGTAAACACATATTTGCCGGGGATGTTAAACTGGGATACCAGATCCTTTGCGGCCTGGATCTGTACGTCGTCCGGCGTTCCCGGCGGGAACATGGGTGCGCGTACGCCCAGCTTGATCCGGTCGCCGTATTCCTCATACATCTTTTTCAGGTCGTTCATGGGCTGAGGACGCCACATGTCGATGCCGATGGAGCTGATCACATCAATCATGGATTCCGTACGTCCGCAGGAGTGAAGCTCGAAAATAATGCCTTTGGAATGGCAGTAATCCACCATTTTTTTCACATAAGGCGCAATCATTTCCAGCCAGGTTGCCTTGGAGAAGAAAGGCGCCCGCTGAGAACCCCAGTCGTCATGGAGCAGATAGCCGTCCACATGGTATGCCTCGATGCTGTGGTCAAGAATTTTGATATAAGTATCGGTAACGGCTTCGAACAGATCCTTTACCGCTTCTTTCTGGCTTTCGTCGATCAGCGCCACGGCGGCGTATTCAAAGTCCATAAAAGAGATCAGCCGTTCAAACAGACCGGAAAACTGTACGGTCCAAACCGGGTCGTTTCCGGATACGTACCGGGCGTTTTTCTTTGCGGAGCCTTCCCAGTCCCAGGAATCCACATCGGGGAATTTGATAACCTCTTTCCAGTCATTGGCATCCTCCAGAATCGGACTGCCGGGAACCACCATAGAGCCGTTGGCAGCTTCGTCAAAAATCCAGTTTACGCCGAACATATCCGGGCCGCCTTTGCGGTCCGAGGGGTCCGCTTCCTGAATAAAGGCCCGGGCAACATTATCGGGAACGATCTCAGGGGTGATGGTAATCAGGTCGCCGTTGGGCATCCAGCAGGGGGTTTCACTGTTCAGAAAAGCCTGCATATTTTCCCGTGGGGTGATGGGAGTGTCCAGTTTGATTTTTCCGCCGTCGGTGCGGCCTGCCACATAGTAACGGCCTACTTCTTTTAATTCATCAGGGGAAAACGGTATTTTTTTCATATAATCCTCCTTTTTGCTTTGCAGGTAAATAGTCAGTGGGGATCCTTAGACCGTTGATTACTGTTTACAGGTCTGATTCCCGGTTGATCATATCAATGGTTTCGGTGACGGCCTCATAAACACCGGGATAAGTGCTGGCCGGCCCGCCCATAATGGTGTTGGGAATAAAATAATGCCGCCCGCAGGTTTCGCAGGCCCGGCGTACTTCCCGCTCAATCGTCTCCCGGCTCCAGTCGGCTCGGTCCACCACACCGTTGTCGATATTGCCCATAAAGGAGATCTGTCCTCCGTATTGGCGGATCAGCTCCGGAACCTGATTGGTGGTGGCGCAGCCCTGCCAGATATCAATGCCGATCTCAATCATGGCGGGAACCAGATTGGCGGCATAGGAATCGCTGTGGTGAACGATGATTTCCACGCCATGGTCCCGGTAATATCCGTATACCTTCTGATAAGCGGGAACCATAAACTCCCGGAACATGTCCGGAGACATGAAAGAGGAGATCATGCTGCCCCAGTCGTCATGATGGAACAGGGCATCAGGCTTTAGCCAGGCGCAGGCCTGTCTTGCGTATTCCAGTTCCCATTCTGCGATATAATCGATCAGTCCATGCATTTCATCGGGATATTCATAAAAGGAAATCAGACAGTTTTCCATTTTCATCAGATTGTGGCACTGTTCAAAAATACCGGGGCTTACCGACAGCGTGAGAAACTGGTCATTCCGGTCGATCTGCTCTGCCGCGGCGATATAGGGGGCCCAGTCGTTTTCCGTGTAATCCATCCGGGGTGCATGGACATATTCCTGCCACCGGGCGATATCCTTGATTACGATATGTGCTTCGTCATGAACGGGGAAAGAGCCGGGGGTATTTTCCGGAAACTGCAGGGTGATGCCCCAGTTGTTTACCACATTGGGCCCGCCCTTGACAGGTTTTGGATTATTTGCCGTGACCGGCGTCTGCCTGATCATGGCGAAAGGTTCGAACTGGTTTACAAACCGGTCGGGATTTCCTCCCCGGATGGTTTCCAGCAGATTTTGTCTTTTTGTCAGCATAGAAACTTCCTTTCAGGCTACTGTCTTGCTTCTCTTCTTGCTTTCAGCTCGGCGCTCATCTCTTTTACCTTCTGATCGGACAGCGGGCAGAGAGCCATAAAGATTACGGACATAATGGCCAGGATCGCAGGCAGGCCGGATAACAGCATCCGGATACCGTTCGCGGCGGAAGCGGTTACATTGTCCGCGTTGAAGCCCACGGCTACCAGACCGAAACCGAATACCATGGAGCCCACGGTGGTGCCGATCTTCGGCGTCAGAGAGAATAAAGTCATCATAAACGGTTTCAGATCCTTGTCGTGCTTCCATTCCGTATAGTCAACCACGCAGGAGTACAGAGCGGCTTCCGCGGCATGGGCGATAGAATATCCCACATAGCCGACGCTTAAAAAAATGGTGAACATCGTCGCATTGGCACCGCAGAAATAGGCAACGCCCAGACATGCGCCGTAGATGGCGACGCCGGTGGCAAACGTATTCCGGCTGCCCTTACACAGTTTGCTCACATAAGGCGCGATAAAGGAACCGCCGATCATCAGGAATGTGGAAGCGGACATATAAACGGTCAGCATGGACTTGTCGCCTACCACATAAGAGTAGTAATAAGGGGCCAGGGAAGTAATGATAAAGAAAATCGTTCCCTTGCAGGTGGAGCCCAGCAGATACAGTACAAAAGGCTTGGTAATGGAAAATTTCAGCATTTCCCAGAAAGAAGCGGAGTACTGGTCTTTTTTGGCTGTTTTTGTCTCTGCGCCGTCATCTTTTTTCAGCACGTCATAAGGCTTGGCCGCAAAAAACAACTGGGTAAATCCGACGAAAACCAGAATGGAGATCAGGCCGGCCAGCATGGAATAGCCTTTTGCGTCATTGCCCTGGCCAAAGAAGCCGACCAGCGCCACGGATGTCAGTGAGAATACGAATTTACCTACGGAATTGCAGGTGGTTCTTGCAGATGCAAAGCTGACACGGTCGGTGGGATCTTTTGCCATCAGAGGCAGGATACCCGTAAATGCGGAATAGCAAAGATTAAATGCCAGATAACAGAGAATATACATGCCGCCGAACCAGGCTGCGGCAGCCGTGCCGGTCAGTCCCAGATTTGTGAAGCTCAGCCAGCGGCAGAGAGCCGCAACGGCGCCGCCTGCCAGCAGCCAGGGACGGAACACACCCCATTTGCCGCCGCCGAGACGTACTTTCTGCATTACAACGCCGCAGACCGGAATTGAAACCAGGTCCACCGTACTGCTGATGGATAAAATGGTGGCCATAACGGCGGGCTCCATGCCCACGGCGCCGGTCAGGAATAATGCCCAGTAAGTGCTGGCTACGGTTGTCAGCAATGTGGAAAATCCGTTGGTCATACCATAACGCCATGCGAGTCCGGAATAGGTGCTTTTCTTGTCACTCATAGTTCTACCTCCCGTAAAATAATGAAATATAAATGGTAAAATGTCATCCTGCGGCAATGGCTGTGAAAATTCCGGCGCTTTCCGTACGGTGTGTGATTTCAGAAGCTTTACAGATGGATGGAACGACGTACCTGCGTCAGAAATTCCACCGCTTCACCGCGGCTTTGCAGTTAAAGCGTAACACAGGAAAGATTGGTTGTAAATTAAAAATGTATACATTTATATGGAATCTCTGTTTTGCATAAAAGGCTTTTGTTTGTCGAAAAATACATTTTTTTGTGTTGGTTTTCTGATTGACAAAGAATGTTTTTTGTGCAAAACATAGAAAAATATGTAAGTTATTTATAAAAAGTATATATATGGTATAATAAATAAAAGAAATGCGAAGAAAAGATCAGAAATGACAGAAGGAGGAATATGATGTTAACATTTTCCGATGATATTCTTAAAATGTATGCAAATACGAAGCCGGCCTATAAAAAAGTGTACAATATCCTGAAAGCGGAGATTCTTAGCGGGCAGACTGCTTCCATGGACCGGCTAACGGAAGTGGGAGTGGCCCAGGCTTTGGGAATCAGCCGTACGCCGGTGCGTGCGGCGCTGTCCCAGTTAAAAAGCGAGGGCATACTGGACAGTGTTTCCAAAAACGGGGTTGGCGTAAAGCAGTTAAGCCGTTCCGATAAAGCGGGTCTCCTTTATATGGACGAAGTGCTTGAAAGCACCGCCGCTTATCTGGCGGCCACAAACGGCTCTCAGGAGGATATTGACACGCTCTTTGAGATCAACGACACGATCAGACATTTCCATTATGAAAGCGTAAAAAACAATACGGAGCTGAAAGGGGTCCGGGACCTTCATCTGCAGTTTCACCTAATGATTGCCAAAATGTCGGGAAACCGTTTTTTGTATAAAGAAGTGGTGGAACTGCGCAGCCTGATGCGGATGCACAGCAACGACGAACATGCCCGGCCGTCGGTATATTTGGATACCATTACGCCCTGTCATGACAAGCTGCTGGAGGCGCTGAATGCCAGAGATCCGGAAGGGGCGAAGCTGTGGATGAAAGTGGATCTCAATCTGCTGAAAAGTATCTACAGCGACAGTAAAATGCAGTGAGGCCTGATGCGAATTTTCCCGGTATGCCCATCAATCCGGCAAACGTACTGCAGGTACATTTGTCAGATGTTTCGTAAAAAAAGAAAGCCAATACAATCCATATAAACAGAATAAAAAGTGCATTTTTGCAAAAATACAAGCAATTTTGAGAAAATGTACTTTTTTTCAAAAAAATTGATTTTGTCTGATTTGCCAATTGATTTTTTCCATGTGGTTCTGATATGCTGTTACAAAGATGGAGAAACTGGAACGACGGACCCCGTTGGCAAGATGAGGAAATTCTTAGATGAATAACCACGGGTTCATGATTTTCAGTCTGGCGGCGGTATTTGTCGCCATTGTACTTAATAATAAGACGAAACGAAATACAGGTCTGTATGCCATTGCTTTTGCGTATCTCATTGGCTGTTTTGGCATGGGAATGAAAGTATCTGCTCTGACGCAGCTTTTTTCCGTAAAGATTTTGTTCCTATTGATGTCGGTCAGCCTGTTTTACGGCTATGCGGTAAATAACGGCACGCTGCAGGTGCTGGCCAGCCAGATTATTTACCGATTTCAGAACCGGGCAAAAATCATTCCATTTATTCTTTATTTTGTCTGTTTTATTCTTGCGGTTTTCGGGGCGTCGCCGCCGGTGGTCTGTTCATTTATGGCGCCCATTTGCTTTGCCATTGCGGCAAAAACCGGTATTCATCCTGCCATAATGGGAATGCTGATCGCCACGGGTTCCGGTGCGGGCGCCTGTGTGCCCTGGGGCACTGCCGGCGCGGTGATCTGCGGAATGGCAAAGGATACCCAGTTTTCCGAGCATGCCTTTGGAATATCCATGAAAATCTGCTTTAATTTTTTTGCGGGCGCACTGCTGGTCCTGATTGTTTTATATATGGCATTGAAAGGATATGAAGCCCGCCCCATGTACTTGAAAAAGCCGGAAAGGCTGAATAAGGTGCAGAAGACAAATCTGCTGATCGTGCTGACTGCCCTGGCCGTGATGCTGATTCCGGCTCTGACGGAGATCGTGGCGCCAAATCCGGTGACCGGGTATCTGAACCGGTATTTTGACCCGCAGATGATTTCGATTCTGGGCGCCATCGCCTGCTCGGCCCTGGGGCTGGGAGATGAGAAAAAGATTATCCGGGATGTGATTCCCTGGGGAACCATCCTGTCTGTCTGCGGTATCAATATGCTTTTGGGCGTGGCCACGGAGGCCGGCATTATGGAGCTGGTGGAGTCATTTCTGCACAGTGATATCAGCATGGGCCTGATCGTACTGGTATTAATTGTGTGCGGAGGCTTTCTGAGCTTTTTCACCGGGGGCGTTACAGTGGTGATTCCGCTTCTGATGCCCATCGCCCTGTCAGTGACGGCCGCCAGGGACGCAAATCTGACGCTGATGACCTCGGCGGCAGCTCTCGGCGCGCTGGCCACGGGAATGTCGCCTTTCTCCACCGGCGGCAGCCTGGTAGTGGCGGGGATACCCGATGAAGATGAACGGGTAAAAATGGTCAACTGGCAGCTGATGGTCACTTTTGTAGTGTGGGGATTTTTTATCCTGTTCGGTGTGACCGGCTTGTACGGACTGTTAGACTGAAATGTGTAAGGGGCAATGTAAGAACGGATATGGGACTTTAAACAGAAAGGAAGATAAATGATGGCAAACTATCCATTTGATTATGAAAAAGAAGTGGGCGCAGCGGAGCGGACTGCCCGGGGGGCGAATTTCCGTACCCCGATTACACCCAGAGAGAATGATATTCTGGTTGCTTCCCACAGGGATCCTGCCTGGCTGGGGCAGGAACTGAACCATGTGTTCCCCCGGGAAATCAAAGATAATGTGGCAAGAGGCTTTGTGATGGACGGCCGTCCTTTTGAAGGAGAGATGGGCGGCCTGGACAGCTTTGGTGTGGAATGGGTATATGTGCCGGTGGCAAGAGGTTCCATGGAAAAACCGGGTGTGCGGCTGGTAAAGGATATCGAGAACTGGGAGGCAGACGTTGTATTTCCCGATCCGGATCAGTGGGACTGGGCAGTCATTGAGGAAAGCAGCAGAAAAGTAATCCGCCCCGATCTGATTACTTCCACCATGGTATACACGGGATTTTTTGAGCGGCTGATCTCTTTTATAGGTTTTGAAGATGCTGCGGTGGCCCTGATCGACGAAGATCAGAAAGAAGCGGTTCACCGGCTGTTTGACCGGCTCTGTATTTACTATGACCGGCTGTTTGACCGGATGAAAAAGCATATGGGTATGGAGTATATCGTGTTCCATGACGACTGGGGCGCTCAGAGAAGTCCGTTCTTTTCGGAGCAGGTATGCCGGGAGATGCTGCTGCCTTATCTGAAACGGGTGGCGGAATCTGCTCACAGCCGGAATATCTTCCTGAATTTCCACTGCTGCGGCAGGGTGGAAGAATTTGTTCCGCTGATGATCGAAGCCGGAGCGGACGCCTGGGACGGGCAGCCTCTGAATGATATATGGGGACTGTATGCAAAATACGGCGACCGGCTGACAATGACGCTGAATGAGAAAGTACTGGATGTGTCCAAAGAGGAGGCGGAACGCTGGGTGGACAATATCATTGCGCATCTGGAGAAAGGCAAGCAGCTGATTGTTTCCCGCCGCTGTATGAATGAAACGGCCCGTGAGCTTATGTATGTAAAGAGCAGAGAATTTTACGGGCGGGAGGAGTAGCCTATGGGAGAAATGCCCTATTGTTATCATGAGGACGGTTCCTTCCACTGGAAAGCCTTTTTTGCTGCCGCGCAGGTCAGATGGAGTCTGCTGATGATCGCGGGAGGGCTGGGTGCCTCTGTTCTGGTAACCAGGATAGAGGCAGAGGAGGGCTTTCTGACGACGGTTCTGCCCCTGCTCTGCTGTTTTGTCTGTCTGTTTGGAGCCGAGCGGCTCAGCACCTTTCTGAGCCGACAGCGGGCAATGAAAGAGCAGAAAAAGAAAAAAAGTCGTTGATCGTATCAGGCGGTCGACCGATTTAACATCCGGATCCGGTTTTATATAATCGGGTCCGTTTTTTTTATACCATAGGAAAGTCCTTCGAACTTTCCCATGATATAAAAAGCCCTCCGGGCAGGATCACACTGCGGCGGTAAGGTAGAATGTCGCTGGGGCGACCCGCCGCAGGCGGAGAATCTGCCAAGGGCAGATTCTTATTCGCCGCATATGGTGTGTCGGTTTCGCAGAATATGTTCAACCGGTCAGTTGTTTGAAAATCTGATTGCCTGAAAGATTGCATTTTTGTATAATAGGTTTGAGGAAATCAGCGTCTGTCATTGCGAAAATGTGTTTTGATGTTTATTAAAGACAGGAACGGCGCTGGGGAGGAAGGAGGGTTTTGTCCCCATAAAAGGGGTGTAGCCCGGATGGCTCGTCATTTGGCCGAACCGGGGTGTATTTTAATGTAATAAGGAGATTAAGTATGAACTGGAACTGGAAACAAAAATGGCCGATTTCGCTGGTGGTGATTTTTACGATGCTGTTTTCTGCCGTGCTGACGGCAGCGGCGGCCGAACCGGATGTCCCATCTGCCGTAATGGCGGATGCGGGATCGACGGCCGAACAGGCGGCCGGATCAGCGGCTGAAAGAGAGACGGAGTCGGCGGCCGAAAAGGACACCGATTCAGAAACTGAACAGGCAGTTGAAAAAGCGACCGAGCAAGCAACGGAATCGGTGACTGAACAGGCAACGGAATCAGAAACCGAAACAGCGACTGAATCGGCGACCGAACCGACAGCCGAATCGGAAACCGAACAGGCAACGGAATCAGAAATCGAAACAGAAACCGAACCGGCGGACGAAAAAGACACTGATTCAGCAGCCGAAGAGGGCGCCGGGGATGAAACGGAAATAGAGACAGAGTCGGACAGTCTGACTGAAAATTCAGATGATGAAGTGCCTGCGGATCCTGAATTTCCCGGCAGTATTTCACCTGAAGATTTGACCGCTGCCGCCCATGAGCATAGCTGGTCTGCGGAGTGGAGCTGTGATGAAAACTTCCATTGGCATGAGTGCGGGGCCGAAGACTGTCCTGTGACTGTCTGCGGCGAGAAAGATGGTTATGGGGAGCACATCTATGGTGATGACGGCGTATGTACCGTATGCGGCTGCCTGGGACCGGACAGCTGGCCTGCCAGAACAGCCGCGGGAGCTGTTCCCACCTACCAGGAAGCCTATGAGGCCATGATTGCTTTAAAGGATAAATATCCCGAAGGAATGGCGTGGACAAATTTTACGCCCTACGGGAGCCAGGGTGAGCTTGGCGATTCCTATGTCTGGAAAGGCGGAAGGATTTATGGTTCAAACCGCGGCGTAGGCTGTGCGGCTTTTTCTTTCCTGCTCAGTGATGCGGCCTTTGACAGTCTGCCTGCAAGAGTCATCGAAAGAGGCGGCTTTACGCTGGAGGACGTGAAAGTCGGCGATATCCTTCGGGTAAATGGCAACAGCCATAGTGTGATTGTCCTGCAGAAGAGCGAAGGAGGCGTGGTAGTCGCCGAAGGAAACTATAACAAGAGCGTTCACTGGGGACGCGTGCTGACCAGAGCGGAAGTTTTAAACGCAGACTATGTGATAACGCGTTATCCGAAAGGCTATGTTCCTTCCGATGAATCGGATGCTGACACGGTAGTGGAAGAAGGAACGGAAGGGAATCTGCACTGGTCACTGACAAAGGGAGGGAAACTGACGATTTCCGGCAGCGGAATGATGCCGAATTACTCCGCTGCACAGCTTCCGTCGTGGAACGGATACAGCGTCAGTGCGGTTGTTATTGAGAATGGCGTGACGAGCATAGGGGATTATGCTTTTTACCAGAGTACCGCTCTCAGCATATATCTTCCTGAAGGCATAACGAGGATAGGTCAGAATGCCTTTGATGGGTCGGCATTGATTTCCGTGACGATTCCCGGCACAGTTGGAGTGATCGGAGATAATGCTTTCCATGGTTGTGGGAATCTCGCTTCCGTGACTGTTTCGGAGGGAGTAAAAACGATCGGAAATAACGCTTTCCGAGGCTGTACGAGCCTGACTCATATTGATTTTCCGGCAAGTATTACGTCGGTGGGTTCAGGCGCTTTTATGGATTGTGTAAATATGACTCGCGTGAGATTTATGCCTGGCAGCGGGAAGGCAATATTAGGGGGTGGACTATTTGCGCGGTGCCAAAGGTTGATAAGTGTGACGTTGCCGCAAACGGCGGATTGCATTAGTGATAACATGTTTGAGTCCTGCACAGCGCTTCCTATGCTGTATATTCCGGCAAGCGTTACGAGTATTGGGGAAAATCCGTTTGTTTCGTGTGTATTTTTGAAGTATATATATTTTGGCGGCACCGAGGATGAATGGAACAGTATGGCGAGTGTACCATTAAAATTGGCTTTGCAGTCTAAAGGGACAACGGTAATTTTCAACGCCGCATTTGACGACCCCTTCGCCCCGGACCCCGATGATCCGGGTGATTTCTGGCCTGATGAGGACGGAAAAGATCCGGTTGAGCCTGACGATGGGGATTCTGCTCACAAACACAACTGGTCCGCAGCCTGGAGCAGCGACGAAACCGGCCACTGGCACGAGTGCGGCACCGGCTGCTCCATAACCGACAATCGTAATAAAGATGGTTACGGAGTACACAGCTACGGAAGCTGGGTGGTCGATGTAAAGGCCACGGCTTCCCAGGACGGCAGCAGGCATCGGGATTGTACGGTTTGCAGCTATCGTCAGACCGAGCGTATCCCGGCAGCCGGTTCAGGCGATAACGCAGGCGGATCAAACGGTGATACCGGAAATTCGGGAGGCAGCACAGGCGGATCAAACGATAATACCGGAAGTTCAGGAGGCAGCACAGGCGGATCAAACGATGATACCGGAAGTTCGGGAGGCAGCACAGGCGGTTCGAACGACAACGCCGGCGGCTCAGGCGATCATGCAGATGATTCGAATGAGAATGACGGCAGTCCGAATGATCGCTCCGACAGTACGGATGAATCCGGCAGTACCGGCGGGAACGGCGCGTCCGGCAATCAGGGAAACGGGTATGCGGAATTACAGAAGCAGCAGGAATCGCTTGCTGCGGGAAATCAGCGTGCCGGTTCCGGGATGTATCCTGTCAGCAGAAGCGGATCTGCCAATACGGGGAATCTGCCTGTTGCCGCAAAACCGGAAAAGGACGATACGGCATCGGACGCATTATCTGAAGGAGACGGAGAGGAACGGCGTTCTGACGACGAAGATGAATCTGACGCAGATGAGGAAAGCCTGCCGCCTCAGGAAGAAGAAACCGAACCGGCGTCGGATGCGTTATCGGAGGGCGATGAAATACAGCAGATGCCCGACGGAGAAATAAAGGCCGAAGACGCCAGTCAGTCAGATAAAAAGAACACCGGAGTGATCGTATCCGCTGTGAGCATACTTGGCGGCGGTACGCTGGGTTCTGCCTATGTCTTTATGAG
>Ga0137307_102623_pt1 | contig 12015 bp, 9 predicted proteins | sample NAcewD2O_March_2_FD_97180 | JGI IMG/M metagenome (GOLD analysis project Ga0137307, IMG submission 97180) | Mouse cecal microbial communities from Vienna, Austria - N-Acetylglucosamine amended D2O_March | ecosystem: Host-associated > Mammals > Digestive system > Large intestine > Cecum | place...
CTGCGGCAGTGGGGAATACTTCTGTGCAGATCGTTTTAGCAGTAGATGGAGAAAAAAAGAATCGTATAGTTGGTGAGTATAAGAGAAGTATGGTGGATGGTACATTATCTACTGGGGATAAAATTACACTTTCTGGTGAATTTCAGGGGCTGATTCGTTATCGGATGCAGACGGGTGGCGCGGAGAGCCTTCCAACAGTTAATATTGGAAAGATTGAAAATATTGTTAGAAAAGAGCCGGAGACAAAAGCGTCTCAATTGGTTATGGAAGTGCCAACGATAGAAGAAACGATTCCAGTAACGGAGGAGGGAAAACCAGAAGAGACGGCCCCCATATTGGATAGTTTGGAGGTAACAGAAGCAGAAGAAACAAGAGAAGATATTTTGGATGAGGCGACCTTAAGTGAGACTTCGCCAGTTATTTCTGCTGGAAATTGAGTATATTGTTAAAAGTAATAAAAGAAAGCTGCCCTTTCCCAAGGTGTCTTAAAGAGGCATTGTGGAAAGGGCAGTTTTGAGTTTGAATCTTGCATTAAATTTCGATCAAATGAAATCCGATCTGATTGGCCGTCATCATCTGAGCCTCTCTCTGATGACAGGTGAAGATAATAATCTGGCTTTCATAAGCGCGTGACAACCATTTTAACGCGGTTCGCAGCCGATCGTCATCGTATTGAACAAAACTGTCATCAAATATCAGAGGCATGTGGTCATGGCCTTCTTGCACTAGTCGCGCGGCAGCCAGACGCAGAGCAAGATAAACCTGATCCATAGTACCGCTGCTGACCTGAGATACCGGAACGAGTTTCGTGCGGGTATTCATAAAGAGATTGAGGTTTTCATCGACACTCATGCTGTCATAGATACCGCCAGTAATTTCTGCAATCATATCTGAAGCGGCTTTGTTGAGATGCAGGCCGAAGGAGTCGCGAATGGTAGAGGACAAATCAGTCATCGTGTCCAGGGCCAGATCGATGGCAGCAATTTCTTCATGGATCCGATCATTTTCTTCCAGTACCTGACTTAAAGCCTCTACTTGATCTTTACATTGGGCCAGCCGATCCAACTTTTTTTCCAGTTCCCACTGGGTTCGCTGCTGCTGGGTGATCACTTCATCACAGGAAGAGGCACGCTTTTTCAGCTGGGCGATTTCTTCTGCTTGTATTTCTACGGCAGCTTCTGAGCGTACCAGCAGCTGACTCAGCCGGATATGCTCTTCCATACGGGCAAGAAAGGCGTCCATGGCTTCCTTAGAAACGGTAGAATCACCCAGATGACGGGAAAATACTTCTTGGAGCAATTTGCTGGTAAAGGCCAAATCTTTTTGATTGCGCTTGCAGACAAGAAGCAATGAGATGCCAGTGACTGCAAAAATTAAAGTCAGAATAGCCAGGAGGCCGATCAGTAGAAGGGCGGGATCCTGGAGGCTGAATGCCAGCGGGGAATTGCCAGCAGAAAGAGCTACTTGCCGGGCATGTTCCTGGATCACGACCACAGCTGTAAAAATACCAGTAAGCAGGGCGATAATAAGGGAAAGGACGGCAAGAACGGAACGTGATTTTTTTTCACAGGCAGTTTTGGCAGCTTGATAGGCGTCATAGGTATGAAGGGTTTCTTCCTGATATTGCAAAACGGATTCTTCGCCAGAAAATTGTGCGCCAGACAACATCTGTCGTCCGGAAGCGATCTTTTGCAGAAGGGCTTCTCGATCTTCCTGCTTTTGGGAGATTTGGCTGTGAACCTGAGTACGCATATTCTGATATTCCTGGAGTTGATTCTCATATTCCGGAGCAGAGATCTCCTTTTCGATGGTTCGAATTTCGCTTTGAAGAACCGCATAATTCCGGGCTGCTTCCGGATCCAGCTGTTGATCGAATTCCTTGCGCCGGCTTCGAAGATAGGAGGTGGCGCGAGTGATATTGAGAGACATGTTTCCAGTAGTGTTCATGTTGGCAATATAATTGCGAAGCTCGGCAACCATACCACTGTCGGTGGCGCTTTTTAACTGGCCAATACTGATCGTATTGGCATAGGTGGTCTCGCTCAAACCACAAAGTAATTGATCAAGAAATGCCTTAGTGGGTTCCATCTGTTTGCCCAGCGTTTCATTGACAATAAGAAAGGATTTTTGGTCTTTTTGAAAATTCCTTACGATTCGATAAATCATGCCGGCTTGTTCCACACGCATTTGTCCACCGTAGTTTGCTTTGTTATCCCAAGGTTCAAAATGAGAGTAGGTATCGTTGCGAGAGGCACGACCGCGGCCGCGTTCTAACCCGAACAGCATACAGCGGACAAATGTATGAATGGTGGATTTGCCGGCTTCATTTTTGCCATATACAATATTCAGACCATCTGCAAACGTCACATCACGGTCATGGAATTTTCCAAAACCATCGATGTGTAAATCCAGTAGTTTCATCCTGCCAGTCCTCCTATCTACGCTCGTCCGTGGTGCAGAGAAGAGCATCAATTCCATAGTAAAGAGCCTTTTTTTCTAATGAACTCATCTCCTCTTTTTCTAAAGCACGAATATAAAAACCGATCATGTCACCAGGATGTTCTGCGAACAGCCGACTAAAATCATATTGCGGCTCAGATTCGTCGATAATTTCGATCACTTGTAGTTTTCGTTCCAGAAAGCTCAAGTCGAATTGAATATCGGGATCCCGCTTGCCTCGGACACGGAAACGATAAATGTGTTCCAGACCTCTTTTGGAGGCTTCTTCCATAATCCGGTTGCCTAACTCGCTGTTGGTCGTGGCAGGAGTCACATGAATCACCAGAGGGATATACTGGGCCTGAGATAAAGGAAGAAATTCCAACCGCGTGATCTGGCGGGTGGTGGGACTGATTTCACCTAGGACGATACCATGACGTCCGGTCTCAGTTTTATCTAAAGGTTCGGGAGAACCAGGATAGGCATAACTGAGATCGGAACCCAGTTCCGCTTTGTGAATATGTCCCAGAGCGGCATAAGAGAAACCCGCATCAACAAAGGATTTTTTATCCCAGGGAAGATGTTTTGGATCACCCCCATGTGCCAACAAAATATGGATGTGGTCAGATGCAGGGGCACGGAGATCGTCAAATAGCGGTTCTGTGATCTCTGCCGTATGGTAGGAAAAACCGGTTACATCTACTTTTTGCTTTTCGAAAACAACCGTAGTGGGCTGTTCTTCCATCAGCCAGGTTACATTGGAGCACCAGGAAAAGCTGCGCAATGCACTGTTGGGGCGGATATGGTCATGGTTACCAGCAATCAGGACCACTTGAATTCCGGGAATCGTGGAAAAAAGATAATTGATCTCCTTCAAATCGCGCAACAGAGGCTGGCGGTGAAATAGATCCCCGGCAATAAAGAGAAAGTCCATGTCCCGCAGCTTGGCCTGACGGACGATTTTGGCAAAGGTGTCTTTGATTGATTGAGCGCGGTCACGACTCCAGGGTTTATCGTGATCCGGGTTCATACCCCAATGAATGTCGGCAGTGTGGATAAATTTCATGGCAACTCCTTTTATTGGTGATGACCGTACAGCAGATCGGCAAAGAATTCTTGTGACCTGATGTCTGGCAACGGTTTATAGAGTCTATAGTTCACAGTTATTGACAGTCCGCGGGAAGGGAATGACATCACGAATATTGCCCATGCCAGTCAAATACATCACACAGCGTTCGAAGCCCAGTCCAAAGCCGGCATGGCGGGTGGAGCCGTATTTGCGCAGATCGAGATAAAAGCCATAATCTTCTTCCTTCAGACCCAATTCTTTCATGCGGGACAGCAATTTATCGTAATCATCCTCACGTTGGCTGCCGCCGATGATTTCGCCAATGCCAGGAACTAGGCAGTCCATGGCGGCTACAGTCTTATTGTCCGGGTTCATCTTCATATAGAAAGCTTTGATCTCCTTGGGATAGTCCGTGACGAAGACCGGACGCTTATAGACCTGTTCTGTCAGATAGCGTTCATGTTCCGTCTGTAAATCACAGCCCCAGGATACCTTATAATCGAAATGCTCATTGTTCTTTTCCAGGATTTCAATGGCTTCTGTGTAGGTAACATGGGCAAACTCAGAGTTTAACACACCGTTCAGGCGATCCAGCAGTCCTTTATCGATAAAACTGTTGAAAAATGCCATTTCCTCCGGCGCATGTTCCAGAACATAGCGGATGATATATTTTAGCATTCCCTCGGCAATCTCCATGTTATCTTGCAGATCAGCAAAAGCCATCTCCGGTTCGATCATCCAAAACTCAGCCGCATGGCGGGTGGTATTGGAATTTTCTGCCCGGAAGGTAGGACCAAAGGTGTAAATATTGCGGAAAGCCATGGCATAAGTTTCCCCATTCAACTGTCCGCTGACCGTTAGATTGGTAGGTTTGCCAAAAAAGTCACTGCTGAAATCCACAGAACCATCCTTCTGTCTGGGAATATTGGTCAGATCCATAGTGGTTACTTGGAACATCTCACCAGCGCCCTCACAGTCGCTTCCGGTAATTAATGGGGTGTGTACGTAGACGAAGTCACGTTCCTGGAAATATTGGTGGATAGCATAAGCAATCAGAGAACGCACGCGAAACACAGCCTGGAAGGTATTGGTACGGGCGCGCAAGTGAGTGATAGTGCGCAGATATTCCAACGTGTGACGTTTTTTCTGAAGCGGATAATCCGGAGCGGATGCTCCTTCCACAGCCACTTCCACAGCCTGAATTTCAAAAGGTTGCTTTGCCTCAGGCGTGGCGATGAGCGTACCCTTTACCAAGATGGCGGCACCTACATTTAATTTACTGATTTCGTTGAAGTTTTCTAACGTATCGTGGTAAACAACCTGCAGAGACTCAAAATAACTGCCGTCACTGACAACGATAAATCCAAAAGCCTTAGAGCCCCGGACACTGCGGACCCAACCTCCTATGGAAACTTCCTTGTCTACATATTCTTCCCGGTTTCGGTACAATTCTCTTACGGTAATTAAATCCATAATGAGTTCTCCTTTATCATCATTTGCGGTCTTATCATAATTGCCTTTATATATGACAGAAATTGGCAGGAAATGGCCGCTCTATGGCGATTATACTTTATTTTTTTAAAGGATTCAAGGGTAAGAGAAGGCTTTCCGGGAGACTTTTCCTGACTTTTTCGCTTAATCCCTGAGAAAAAAAGAAATCCTACAAAAGATGTCGGAAAATGCACAAAAAATCTTAAGATTAAATACAAAATTTGTTCACTATTTTTGAATTATGTGGTATAATCATTTCATAGAAACTCTTCATGCGCCCATATGCGGCGCACCCCCATGCATGAAAGTATTCCGGTGCAGTTGATGTGCCTGATTGGAATCGCCTCCGGCGATGAGACTTTCATAGTAAATACTACAGCGAGGTGATAGCGTGATTAAAAAGGAAATGATTGCCATGCTATTGGCGGGAGGACAAGGCAGCCGTCTGGGAGTATTGACGCAGAAGGTGGCTAAGCCTGCTGTTTCTTTTGGAGGAAAGTACAGGATTATTGACTTCCCCCTGAGCAATTGCATCAATTCAGGCGTAGATACGGTAGGAGTACTGACACAGTATCAGCCGCTGCGTTTGAATACCCATATTGGAATTGGTATTCCGTGGGATTTAGATCGTAATGTAGGAGGAGTCACGATTCTTCCACCTTACGAAAAGAGTATGGGCAGTGACTGGTATACCGGTACCGCCAACGCGATCTTTCAGAATCTGGAGTTTATGGAGACTTATAACCCGGATTATGTATTGATTCTTTCGGGTGACCATATTTACAAGATGGATTATGAAGTGATGTTGGAATATCACAAAGCGAATAATGCGGATGTCACCATTGCTGCCATGCCGGTGCCGATTGAGGAGGCCAGCCGTTTTGGCATTGTGATTACGGATGAAACGAATCGTATCACGGAGTTTGAGGAGAAGCCGGCACATCCTAGAAGTAATCTTGCTTCTATGGGAATTTATATTTTTAGCTGGCCCGTGCTTCGGGAAGCGTTGATTCGTCTTTCTGAGGAACCGGGGTGTGATTTCGGTAAGCATATTATCCCGCACTGCCATGGCGGCGGGAAGAGGATTTTTGCTTATGAGTACAATGGCTACTGGAAAGATGTGGGAACACTTGGCTCTTATTGGGAGGCTAATATGGAGCTGATTGATATTATTCCCGAGTTCAATCTTTACGAGGAATACTGGAAAATCTATACCAAGAGCGATATTATTCCGCCTCAGTACGTGGCGGCAGATGCTGTGATTGAACGGAGTATCATCGGAGAAGGCACAGAGATCTATGGAGAAGTACATAATTCTGTAATTGGCGCCGGTGTCACCATCAAAAAAGGAGCTGTGATTCGAGATTCTATCATTATGCGAGACAGTGTAATCGGTGAGAACGCAAAAATCACAAAGTCCATTGTGGCAGAGGATGTTTCTGTGGGAGCAGGCGTTGAATTGGGAGCGGGAGAATTTGCCCCCAGTAAATACGATCCCAAAGTGTACCAGTTTGATTTGGTTACCATTGGCGAGCACAGTGTGATCCCAGAACAAGTCAAGATTGGCAAGAATACAGCCATATCCGGCGTGACGGTTCCGGAAGACTATCCAGACGGAAGCCTGGCTAGCGGCGAATCCATTATAAAGGCAGGTGGTGTACGATGAGGGCGATTGGTATAGTTTTGGCAGGCGGTAACAGCAAAAGGATGCGGGATTTGTCTAATAAGCGGGCGATCTCAGCGATGCCGGTAGCTGGCAGCTATCGTAGCATTGACTTTGTACTGAGCAGTATGAGCAATTCTCATATTCAGAATGTGGCAGTATTTACACAGTACAATTCTCGCTCGTTGAACGAACATTTGAGTTCCTCTAAATGGTGGGATTTCGGAAGAAAACAGGGTGGCTTGTATGTATTCACTCCCACAATCACAGCGGAGAACAGCGACTGGTATCGGGGAACCGCAGACGCGTTGTACCAAAATCTGGCTTTTTTGAAAAACAGCCACGAGCCGTATGTAGTGATTGCCTCAGGGGACGGTATTTATAAGCTAGATTACAATAAGGTACTGGAATATCATATTGAAAAGAAAGCGGACATTACTGTTGTATGTACGGATTTGCCGAAGGGAGAGGATATGACCCGTTTCGGCAACGTAAATATCAATGAGGACGGGCGGATTATAGAATTCGAAGAGAAGCCGGTAACAGCTGCCAGCACTACTGTGTCGTGTGGAATCTATGTGATTCGCCGTCGGCAGTTAATTGAGCTGATTGAGCGGTGTGCGGCGGAAGATCGGGTGGATTTTGTGAGAGATATTTTGGTACGTTATAAAAATCTCAAGCGGATATTTGCCTACCGGATGACTACCTATTGGAGTAATATTGCATCCGTAGATTCTTACTATCGAACAAATATGGACTTTTTAAAGCCGGAAGTACGGAACTATTTCTTCAAACAATATCCGGACGTATATTCTAAGGTGGATGATCTTCCGCCTGCGAAATATAATCCAGGAGCGTTGGTGAAGAACAGCCTTATTTCCAGCGGCTCCATCATTAATGGTACAGTGGAAAATTCTGTTTTGTTTAAGAAGGCATATGTAGGCAATAACTGTGTGATCAAGAATTCCATCATTTTAAATGATGTTTATATTGGAGACAATACCGTAATTGAAAATTGTATTGTAGAAAGCCGCGACACCATCCGGGCCAACACCACTTATATCGGTGAACCGGGAAATATTAAAATTGTAGTAGAAAAGAACGAAAGATATACATTGTAAAGAGCTGGCATGAGATGGCTTCATATACAGGCAGGTCGGAAACTTATTTTGTGACAGATCGGAATGTACCAGGGAAAGGGTTATTGATATGCAGATAACAGATGTAAGAGTGAGAAGGATTGAAAAAGAAGGTAAAATGAAGGCGATTGTTTCGATTACGCTGGACAATGAATTTGTGATTCACGATATCAAAGTGATCGAAGGTGAGAAAGGTATGTTCATTGCTATGCCTAGCCGGAAGGCGGCGGACGGCGAGTATCGGGATATCGCTCATCCAATCAACTCAGAGACGCGAGACATGATTCAAAGCATGATTTTACGGAAGTATGAAATGACAGCGCTGGAGAATCAGGGGTAGGAAGAATAAGTAAAAATATAAAGGGATTAGAAAGATTAGGGGCTGCGGGGAATCCGCAGCCCCGTTTTGAACGATACGGGTGATAATAAATTATCTGCTGGTTTTTAATATGCTACGAGCTACAGAAAGTCCATTCGCCGACGCTTGCTGAAGTCCTCTGGTAACAGAAGCTCCGTCTCCTATAGCCCGCAGCCCGCGGACGCTGGTCTCGAAATCTGGATTCACCACTACTTTATTGGAATAGAATTTCACTTCGACGCCATAAAGCAGAGTCTCATCACTGGCAATGCCGGGAGTGACCTTGTCTAAGGCTAACAGCATTTCCTGGATATCCACCAGGATCCGGTGGGGAAAAACCAGGGAAAGATCGCCAGGAACCGCATCTTTCAATGTGGGGATCAAATTGTTACGGCAGAGACGTTCTTCTGTAGTACGGCGGCCGCGTTGGAAATCTCCGAAAGTTTGGACTAGGATCTTGCCGTCGCAGAGCATATTGCTGAGCCGGGCGATATACTTTCCATATTCGATTGGAGTTTTAAATGGCTTAGTAAAGTTTTTGGAAACCAAAAGAGCAAAATTGGTATTATTGGTTTTATACTCTTTGGACTTGTAGGCGTGCCCGTTGACTACGGCCAGGCCATTTTCATAATATTCGGTAGCCACTTCACCAGAGGGGTTGGTGCAGAAGGTGCGGACCTTATCGTCAAAGGTAGGGGTGTAGTATACCAGCTTGGCTTCGTACAAATTCTCATTGAGAAATTTCATAACCTCGTCCCGGACTTCTACCCGAACTCCAATATCCACGGTACCTACCTGAGTTTCGATTCCATGCTCGTCACAGATATGGCTGAACCAGTCGGAGCCTTCTCTTCCGATAGCAGCTACAATCTCTGGAGCATAGAAAATGTCACCCTTATCTGTCAAAACGCCTGTCACCTGATTATTTTCGATCGGAATATCCTTAACCATAGTATTAAATTCAATGCGAACTCCCTTTTTCAGGAGATGCTCCTGGAGGCGAGTGTAAATTTTATAGCCTTCTTCCGTACCCAGATGGCGAATGGGACACTCAATCAATTTGAGATTAGCCTGGATAGCTTTGCGCCGGATTTCTTCCAGCTCTTTTTGGCGGTCAACACCGTAAACGTTTCTGTCAGCGCCAAATTGTAAATAGATATTGTCAGATTCCCGAATCAGTTCCAAGGTTTTGTCATAGCCCAGAATCTCTGGTAGATTCCCGCCCACATCCGGAGACAGAGAAAGCTTACCGTCGGAAAATGCGCCAGCGCCGGCAAAGCCAGTAGTGATAGAGCAAGGCTTACAGCCAACGCATGTTTTGGTTGTCCGCTTGGGGCAGACGCGTTTTTCTATGGGGCGCCCCTTTTCAATCATCAGGATTTGCAAATCCGGCTGCTTTTCAATCAATTCATAGGCGCAAAAGATGCCAGAAGGACCAGCACCGATAATAATCACATCAAAATTGGTAGAGTTCATCGAATCACTTCTTTCTTATAGAGATAATATAGGCAAAACATCATAAAAAGTGTAACATGGGGGATGGGGAAATGCAAGGAAATTCCACAAAATTAAAAAAGATAGACAGATCCTGTGTCATTTTGTATACTATTTCTAAAAAAAAGGGAACGATTCAAAGTGGATGAATGGTTGTCTGTTATTTTTGGTACGCTAAATAAGTGAAAAGGAAAAAGAAAGAACATGTATATTATTGCAGGACTTGGAAACCCCACGAAAGAATATGATAAAACAAGGCATAATGTTGGATTTGAAGTGATTGATAAACTGGCGGACCGATATGACATCGATGTCAGTGAGAGGAAGCATCGGGCTTTCTGTGGGAGAGGCGTGATTGAAGGCCAAAAGGTATTGCTGGTAAAGCCGCAGACGTTTATGAATCTCAGCGGGGAGAGTTTGCGTTCTGTATTGGACTATTATAAAGTGTTGCCGGAAGAATTGATTGTTATTTATGACGATATCAGCCTGTCTCCAGGACAGTTGCGGATTCGCTTGAAAGGGAGTGCCGGGGGGCATAATGGAATCAAGAATATCATTGCGCACTTGGGCACTCAGGAATTTCCCCGGATTAAGGTGGGAGTTGGGGAAAAGCCACCGCGGATGGATTTGAAAGATTATGTGCTCAGTCGTTTTTCTAAGGGAGAACAAGAGCTGATGGATGAGGCGTTTCAGGAAGCAGCTCAGGCAGTAGTTATGATGCTCGGTGAAGGAGCCGATCGAGCGATGAATCATTTTAATACAAAAAAGAAAGAAGTGGGGTAGGCAGTAGACCAGATCCGAGAAAAAGTAGTTGGGAATATCGAAAAAAGGAGGCAGCGTATGAGCAGGATATTTGTCAATCCATTGACAGAGCTGATTGAATATGAAGAATTGAACCGGCAGCTGGAACAAGGGCGGGGACCGGTGCAGGTCAGCGGTTGCATGGACTCTCAGAAAGTACATCTGATTCAGGAAACCGTTCCCACTGCATCTTGGAAACTGGTAGTGACTTATGATGATTCACGGGCGCGGGAAATTTATGAAGATTTTGGATGTTTCCGGCGGGATGTATGGTTATATCCGGCTAAGGATTTGCTGTTTTACAGCGCAGATATCCATGGAAATCTGATAACACGCCAACGCTTGCAGGTGCTGCGTCACTTGATGGAGGATGCCACGGGGATAGTGGTGACTACACTGGACGGGCTGATGGATCGCTTGCTCCCGCTCTGGCAGCTTAAAAATCAGATTATGACGGTGAAAATGGGTCAGGAACTAGATTTGAATCAATGGAAAGAGCGCTTGACCCGGATGGGCTATGAACGAACCGGTCAGGTGGATGGTATGGGGCAGTTTTCTATCCGTGGCGGAATCCTGGATATTTTCCCACTGACAGAAGAGCAGCCAATACGGATTGAGCTGTGGGATACGGAGGTGGATTCGATCCGTACCTTTGATTTGGAGAGCCAGCGTTCGATCGAGCAGTTGGAAGAGACCGAGATCTATCCGGCATCAGAGCTGGTGTTGACAGAAGATCAACGCAAAGAAGGAGCCGAACGGATTCGCAAGGAAGCCAAAGCATCTGTGGAAAATTTAAGACGGCAGATGTTGACGGAGGAGGCGCATCGGCTCCAGGGAATCGCACAGGAATTGGCAGAAGGAATTCAGGAGGGATTAAAAGTGGCAGGGTTGGATGCCTGTCTATCTTACTTTTCTAAAGAAACGGTATCTTTTCTGAATTATTTTAAAGAAGACAATTGTATGATTATTCTGGATGAACCAGCTCGCCTGCGGGAGAAGGGGGAAGCAGTGGAGATGGAATTTCGGGAGAGTATGTCACATCGGCTGGAAAAAGGCTATCTTCTGCCAGGTCAGACGAATCTTTTGTATACGGTAAAGGAGTTATTGGCTCAGGCACAGCGAGGGAATACGCTTTACCTCACTGGTTTGGAACAGAAGCTACCAGGTCTGATGGTGAATGGCCAATATCGTCTTAACGTGAAAAATGTGAATTCGTATCAAAACAGTTTTGAACTGCTGATCAAAGATTTGCAGCGTTGGAAGCGTGAAAAATATCGGGTGATCTTGCTTTCGGGTTCACGAACCCGGTCCAGTCGTCTGGCTGGCGATTTGCGGGAATATGGATTAAGTGCATTCTGTCCGGACAGTGAGGAGCGTCAGGTACAGCCGGGGGAGATTCTGGTAGTTTACGGAAATCTACATCGGGGGTTTGAATATCCTCAGATTAAATTTGTGGTAATCACCGAAGGGGATATGTTTGGCACAGAGAAGAAAAAACGCAAGCGGAAAAAAAGCTCCTATGAAGGACAGAAGATTCAGAGTTTTTCCGAGTTATCAGTAG
>Ga0137307_102626_pt1 | contig 11986 bp, 6 predicted proteins | sample NAcewD2O_March_2_FD_97180 | JGI IMG/M metagenome (GOLD analysis project Ga0137307, IMG submission 97180) | Mouse cecal microbial communities from Vienna, Austria - N-Acetylglucosamine amended D2O_March | ecosystem: Host-associated > Mammals > Digestive system > Large intestine > Cecum | place...
GGGAAAGGAGGAGACCATGCCCGTAAATACGCGGGGAGGGTCATTGTCCTTTCAGGGGATGGAAATGGCAGTTCCGCGGAATCCGGCCCAATGAAAAGGCCCCTGCATGTCAACATGCAGGGGCCCTGGTTGAAAAGCCTAAAAGCGTTTATTCCGCCTTGGGTTTCCGCGGCGTTCTCTTGCGCGGCGCTTTGGGCCTGGCTGGTTTTTTGTCCTTGATGTGCAGGAAGGTGAGCGTCTCCGTCCCGTCCGTTTCCACGGCTTCAATTTTATCGCCGGGTTTCACGTCTCCCCTCAGCAGGGATTCCGCCAGCGGGTCTTCCAGCAGGCGTTCGATGGCGCGGCGCATCGGGCGGGCGCCGTACTGCGGGTCATATCCGTTCTTGATGATCAGGCTCAGAGCTTCCTGGCTCAGGGCAAGCGTGATATTCTTGGTCTTGAGACGGGAGATGAGCTTGTCCGCTTCCAGATGCACGATGCGTTCCAGGTCGTCCCGTTCCAGCATGCGGAAGACAGAAATGTCATCAAATCGGTTCAGGAATTCCGGCCGGAATTGCTTGCGCGCCGCTTCCAGAATCTTTTCCTTCATGGCGGCGTAGTCCGCGTTGTCGGCGGCCATGGCGCCGAAGCCCATGGTGCTCTGCCGTTTGGCGGAAGCGGCCCCCACATTGGAGGTCAGGATGATGATGGTGTTGCGGAAGTTGATCTTGCGTCCCAGCGAGTCTGTTACGCTGCCTTCTTCCAAAATCTGGAGAAGCAGGTTCATGACGTCCGGATGGGCCTTTTCCACTTCATCAAAGAGGATGACGGAGTAGGGCCTGCGCCGGACGGCTTCCGTGAGCTGTCCGCCTTCGTCATGGCCTACGTAGCCGGGAGGAGAACCGATGAGACGGGACGTGGTGTGTTTTTCCATGTACTCGCTCATGTCCACCTGAATCAGGGCGTCCGAGGTGCCGAACATGATTTCCGCCAGATTGCGGGCCAGATAGGTTTTGCCCACGCCGGTGGGGCCCAGGAAGAGGAATGAGCCGATCGGGCGGCGCGGATCCTTGATATCCGCACGGCTGCGCCGCAGAGCGCGGGCGATGGCGGAAGCCGCCTCGTCCTGGCCGATGACTTTGCTTTTCAACTCTTCCTCCATCCGCAGAAGCTTGGTGGTTTCCTTTTCCTCCAGTACGCTCATCACGTCTTCATCCGTCACGGGAACGTAGTTGGTCTCATAGGAGTTGCGCCAGGTTTCCAGCATGTTCTGAAGTTCCGCCTTGGCTTGTTTTTCCTCGTCGCGCAGGCGGGCTGCTTCTTCAAAAAGCTGGGTTTCCACAGCCTTGTCCTTGCGTTCCTTGATTTCCGCAATGCGGATTTCCATGTTGCTGATGTGGTCCGGGCGGGTCATCTGGGAGACGCGCTTGCGCGCGCCCGCTTCATCCAGGATGTCAATGGCCTTGTCCGGCAGGAACCGGCCCGTCAAATAGCGGTGGGAGAGCTTGGCTGCGGCTTCAACGGCTTCCTTCGTATAATGCACCTTGTGATGTTCCTCATACTTGGGCTGGATGCCGGCAAGAATCTGGATGGTGTCCTCCACGGAGGGTTCCCCTACCTGCACCTGCTGGAAGCGGCGTTCCAGGGCGGCGTCCTTCTCAATGTGTTTCCTGTATTCGTTGAGCGTGGTGGCGCCTATGGCCTGGAGCTCACCCCGGGAGAGGGCGGGCTTGATGATGTTGGAGGCGTCCATGGAGCCTTCCGCGGAGCCGGCGCCTACAATGGTGTGCAGTTCATCAATGAAAAGGATGACATTGCCTTCCCGGCGTATTTCATCCATTACGGCCTTGAGCCGTTCCTCAAACTGGCCGCGGTATTTGGTGCCGGCCACCATCAGCGCCAGGTCCAGGGAGATGACCCTCTTGCTGCGCAGGAGCTCCGGAACATGGCCCTGGGCTATTTCCTGGGCCAGCCCTTCCACGATGGCGGTTTTGCCCACCCCGGCTTCACCGAGCAGGACGGGGTTGTTTTTGTTCCTCCGGCACAGAATCTGGATGACGCGCTCAATTTCCGAGGCGCGGCCGATGACGGGATCCAGCTTGCCGTCCCGGGCCAGCTGGGTCATGTCCCGGCCAAAGGCCTGGAGCGCGGGGGTCTTGGATTTCTGCTGCCTGGAGTAGGAGGGGGAGGAAGGCTCGTCCGTCGGGATGGCGGGGGATTCATTTTCCTCCTCGTCGTCATCGTCGTCCGGGATGATGTTGTCTTCATCCGCATCCATCTGGTATTTGGGGGTCAGCACGTCCAGCAGTTCGCGCCGCGCCTGTTCCAAATCCACGCCGAAGTGGCGCAGAATCTGTCCGGCCACGCCGTCGCCGTCACGGATGAGGCCCAGGAGCAGGTGTTCCGTGCCCACATACGTGTGGTTGAGTTCCTGGGCTTCCCTGTTTGCCATTGCCAGGACTTTGCGCACCCTGGGGGTGTACGGGATGTTGCCCTCCGCCTGGGGTTCCGTGCCCCGGCCTATTTGTTCCTCCACCTGTTTGCGCACGGCGGTAAGCTCCACGCCCAGATTTTCCAGGATGGTGACGGCCACGCCCTTGCCCAGCTTGAGCAGGCCGAGCAGAAGGTGTTCGGTTCCTATGTAATGATGATTGAAGCGGTCCGCTTCCCGGCGCGCATGCGCCAGCACTTGTTGCGCCCTAGGCGTAAAATTATTCATGGATGGTCAAAAAAATTGTTTGGTTGCATTAGTTGCCGGAAAGTTCTTTCCGAATAATATCAGCGCGGATCTGGTCCCTGTGTTCCGGAGTGGTTTGATCCGTGGTGGACAGGCGGGCCAGATGGGCCGGCTGGATGTTCATGATGGTTTTATTGACGTTTTTTAATGCCTGGTGGGAAAAGATGTCCAGAGACGCTCCCATCCGGAGGAAGGAGAGCAGGGCCAGCGCCTCCTGCGTGGAAAGCAGAGTGGCATTGGTCAGAAGGCCGTAGGCGCGGGAAACGCGGTCCTTCACCTGCAGGGAAGATGACTGGAGCAGCCGCCTGCGTGCGTTCCATTCCTGATGGGCCAGGTCGGAGGTGAAGCGGGTCATGCGTTCCACAATCTGGTCTTCACTGTCCCCCAGCGTGGACTGGTTGGATATCTGGAAAAGGTTGCCGGTGGCTTCCGTCCCTTCCCCGTAAAGGCCGCGGACGGTAATGTTGAGCTGCGCGGCCGCCTGAACGACCTGCTGCATCTGTTCGGAGATGACGAGGCCCGGCAGATGCATCATCACGGAGGCCCTCATGCCCGTGCCCAGGTTGGTGGGACAGGCGGTAATGTAGCCCAGCCGCGTATTGTAGGCGTATGGGAGCCTGGCCTCCAGTTCGGAGTCTATTTTGGAGATGGCCCCCCATGCTTTTTTAAGCTGGATGCCGGGCAGGATATACTGCAGGCGCAGATGGTCCTCCTCATTAAAGAGGATGCTGGCATTCTGGCTGCGGGAGATGAGGACGGCGCAGCCTTCCGAACGCGCCGCCAGTTCCCGGGAAATGAGGTGGCGTTCCACCAGCAACTGTTTCTGCTGCTGGGTAAGTCCGGAGAGCTCCGCATAATAGCCTCCCTTCATGACGGGGATTTGGCGCGCTTCTCCGGAAGTGAGCTTCAGCGTTTCCTCCCTCTGCTGGCGTGTGGCCCAGCCGGGAAAGGGGGTGGCGGTCAGGTTGCGTGCCAGGCGGATGCGGGAGGTGAGGACGATGTCGTGCTCATCCCTTGATTCCACCATCCATTTGGCGGGGTTGTTGAGTAAGTCGTCAAAGAGCATGTATGTTAATTGGTCGGCGTGCGCAATTGTTTGATTTGATCGCGGAGTTTGGCGGCGCGTTCATAATCCTCTCTTGCCACTGCCAGGGAAAGCTGTTGTTCCAGATCGCTGATGGTATGGGTTTCCGTTTCGCGTTTTTCGGCCCGTTCCGGCGTTTTCCCGTGATGGTGGGAATCAGGCTGGATCTGGGTAAGAAGAGGGAGGATTTCTTCTTCAAAGACGTTGTAGCATTCACTGCAGCCCAGGCGTCCTACGTTTTTGTAATCCTGAAGGGTGAAGGGGCAGATCGGACGGCTTGTGGGGGGCAGGGATTGCAGGGCCGGAATGGGAGCGGCGGGCCCCGCCGCGCCTTCCTTGCCGAATTGGCCCTGAAGATTCGGGAACAGTTTCTCCGCCAGATCAAAGGCATCCGGGTCCAGCAGACCCCGCTCCTGGGCGCATTTGGCGCAAAGGCAGAATTTGGTGGACTTCCCGTTGATGATCTGTGTCAGGAACACCGTTGCCGGTGCAGAGCATATCTCACATTTTTTCACAACCCGCATTATAATGGCGCTCCCTGTGGCGGACTAGTAGTCTGCGTGTCATGGATTGTCATGAAAGCGGGCTTTGTTATTGTACTTTGGACGAATTCTTTCCGTGCTGTTTTAAAAGCCCGCACCGTGATGAATACAAATAGGCTGTGCAAAAAATAATGCCCAGCACCAGAATGATGGTTGCACCCAGATGCCAGCCCAGGGGGAAGGACAGGTAAAAAGCCAGCAGGGAGCCCAGTCCTCCGATGATTCCTCCCCCCCAGAAGAGATGGGACGGCTTGTTGGTAAGCAGGTACACCGTGGCGGCGGGACCGACAAGCAGCCCCAGCGTCAGGAACGCTCCCACGGCCTGCAGAGAGGAAACGAGCACCAGAATGATCAGGGTGAAGATGCCGTAACTGATGAGGCGGGAGGGGATTCCCAGCGTAGTGGCGATGTCCGGGTCAAAAAGGCAGACCAGGATGGGGCGGCGGAAGAGCAGCAGGATCAGGACGCTGACGGAGCTGATGGCGAAGGCGATCCACAGGTCGGAGTCGGACAGGCTCATGATGGAGCCGAACAGCCAGTCGTCAATTTTCTGTTGCAGGCCCAGCCTTACCAGCACGATGAAGCCCGCAGCGAAGGCCGTGGTATGCAGGATGGAGAGGGCTGTATCCTGGTTCAGCCGGGATGTGCGGGAAACGAAGAGGGACCCCAGGCCCACCAGCAGGGCGGCCACCACCGCCCCCGTCAGCAAACTCCAACGGGTAAGGCCGAAGAGGAGCACCGCCACCGCAATGCCCGGCAACAGGGCACAGGAGAGCGTGCCGATTTGAAGGGCGGATTTTTTCAGGATAACCAGCCCGCTGACGAAACCGTTGGCGAAGCCAATCATGACGCAGGCCAGCAGGGACCGCTGAGCGATGGGTTCGCGGAGGAATTGGAGAAAATCATCCATCATGAAGCTTGGATTTCCGGTTGAGGTTCCATTCCGTATGTCTCCCGGATGCGTGCGGGGGTAAGCACTTCCTTCGGGGGTCCGAAGGCGGCCAGCTCCCTGTTCATCAGCAGGATGGTGTCGAAGATGTCTGCCGCCGTGTTCAGGTCGTGGTGGGAGGCGATGACCAGCCGCCCTTCCGCCGCCAGGGAATCCAGAAGCCTCCCCAGGGATTGGCTGGCGGGGGCGTCCAGGCCCGTGAAGGGTTCGTCCAGCAGGAGGACATGGGCCTCCTGCGCCAGGGCCCGAGCCAGAAAGGCCCGCTGCTGCTGGCCGCCGGAGAGTTCTGAAATCTGGCGGTCCGCCAGGGATTCCATACCAAGAACGTGAAGGGATTTTTCCACAATATCCCGGTCATGCCTCCCGAATTTTTTCCACAGGCCCAGGGACGGATAGCGGCCCATTTCCACCAGCGCGCGGACGGTGATGGGGAAAGACCAGTCTACGTCGGAACGCTGGGGCAGGTAGGCTATTTCTCCCGGCGTGTCGTGCAGGGGGCATCCGTTCCACAGGATTTTCCCGGAATCGGGGCGGATCAGCCCGGCCAGAGCCTTGATCAGCGTGGATTTTCCTGCACCGTTGGGACCCATCAGAGCCAGCGTGTGGCCGCAGGTGATGGAAAAGCTGATGCCGTTGAGCGCGAGAAGGCTTCCATAATAAACGCTGAGGCTGTCCACTTCCAGTCGGTGACGGTCCGGGTGGCTGGCGTGCGCGCCCCAGCAGATGTGGTTCTGGGTGCAGGGAGGGGCTGGGCTGTTCATTTCCATGAGAAGGAGTAGCTGTCGTTCAGGGAGGGGCCGAAGGACCAGCGGGTGGCGGAGACGGTGGTTTTCCCCTCCGGTTCCAGTTCCAGCGTGACGGGGGTGTCCGGCGTGTTTTCCGGCCAGCGGGCGGAAACGGTAAGCGTTACGGAACCGTTGTTCAACGGCAGGCCGCATTCCGTTTCTTCGTGCAGCCCGGGCGTTTCGGGCTGCCAGAGAAGACGGCCGCCGCAGGAGATGGAAAGGGCTTCCGGACGGTGGGCGCATCTGACCGTGATGACCGTGGGAACATCCGCGGTTTGCGCCGTGGGGGCGGAATGCTCCGCTTCCTGTGATCCGGTGGTAGGTGCCGTCATGTTGTAGAGGAAGAATCCCAGCAGGATGACGACTCCCAGAGTGGGAAAAAACTGCCGCAGGGGTGTGCTGGTCATGGCCTGGGGGACGGGGAAAGGGCTTCCTTGATGATGCCTGTGTTTTGTCTGAACATGGATTCGAACGTGTGTCCCTCAGGGGCCAGCCCGTCGGTATTGATTGGTCTGGCAACGGGGATGTTCAGGGATTTGGCGATTTCCGTAAGGCTCTTGGGGTTGGAGGAATATTCCGGGAACAGGGCTTTTACCCCGGCTGACCTCAGCTTTTTCAGCGTGGAGGCCAGCTGGGCGGAGTTGCCTTCATCTTCACGGCTTATCCCCTGGATGCTGATGCTGCGGAAGCCGAATTCCCTGCAGAAATGGTTCATGGCCGCATGCCCCGTAACCAGGACGCGGTCCGTTTCCGGAATGTCCGCAAGTTCCTTTCTGGCCCAGGAGGAAAGCTGATCCATCTTTCTGTTCCACCGGGACAGGCCGGCTTTATAGTCCTGTTCATGGTCCGGGTCCAGCCGCGTGAGCGTTGCGGCCAGGGTGCGGGCGGCGCGTTTCATATTGGCCGGTGTGTGCCACCAGTGGGGATCGTTGGGACCGTGGGCGCAGCAGTCTCCGTCGTGTTCGTGGTCATGGTCTGCGGTGTCTTCCTCCACGGGAACATCCGGAACGGAGGCTCCGAGATCCAGAATTTGCGCGCTGCCTCCCAGGGCGTCCTTTAATTTGGGAAGGTACGGCTCCAGGTTTTTGCCGGAGGCCAGCACCAGGCGCGCCCGTCCTGCGGCGGCAATGTCCTGCGGCGAGGGTTCAAAGCTGTGCAGGTTGCCGTTGGGGCGCAGCAGGTCCGCCACCTGCACGCGGCTGCCGCCGATGGCGCGGGCCATGTCTCCCAAGACGGGGTGCAGAGCTGCGATTTTCAATACTGGGGCATCCTGGGCCTGAAGAGAGCAGAACAGGCCCAGAAGACACAGAAAAGGAATCAAAATGCGCCGGAGCATGTTCCGCATGATGAACCTTCCCTTCAAGTGATGCAATGGTCAAATTTGTCTTCTGAAATGGGATGACGCTGACTTTTCAGGGATTCTGCACGGCCCTTTTTTGTTTTTCAGCGTTACGGTGAATTTTTGGTCAAGAAGGGAGAAGGCGGCGCCCCCGGCATCCAGCCCCACCAGGATTTCCGTGCGGGACGATTGCCCTTCACAGGAAATCCATCAACATGCCGCTTCCTGCAGGGAGGCGGCTGCGCCGGGCGGTCTCCGGATGAGCCGGGTGATGGAGTGATGACAGTTCCCGAATATTCCATGAGGAGCGGGGGGATCTTCCTGAAGAGGGAAGAGAAGGCGGGGAAGTTTCTTCTTGAAGTCTTTTCCCGTGTTCTTCCCCTGATGGCGGAGGACGGTTTTTTCTTGAGGTGGAAAGTTTTTTCTGGTTCCATTATCGCGCATCATCATGAATGGTTTTCAACTTCTCCAATGTGGCTTGAGCGTGGCGGCCTTTCTGGCCGGCTCCGCTCTGGCGGCGACTCCTGCCGTATATCCGTCCCCCCAGCAGTCCAAATTCACCTCCCAGACGGTTGCTTTCTCCAGGAAGCCTTCCGTGACAATACGTTCTGCCAAGGCGGGCGGGAGCAAGCTGTTGGACGGGGTTCCGGAAAAATCCGGAGCCTACAAGCTGGTGATTTCTCCGCAGGGAAAGGTGGGCATAGGAGCCCATGACGAACGGGGGGCATTTTACGCCATGCAGACGCTGCGGCAGCTGGGAACGAAGACCGGCGGAGAAGGCGTGATTTTGCCCGTTGGGGAAATTACGGATTGGCCGGACATTGAATTCCGCGGAACGGTGGAAGGTTTTTACGGCACTCCCTGGAGCCATGAAGCCCGTCTGAGCCAGCTGCGCTTTTACGGGCAGAACAAAATGAACACATACATCTACGGGCCGAAGGACGATCCCTACCATTCCTCCCCCCACTGGCGGGATCCCTATCCCGCAGACCAGGCCGCCCAGATCAGGGAACTGGTGAAGGTGGCGAAGGAAAACCATGTGGACTTTGTCTGGGCCATCCACCCCGGCAAAGACATTAAGTGGACGGAAGAAGACATGAACAACGTCATCAAAAAGTTTGAGATGATGTACAAGCTGGGCGTCCGTTCCTTTGCCGTGTTTTTTGACGACATCTTCGGAGAGGGCAAGCGGGGGGACATGCAGGCCCTTCTGCTGAACAAAATCAATGACGAATTTGTCAAGGTGAAGAAAGACGTCACTCCCCTGGTCATGTGCCCTACGGAGTACAACCGCGGCTGGGCCAATCCCAAGCCGGGAACTTATCTGGATATTCTGGGCGACCGCCTGGACCCCTCCATCCACGTTATGTGGACGGGGAATTCCGTCTGCCATGACATCACGCTGGAAGGCCAGCAGTGGGTGAACAGGAGAATCAAGCGCCCTTCCTACGTCTGGTGGAATTTCCCCGTTACGGACTACTGCCGTTCCAACCTGTGCATGGGCCGCGTGTACGGACTTGCCACGGAACCGGGAGCCAGGGAATCCATGGGCGGATTTGTCTCCAACCCCATGGATAAGCCGGAGGCCTCCAAGGTTTCCCTCTTCGGTCTTGCGGACTACTCCTGGAATATCAACGGCTTTAAGTCGGAGGAATCCTGGAAGGAGGGAGTCAGGCGCCTGTTCCCGAAGGCGGCGGAAGCCATGCAGGTTTTTGTGAACCACAACTCCGACCAGGGGCCTAACGGCCACGGTTACCGGCGTGAGGAATCCGCGGAAATAGAACCTGTGGTCAAGCGCGTGCTGGAAGCCGCCCGGGAAGGCAGGATAGAGAAGGCTGATGCGGCTCTGCTTAAAAAGGAATTCGCTCGCATGGCTTCCGCTGCACCTGTCATCCGCGCCAAGGCCGACAATCCCCGGCTGATGAAGGAAATCGGCGCGTGGGTGGACGCCTTTGAACAACTGGGGCGTGCCGGCCAGCATGCCGTGGCGGCGCTGGAGGAAAACAACGCCGGAGAGGCCGCGACCCACCTGGTGCAGGCCACGCAGGCTTTGGCGGCCATGGATGGAATTTCCCGCCGCCATAACCAGGAAGGGCAGCTGTACCGTTCCGCGGTAAAGACCGGTTCCCGGGTGATGGCCCCCGCCGTCAATGAACTGGCGGATATTGTCTCCAAAAAAGTTTTCCCGGCCATTGCCGGCGCTCCGGCTCTTTCCCCCAAGCCTCTGGTCAAGGGGGGCAGCATGGATAAGGCGGAACTCTTCTGTGACGGGGACCGCGGCTCCTTCTGGCACTCCGGCGCTTATGGTCAGCCGGGAGACTGGTATGGCGTGGACTACGGAATGCCCATTCCCGTGCGGAGCGTGGAAGTGCTGATGGGCCGCAACGACAAGGACGGTGACTATGTAGAGAAAGGGCAGCTGGAAGGCTCCCGCGACCTCAAGACCTGGAAGCCGCTGGGGCCGGAGACTGCCGGAATGCAGGTAGCCTGGAAGGCTCCCAAGCCGGTTTTGCTCCGTGCCGTGCGCTACCGCGTCATTGAGCCGAAGAAAACGGGCAACGGACGGGCCGTCTGGACTGCCGTGAGGGAAATAGCCGTCAACACGCCTCCTTCCGCTATGGCTTCCTCCAACGTGGCTGGGCTGGAGGGCGTTTCCGTGCAGAAATCCGACAAAATCGTGCGAATTAACCGCGTAATGGAAACGCACAAGATGAAACCCGGAGAATTTATTTCCCTGCGGTTGGATGGCCCCACGAACGCCACCTGGCTGGAAGTCAACCTGGAACGGGATGACGTCAACTCCTGGGCTGAGGTAGTGCTGGATGTGGAAGGTTCCTCCAAACCCGTGGTCCAGAAGCTGGACAAACAGGGCAAAAACTTCATTGCCAGGGGAAATCAGCTCCCCAAGGGAATCAAAGGCATGAAACTGGTCAATAAAAGCGGGAAGGAACAGGACATTGTTCTGAACATGTTTAAATTTGACGTTCCTCCTTCTGATCCTGGCACCAGCCTGGTCTCCCTGAGCGACAGAAACCTGAAAACGGTTTACCGTGCCGATAAGCCGTTGGACGTAGTCGTTCCCAATCTGGACAACCCCAGGGCTTCCAAGGTAGTCGTAGTGGGATCCGCCGCCTTCGCCATCCAGGCGCGCCGCGGCGAGGGTACCTGGACGCCGGTCGGCAGGAGAAACGCCGGTCCCGGGGTCTCCGAATTTGCCATTCCTGCCGGAACTTCCGCCGTGCGCCTGACCTACAAGGCTCCCCAGCCGGATGCAATCATTAATGAAGTGATTTTTTCCTCCAGGAAATAATCGTCTCAGGCGCTGGCGCCTTACGCCGAACTCCGTCCGGAACGAACCGGGCGGAGTTTTTTTGAAAGGGCCGGGCGCGCGGCGTGCGGACTGTTTCCGGAAACGGAAGCGGACGCTTCTTTTCTCCGCTTTGGCCTTCTGTTGCGGAAACAACCTTGACCCTGTTGGATGCGGGGCTAAAATACTGCCATGACGCCGGGTTTTCATTGGACTCTACGCCCTTCCGTGAAGGAGGATGATCCGGTCTTGAAAGCGTTTCCTGCGGAACTGCCCCTGCTGGTCAAGCAGCTCCTGCTGCAGCGCGGCTTCACCGGGGGAATGGAAACGGAACTCTTTCTGGACCCCAGGCTTTCCCACCTGAGCGACCCTTTCCTGATGGGGGAAATGAGGGCGGCCGTGGACCGCATTTTCCGGGCCGTGGATGAAGGGGAAACCGTGTGCATTTATGGGGACTATGATGTGGACGGTGTCACCTCCGTGGCGCTTCTCCGGGCCATTTTGATGGCTTATGACCTGGATCCCCAGTATTTTATTCCCGTCCGTTCCCGGGAAGGCTACGGACTCAGCGAGGCCGGCATCAAGCGCTGCCTTTGCGAATGTGCGGACCCTCCCAGCCTGCTTATTACGGTGGACTGCGGCACTTCCTCCGTGAAGGAGGTGGACATGCTTAACAGCCTGGGGATAGACGTCATCATTCTGGACCACCATGAGGCAGGCCCTTTGGGGCGTCCGGATGCAGCGGCGGTGGTCAATGCCAAAATTGAGGAAAACAGCCCATATACTTATCTGTGCAGCGCGGGCGTAGTCTTCAAGCTGGCGCATGCCCTGCTGAAGGAGCGGAAACTGAAAACCTTTGACCTGAAACTTTATCTGGACCTGGTGGCCGTGGCAACCGTGGCGGACATTGTTCCCCTGGTGGCGGAAAACAGGATTCTGGTTCGCCACGGCCTGGGCAGGCTGGCGCACAGCCGCCATACGGGCCTCAAAACCCTGACGGAAATAGCGGGCATCCGCCCTTCCGACTCCGTCAACCACGCGGGTTTCCTGAACGCCGCCCACGTGGGGTTCAGGATAGGCCCGCGCATCAATGCCGCCGGGCGCATGGATTCCCCCATGGATGCGTTGGAACTCCTGCTGACCATGGATGCCAGGAGGGCCGTGCAGCTTGCCCAAATGCTGGATTCCCACAACCGCAAGCGGCAGGAGGAAGAGGAGGCCATCCGGACGGATGCGGTGGAAATGCTTCATAACTCCTTTGACC